>Ga0102926_1000970_pt1 | contig 17051 bp, 18 predicted proteins | sample SalPonR1_A_D2_MG_FD_78173 | JGI IMG/M metagenome (GOLD analysis project Ga0102926, IMG submission 78173) | Salt pond soil microbial communities from South San Francisco under conditions of wetland restoration - Salt Pond MetaG R1_A_D2_MG | ecosystem: Environmental > Aquatic > Marine > Intertidal...
AGCGGATTACATTTCAGACTTAAAAGCACTTGCTGCAAACGAAGCTGCTTTCGGATTCTATGGTAACTATGCATTTAATGCTGTAAAGAGTTATAATCCTGATGTTAATTTAGGTATGATGCCAATACCTTCAAGGTTAAGTAGTGATGAGCCTACTTTAATCTCAGGAGAAAGAACAGCAATTGGTGTATTTAATGAATCAAAAAATAAAGATGTTGCAATTGAGTTTTTAAATTTCTTAGCAAAAGCTGAAAATATTAAAAGAATTGCTGAAGCTAGTGGATCTCCAGCTGGATTAACAATAGTATCTCCTGATTTAGGTGAACTTAAACCATATTACGATAAATATGCTGATACAAAAACTTTCCCATATTTTGATAGAGAATATTTACCAAGTGGAATTTGGGATGTTATGTGTGCAACAGGGGCAGATATCTTAGCTAAAAAACCTAATGCTGTAGAAAACGCAGCTAAAACAATGGCTCAAAACTTCTACGACAAATATTAAGATAATAAATAGTAATATGCCCAATAATGGGCATATTACTCCTTAAAGGGGGAAAAATTGAAACAATTATCATATAGAGATAAACAAACCATAACAATGTATTCTTTTACAATCCCTGCTGTAATTTTGTTTATAATGTTTGTTATTATTCCTTTTTCAAGAGGTATATTTTTATCTTTTACAAACTGGAATGGTTACTCAAAATCTTATAGAATTGTTGGTCTTTCAAATTTCATAAGATTATTTACAGATCAAAATGTTAGAAGAGCATTAATAAATACTCTAATATACGGTATTGGTTCTACATTATTGCAAAATATTTTTGGATTAGCTTTTGCGATACTATTAAACAAAAAATTTAGAGGCAGAGACAGCGCAAGAACTGTTATTTATTTACCAGTTATGATTGCACCATTACTAATGGGTTATATAATGTATTTCTTCTTTACACTTGATGGAGCAATTAATCAATTAGCTTTCTCTACAGCAAAAGAAAGTATTGATTGGCTTGCAAATGGTAAACGTGGCGTTGTAATTATGACTCTAATTAACTCTTGGCAGTTTGTTGGTATATCAATGGTTATCTATTTAGCTGGCTTACAAGGAATTCCTTCAATGTATTATGAAGCTGCAAGCTTAGACGGTGTACATAGATGGGGATTATTTAAAAATATAACATTCCCTTTATTAGCACCTGCTATTAATTCAGCAGTAGTTATAAATTTGATTGGAGGTCTTAAGTTATTTGATGTAATCATGGCTTTAACTAAAGGTGGTCCAGGCTATGATTCACACTCTCTTTCAACATTAGTAAATAGAACATATTTTGGTAGTGAAAACGCTGGTTTTGCATCAGCTATAGGATTAGTAGCTTTTATATTAATAATGATTCTAAGTTTTATTACAACTAATGGATTAAATAGATACCAGGAGAATATGAAATGATAAAAAAGAATAATATATGGAGATATCCATTAGTAATACTTATTTCGATTATATATTTAATTCCAATTTATGTATTAGTAGGCATTTCATTTAAACCGCAAAGTGATTTAAGTTCGTATTGGAAATTCCCATCAAGTGCAACTTTACACAATTTTTTATATGCCATTGAAAAAGGTCATATATTTACATCAATAAAAAATTCAATAATTATTACAGCTTTTTCTATTTTCTTAATAGTGTTAATTGGTGCAATAACCTCCTATCCATTAGCAAGAAAAAATGTAAAATTCACTAGATTTATTAGAAATTTTTCTCTTGCAATTATGATGGTTCCTCCATTAAGCATTTTAGTACCTCTTTATGCAACTTTAGTTGATTATCATGGTATAAATCAATATTGGGGGTTAGTAGTAACTTTATTAACATTTGAATTACCTATGAGCATATTTATGTTTACAAATTTCATTAAAGCAATACCTACTGCTCTTGATGAAGCTGCTCAAATTGATGGAGCTGGACCTACTAGAACATTCTATCAAATAATATTACCCCAATTAAAACCAGTGACAGCTTCAGTTATAATTTTAAGTGGAATTCATTGTTGGAATGACTATCAATTCTCATTATATATTATGCAAAAAACATCAATGAAAACTATTACTGTTGCAATTTCCTCTTTCTTTTCACAAGAATCATCAAACTTAAATGCCGCTGCAGCCGCAGCTTTAATAGCAATTTTACCAGTAGTTATCGTCTTTTTAGCTCTTCAACAATATTTTATAAAAGGTATGGTTGATTCAGCAATAAAATAAAACAATAAATAACAAGTAGCTTATTTTTCAATTTAGCTACTTGTTATTGTCTATTAAAGTATCGAAATTCTTCTATTATTTATTTTAATTATTTTATCATCACTTAATTTTTTCAACTCTCTAAAAAGAGATTGTCTTTGAATACCTAAATAATCAGCAAGCTCTTTTTTTGAAATTGGCAAAACAATATTACATGATTTTTGAATTATTGATTGTTCTTCAAAATAATTTAATAAATTTTCTCTAATTGTTTTTTTATGAAAAATGAAAACCTTTTTATTTAGATTTTGTGAATTTATGGATAATGCTTTGAAAAAACTTAAAGAAAAATCATAATTATGTAATAGTTCTAATATTCCATTTTTATTTATACTTATAAGCTCAACACAATCTTTAGCATAAAAACTTAGTGGATATTTACCTTTAGTTAATATCAAATTTGCTCCAATAATACTACCTTTTTTAAATTCAAACATATTAGTTGCGTTACCATTTTCATTTAAGGAATAAGCAATTACCTCACCCTTTATAACAATATCTACCCATTCACATTCCTCTTGTGATTCTCTTATTGTATGATATTTATAATATTCTTTATATTTAATGAACTTTTTATTTATTAATAAATCTATATCTTGAAAACTTTCAAAAAAAGTAACTTTTTTTATTTTTTCTCTTATCATTTTTGCCTTTTTATTTAAATAGTCACATCCGTGTCTTTTATTATATTAAAAAGTAATAAATACTAGCAACCATTACAGGAGAAAAATATGGATATTTTTACACTTTCTATGTGGGTTCTTACTATAGCATTTAGTATTTACTCGTTTTATAAAGACAAAGATAAAACAAAAAATGCTTTAAAAAATGCTTTAAAAATGGGAAAATCTATGGCTCTAAGTATTTTTAGCATTATTTTCTTAATTGGATTAGTTCTAGCTTTTATTCCGGCACAAAGTATAGCTAGTTTTATAGAATCTCAAAATCCATTTGTAGCAACAATTGGTTCAGCATTTATTGGAGCAATAACTTTAATACCAGCTTTTATTGCATTTCCATTAGTTGGAACATTAGTAAATGCTTCAATTAATATAGTAGCAGCTGTAGCTTTTCTAACAACACTAACAATGGTTGGGATTGTAACATTTCCTTTAGAAAAAAAAGAATTCGGACTTAAATTTGCAATATCAAGAAATGTATTAAGCTTTATATTTGCTATATTAATTTCTCTATTAATGGGAGTACTCTTATGATAAAAAAAATCAAAAACAATCTCTTCACAGTTATTATTATTTTAGCCTATATTACACTTTTAATATTCAATAAACCCCTTGCAATAACAAGCCTTAAAAATAGTGGATATTATATAAAAGAAATGTTAATAATTATGCCAATAATATTTGTTTTAACAGCTCTCTTAGATACTTGGATTAATAAAGAAACTATAATGAAGTTTTTAGGAAAAGAATCAAAAATAAAAGGATCTTTATTAGCCTTTGTCTTAGGAAGTGTTTCAGCAGGTCCAATTTATGCAGCATTTCCTATCTGTGTAATGCTTCATAAAAAAGGTGCTTCAATAAAAAATATTGTAATAATATTAAGCACTTGGGCTGTTGTAAAAGTACCAATGCTAATCAATGAGGTTAAATTTTTAGGATTCCATTTCATGATAATAAGATGGGTATTAACTCTTATTGCAATCTTTGTTTTTGCATCCATTATGAATTCTTTTATTAAAGATGAAGATTTATTAGTCGATGAAGCTTATTATGATGGCAAAGTTAATATAAATATTAGAGCTTGTATTGGATGTGGTATTTGCAAAGCAAAATATCCCGAACTATTTGAAATAGATGGGAAAAAAGCTCATATAAAAGATATTGAGGATAAGGATATAGATAATGCAAAACTACAAAATGCAATAAAAAATTGTCCTGTTAAAGCTATTAAAGAATAATTGTTTTTTATAAGTAAAAGAGTAATATTATCTCTTTTACTTTAAAACTTTTTCATATAATAATAATACATTTTGATGTGCGATTTTTTTAACAATAGATTTATTATATCTCTTGTTTAATGCAGCTATAATCATATTCATATTAGAGAAATCCCCAATTTCTAAAGTTGAATCAATTCCATCAAAATCACATCCAAAACCAATAGCGTTTTCTCCACCTAAATCAAGTATATGATCAATGTGCTTAATTAAATCTTCAATTTTTAGAAATACTTGCTTTATAATTTATAAATTCACTTAACAAATTCATTTTTATAACACACTCTTTATCTATCATCTGTAAAATTAATTCATCATTTAAACTCCTAGCAACAGGTGAAATTGTAAAAGAATTAGAATGAGAAGCAACAAATGGCTTTGTACAAAGAGATAAACAATCTTTAACTAATTTATTTGATCCCTTAGATACATCAACAATAATATTCAAATCCTCCATCTTTTTTACATATTATTTTCTCTACTATAATATAAGAAAATAGCCATATTTTACAAAAGATATTTACCTTTATTCATCTTCTCTAAATCAATGTGTAAATTATTCTTATAAAGAGATTTATTTTCTTCAAACATTTTTACAATAGTATCACAGTGCATATCTACAATTTTCATATTATTTAACTTTGTATTTATAATTTAATAAGGTTTAAAAGACGCTGGGGATTGACCATACAATCTTTTAAATTCTCTTGAAAACTGAGAAACGCTTTCATAACCAACTTCTTGAGCAACATCTGATGCTTTTTTGTTGTTATATATTAACATATCTTTTGCTTTTTTTAATCTAATTTTCTTTAGATATTGTATTGGAGTCTCCCCTGTAACAGTTCTAAAAGTTTTATAAAAATTAGATGGACTCATATAGCATTCTTTTGCAAGATTTTCGACACTAATATGAGAATTGAAATTTGTGTGAATAAATTTTAAAGATTTTGCTAATCTCTCATACTCAGAACCATTTATACAAAGAGAATATAAAATACCTTTATTTTCTCCCATCAATACATAATATAATATTTCTCGTACAATAGATTGACCCAATATAATTGAATCATTTTTGTCTTTTAATGCATCTAATAATCTAATAGATGCATTTTTTAAATTTTCATCAATTTTAATAGGATTAGCTTTAAAAGTATTCACATTAACAAGAGGAGGATTAAAATTCTCCATTTTCATTATTATGCTTTGTAAAACTTCAATATCTAATTCTATATGAAGGCCAAATACTGGATTTTCTTTTGTAGCAACAGCTTCACACTCAAATTGTAAATGAGTTGGTAAAACCAAATAATAATTTTTACTATATTCAAAATGGACATTTTTAATATATCCATGTTTAGTACCATTTAATACTATTAAAATTCCTGGATTATAATCTAACAATTGCCTTTTTAGAGAATAATCATTTTTAAATATTCTAACCCCTTTTAAATTAGTCTCATTAAATCCTTCATCTAAATTAAAATAATTTATATATTGTATTGCTTTATTACATTCCATACATACTCCTATTCTTAATAATATAGAATAAAACAATAAAAACAATATTTTTTTTATTAAATAAAAACAATTAAATAGGATTAGGCAACAAATTCGATTATTTTAGGCATTTATTTTATACACTTTCACCCATATTATTATTTATATAATAAATATTTTTATCAAAGGAGAATAAATTTTTATGAATAATTTTGTATATGATATCAAAACTAAAGTATACTTTGGAAAAGATCAATTAAGTAATAATCTCTCAAAAGAAGTAAAAAGTTATGGCAAAAAAGTACTTCTCACCTATGGTGGAGGTAGCATAAAAAAAAGTGGCTTATATGATCAAGTTATAAAAGAATTAGAAAAAGCTGGATCACAAGTTTTTGAATTATCAAATATTAAACCTAATCCAAGAATAACTTCAGTTAGAAAAGGTGTTGAAATAACAAAAAAAGAAGATATTGATGTCCTACTAGCAGTGGGAGGAGGCTCTGTTATTGATTGTACAAAAGTAATAGCTGCTGGAACTTTTTATGAAAAAGATCCATGGGATATTATGTTAAACAAAGTCGATGTAAAAAAAGCACTACCTATAATAAGTGTATTAACACTTTCTGCAACTGGTACAGAAATGAATCCTAATGAAGTAATAACTAATTTAGAAACAAATGATAAAATAGGATTAGCTTTTGCACCATTGAGACCTAAAGTATCATTTTTAGATCCAAGTTTAACTTATAGTGTAAACAAATTTCAAACAGCATCAGGTTCAGCTGATATATTAAATCATATTATGGAAGTCTATTTTAATACAGATGATGTACTTTATATGCTAGATACCGTAATGGAAGGTTTGATGAAAACTGTTATTAAATATGCTCCAATTGCATATAATGATCCTGAGAACTATGAAGCAAGAGCAAATTTAATGTGGGCATCATCATGGGCAATTAATGGATTTGTTTCAGGTGGGAAAACACATGATTGGACTTGCCATCCAATTGAACATGAATTATCTGCATATTATGATATAACTCATGGACTCGGCTTAGCAATTATTACACCTAATTGGCTTGAATATTCTCTTAATGAAAAAACTGCTAAAAAACTTAAACAATTTGGCGTAAATGTTTTAGGTATAGATGAAAATCTAGAAGATATGGAAGTTGCAAAAAAAGCAATAGATGGTATGAAAAAATTCTTCTTTGAAGATTTACATCTTACAAATAACCTAAGTGATTTAAATATAGATGATTCTAAATTTGAAATAATGAGTAAAAAAGCCTGCCTAAATGATAAAATAAAAGGTTTTAAAACTCTTTATCCTAAAGATGTTTATAATATATTAAAGATGTGTGAAAAATAAAAATTAAAATTTATTAATTATCTAAAGCTACTGTATCTAAATGATATAGTAGCTTTTTTTCATTATATATCATTTCACTAAATGGTAATTTATAAAAACAATTGCAAAAAGAAACAACTTAATATATTATTTGGTTAAGATAAGAGGTAAGACCTCTTATCTTAGGAGATAAATAAATTGAACAATAATCTAAAATTTACAAAAGTAGATATAAATAAATTATCAAATGAATTAAAAAATTCATTACTAAAATATATAAATGAATCGTCAAAAATTGGAGAATACAAATTACCGAGTGAAATAAAAGTTGCAAAAGAATTAGGTGTTAGCAGAATAGCACTAAGAGAAGTATTAAAAGAGCTTAGAAATGATGGAATATTATATTCTTTACATGGTAAAGGGACTTTTATAAATAAAAATTTTACAAATCTTAAATTCAGATTTACACCTGCTAGAGAATTTTTAAAATCAATTCAAGCTTGTGGCTTTGATGCCTCTGTTAAATTAATTGATTATAAAATAATTGATGCTGATGATTTTCATACAAAGAAACTTGATTTAGAAGATAATTCTAAAGTTCTTAGAATTAATAAAGTATTTTATGCTAATGATAAACCTGTAATATTTTGTACAGATATCGTCCCCTTTAAATATTTAGAGGGTATTAAAATAAAGGATGATGATGTAAAAAACTCAACTTTTGATTTTTTAAAAAATAAAGCCTTCATTGTAGTTGAAAATGATGTTGTAGAAATTACAGCTGTTTTATCAAAAGAAATACCATCAAGTTTTGAAAAATATAAAAAAGATTTACAAGATAAACCTTTAATTAAAATGTCTTCTATTTATTACACATTAACTCAAGAGGCAATTATGAGTGTAAAGGCCTATTTTGATTCTGATTATATAAAACTTAGCCAAATAAGAAAACAAAATGTATATGATAATTATTTATAAAACCAAAAAAGGACATATAAAATGAAAAAAATTAATATTTCTTTTTTCTTAAATGGAGAATTTATTGAAAAAAAATTAGATCCCGAATCTAGGGTTTTAGATTTATTGAGAGATACTCTTTGGATGAAAGGAACAAAAGAAGGATGCGGTGATGGGGATTGTGGAGCTTGCACAATCGCTCTTGCTTATCCTATTAATAATAAAATTAGATATATAGCTGTTAATTCTTGTTTAATGCCTGTTGGAAAAATTCAAGGATGTAGCTTAATTACAATCGAGGGTATTTCAAAAGATAATAATGACTTAAATCTAATTCAGCAAGCTATGGTAGATCAACATGGACTTCAATGCGGTTTTTGTTCTCCTGGAATAAGTATGAATCTTTTTGCATTATTAGCAAATCATGAAATACCATCATATAATGATATTATAAACGCCCTAACTGGGAATATTTGTAGATGCACAGGTTATGAAGGTATTAGAGATGCTGCAAAACAAATATTATCTTATCTAAACGAAAATCCATCATATGATATCGTTTGTAAAAAACTAAGAGCTATTGAAGAGAAAATTAAACATATGCAATCTTCAATAAATGAAGGAGATTACATATTAGCAGCAAATATACAAGAATTAAAAAAAGCATTAACTGATAATAATGATGCAATGATTATTTGTGGATGCAGTGATATTTCTGCAAAAACTCATCTAACAAAAGAAGATTTAGTAAAAGTTATTGATGTCTCAAAAGTAAAAGAAATGACAATAATTGATAAAAATAATAACGCCTTAGAAATAGGAGCTGCATGTTCTCTAAGTGATATAATAAATTCAAAAATTGTAAAAGAAACAGCACCTGAATTATCTAAAGGCCTAAAAGAAATTGCAGCAATCCAAGTTAGAAACTTAGCAACACTTGCTGGAAATATAGCAAATGCATCTCCTATTGCTGATGGAGTTGTATTATTAATGGCTTACAATGCACAAGTTGTTATTATTAGCAAAAATGATAAAAAAATAGTATCTATAAGAAATTTTTATAAAGGCTATAAAAAAACTATATTGAAAGATGGCGATGTTATTTCAAAAATAATAATACCAAAAGAATCATTAAAAAAAGAATATCATATGGAAAAAACAAGTAAAAGAAATGCTGTTGATATTGCATGTGTAAATTCTTGTGCATCTTATATTAAAGAAAAAAATAAAATAATAGATTTTGAAATTGCGTTTGGGGGAATAGCTGAAACTGTAGTTTTAGAAGAACTTAAAACAATAAATAATAATGCGGATATTGAAATATTAGCAAGGAATATTTCACAAAAATATAATCCATTGAGTGATGTTAGAGGATCGAATTTATATAGATCAAAATTGATTAAAAATCATATAATAAAACATTTTGCGTTTATTAATGAGGAGCTTTAAATTATGGATAAAAGAAAAGACAATTTAAAAGAATTAATAAAAGGCTCAATGCCTTTTAATGGTGAAGCTAATAGCTATATAAATTACTTTTATGCTTATCCTATACTAAGCTCAAAACCTAAAGGCAAAATAATTAATATTGATTTTTCTCCTTGTATGAAAATTGGTGGATATATCAGAGGTGTAACAGCCTCTGATATACCTGGCAAAAATGCACAAGGTGCAGTAGATAGAAATGAAGAGCCTCTAATTGCTGATGAATTTGTAAATTATCTTTATCAACCAGTTGGTTTTGTTATTGCAGAAACCCAAAAGGCTGCAATAAAAGCTGCAAGAAGTGTAATTGTTGAAATAGAAGAAGATACATCTTATGTTATCGATATTGATAAAGCCATTGAAAATAAAATGTTTTATCAAGAGCCGATGATTGTCTCATGTGGAGATAGCGAAAAAGCTCTAAAAGAATCAAAGTATACCATTAAAAATGTTTTTGAATCCGGTGGACAAGAACATGCTTATTTAGAAACTCAAAGAGCTTTTGCCTCTTATGATACATTTAACCAAAATGTTAAAATCCAATGTGGAACTCAAGCTGTAAGTGACGTTCAACAAGTAAGTGCATTAATATTAGGAAAAAAAGAGAGCGAAATTGAAGTTGATGTTTATAGAGTTGGTGGAGCTTTTGGTGGTAAAGAAAGAGGTGGAACTACTTGGTCAGCAATGGCAGCTTTAGCACTTTATCTAACAAACATTCCATGTGCAATGATATTAGAAAGAAATGATGATATCAAAATAACAGGAAAACGACACCCTTATAAAACTTATTATGAAATAGGCTTTAATGAAGATGGCATAATAAAAGCTTTTAATGTTGATTTATATGCTAATGGTGGCTTTTTTGAAGATTTTACTGTTGCTATTGTAGAGAGAGCAGTATTAGGTATTTGTAATAGTTATTATCTTGAAAATGCTTGGATAAGAGGTTGCAGCTGTAGAACAAATCTTCCTCCAAACACAGCTTTTAGAGGATTTGGTGCTCCTCAAGCTACTTTAGTAATGGAAGAAATCATCTATCAAATAGCTAGAAAAACAAATAAAACGACCCTTGAAATTCAAAAAATAAACTTTTTAAAAGATGGTCAAAAAGCTCCATATGGTATGATTATGGAAGAAGTTAGAGTTCCTAATATTTTAGATAATTTATTAGTTGATGCTAATTATGGTGCTTTATTAAAAGATAAAGAAAAATACAACAAAAAACATAAATATTCAAAAAAAGGAATAGGGATAGTACCTGTTAAATATGGTATTGGTTTTACAGCAACCTTCTTAAATCAGGGAAATGCATTAGTAAATATATTTAGTGATGGATCTGTTTCAATAACTCATGGAGGTATTGAAATGGGACAAGGTTTATACACTAAAATTGAAATAATAGTTGCTCAAACTCTTGGTATTAATCTTGATAGAGTAAAATGTGAATCTACAAATTCTCATAGAGTTGGATCTGTTGCATCTACTGCAGCCTCAACTGGTACTGATTTAAATGGGGAAGCTGCAAGAATTGCTTCTTTAGAAATTTTAGAAAACTTAAAAAAAGCTGCAAGCGATTTGTTCAAAGAAAAATTAAATTTAGCACAGGCTCCTAATTATATAAAAATAGAAGATGATCAAGTTTTTGATATTAGAAGTGAAAAAGAAAAAGTTAGTTTTGAGCAATTAATAAGTTTTTGCTATTTCAATAGAGTTAAATTAGGAGCACAAGCTCACTATGCTACACCTGGATTAGATTATGATATGCAAAAAGGGAAAGGAACTCCATTTTCTTACTTCACAAATGGAGTGGCACTTGCAACTGTAACAATTGATACCTTATGTGGAACTTACACAATTGATAAAGTTCACATACGTCATGAAGGTGGAAATATTTTAAATTATGAAATTGATAGAGGTCAAGTTATTGGAGGTTTTATACAAGGATTAGGTTTTGCAACTATGGAAGAGCTCCCTCTTGGATTAAAAGGAGAAAACCTTGCAACATCTTTTGCGACTTATAAAGTACCTCTAATAAATGATTTAGCAAAAGATATAAAAATAGATTTAGTAAAAACTGATGATAAAATCTGTGGAGTATTAGGCAATAAAGGAGTTGGAGAGCCTCCACTATTGTATGGAATTTCAGTTTTTAACGCTATAAGAGATGCAATAACAGATTACAAAAACAAAACTATTAATTTAAAACATCCAGCAACGGCTGAAAATGTATTAATTAGTTTAGAAGAATAAAAATATATATTCTCCGAGAAAATCTCGGAAAGGAGTGAATATGAAAAAAAGTGTTGTATTATTAACTATTGGGTTAATCTCTTCATCATTATTGTTTGCCGGAGGAGAAAAAGAATCTTCTAAAAGTACTAAGGATGAAAATAGCAAATTAAAAGTTGCTCTTTTATTACCAGGTAAAAAAGATGATGTTTCATTCAATCAAGCAATGTATGAAAGCATGAAAGAGGTTGAAGGTGAGTATTCAAACCAAATCGAAGTAACTTATGTTGAAGATGTCTATGAAGTAGCTGATATTGAACCAGCTTTAATGGATTTTGCTTCAAGAGATTACGATCTTATTTTTGGTCATGGCTTTCAATACATGGAACCTATTATTAAAGTAGCTGAATTATTCCCACAAACTATGTTTGCATTGGGAACAGGTTATAAAACTGCCCCTAATACTTGTGTTTACGATGTTCACCTAGCACAAGGTGGGTATTTAATGGGTTATTTAGCTGGTATGATTTCAGAAACTGAAAAAGTCGGTGTTATAGGTGGTGCTGATGCTTCTGAAATTTATAGAGGTCATGAAGGCTTTAAAATGGGTGCAAAAGAAGCAAATGCTAATATTGAGATCCAAGAATTCTACACAGGAGACTGGAGAGATGCTGCAAAAGCTAAAGAAGGTGCTCTTGGCATGTATGACAGTGGTGTTGATGTAATATGGCATAGTGGTGATGGTATCGGCCTTGGTGTTGTAAATGCTGCTCTAGAAGCCGATAAATATTGCTTATCAAATATAACAAGTCAATATGTTTTAGCTAAAGACAATGTTGTTAGTGGTGTAAACTATCAATGGGACTTAGTAATTAGACAAATCTTAGATGATGTATTATCTGACAATTTCATGAATCAAGAAAAATTCTATTGGATTAATGTTGAAAACAATGGATTATCTGTAGCAGATTATCATCAATTTGAAAATATGTTTGATAAAAAAGTTTTTGAAAACATGGATAAAGCAATTAGTGGTATTAAAGATGGAACAATTGTAATTCCTGATTTTGAAAAATAATTATTAATATTTACAGGGAAGAAAAATCTTCCCTGTAAAAATATTATATAAAAATCAAAAATAGCTTAAGTCTTTAGGAGAATACTAATAAAATGAATGCTATAGAAATGAGATCAATCACAAAGCGATTTGGATCTTTAATTGCTAACAATAACATTGACTTTACACTAAAAAAACAAAGTATCCACGCATTACTTGGTGAAAACGGAGCAGGAAAAACTACATTAATGAATCAACTTTTTGGATTAAGTATTGCAGATGAAGGCTCAATATTAGTAGAAGGAAAACCTTTTAAACTTGAGCATTCTCCTCAAGACTCAATGAAAAAAGGGATATCAATGGTTCATCAACATTTTATGTTAATAAAAAACATGAGTGTTTGTGAAAATATTATGCTTGCAAATGAAGATGAAAATTTTCCTCTACTTAATCCTAAACAAACTAAAGAAAGAATTATTCAATTATCAAAAAAATATCATCTTGGAGTTGATCCAAATTCAATCATTGATCATATTTCTGTTGGGCAACAGCAACGAGTTGAAATACTCGCTGCCCTATATAAAGAAACAAAAACTCTCATCCTAGATGAACCAACTGCTGTTTTAACCCCAGAAGAAGTAGAAGATTTATTTTTAATATTAAAAGAACTAAAGCGAAATGGTAAATCAATAATCATAATCACTCATCATCTAAATGAAATAATGGATATAGCTGATGAAGTTAGTGTTTTACGAAATGGAGATTTAATTGGTTCAACACCAATAAATGAAAAAACAAGCACAAAAGAATTATCACGATTAATGGTTGGAAGAGATGTTAATTTTAATTTTAAAAAAGAAAAAACAAACTCTATTGAAAAAGTTTTAGAAATAAAAAATCTTTCTTATAAAAAAGAACATGTTAAATTATTGGATAATATTAATTTTAATATAAAAAAAGGTGAAATTTTTGTAATTGCAGGAGTTGATGGCAATGGCCAAAAAGAATTATGCGAAACAATAGTTGGTTTAAACAAATGTGAAAATGGAAGCATATTTTTAAATCAAAAAGACATAACAAAAACTAATGTAAATCATAGAATAAAAAACGGAATATCCTACATACCACAAGATAGACAAAAAAGCGGATTAGTCATGAATTGGTCAATTAGTGACAATTTAATCCTAAAAACTTATGAAAGATCCCCTATTTCAAATAAATTTTTTGTATCCACAAAAGAAGCCCAAAATCAAGCAACTAGAATGATAAAAAAATTTAATATAAAAAGCCAAGATAATAATGATAGAGCAAATCAATTATCAGGTGGTAATCAGCAAAAAGTTATTTTAGCAAGAGAAATGGACAGAGGCCCTGCTCTCTTAATTGCCTCTCACCCTACTAGAGGATTAGATGTTGGAGCAATGGAATATGTAAGAAATCAAATGCTTGAACTAAGAAATAAGGGTGGATCAGTATTATTAATTTCGGCGGATTTAGAAGAAGTATTTCAAATAGCTGATAGAATTGCTGTTATTTTTAAAGGCAAATTGATGGGTATTTTACAACCCAATTGCGGAGTTGCAAAAATTGGTCGTTTGATGGCTGGATTGGATGAGGAAGAAATTAATGAATAAATTTAAAAACATATTACCACCAATATTATCAATAATACTTGCTTTTGCAGTAGGAGCTATAATTTTACTTTTAAGTAATTTTAATCCAATTGAATCATACAAATCATTATTTAATGGAGCTTTTGGTTCAGCCTATGGATTTTCAGAAACTCTTGTAAAAATGATTCCTATTTTAACAATTGCACTTGGAACATCTGTTGCTTTTAAAGCACAACTTTGGAATATTGGAGGAAATGGCCAATATACTCTTGGTTGTATTTCAACTCTAATTGTATGTGTTTATTTACCAGCTCCTATGTGGTTGAAATTAGTAATAGCACTCTTATTATCTATTTTAGTTGGTATGATTTTTGGAGGTTTATTAGGATTAGCAAAAGCTAAACTTAATGCAAATGAAGTTATTACAACTCTAATGTTTGATTATATAATAGCACTATTTCTAAGTTTTTTAGTATATGGACCATTGATGGATCCAGATGGGCATAATTTTCCACAATCTAAATTAATTGAAAAAGAAGTTCTTTTTGATAAATTAATGGTTGGAACAAGACTTCATAGTGGTTTATTTTTAGCACTTTTCCTTGTTATTCTTTTATTTTTCTTTTGGAAAACAAAAGAAGGATTTAGAATAAAAATGATTGGAGCAAATCCTAATGTTGCAAAACTAAGTGGAATATCTGTAAATTTACAAATTATGCTTACTATGGGAATTTCTTGTGCATTTGCAGCAATTGCTGGATATATAGATGTTTTAGGAATACATGGTAGATTACAAGATAATATAGCAGGAACTCTAGGCTCAGTTGCTATAGTAGTTGCTCTATTGGGTAACTTAAATCCTATTGGTATAATTTTTTCAGCATTTTTTTTCTCAGCACTAACTGTTGGAGGGCAATGTATGCAAAGATTTATGGGAGTCCCCTATTCTCTCGTTACAATTATTCAAGCTCTTGTCATAGTTTTTGTAGTAGCTTCTAAAATTATTGTAGAAAAAAGGAGTAAAAAATAATGAGTAGTAGTTTTATTATAAGTTTATTAGTGGGAACACTAAGAACTAGTATTCCAATTATTTTAGCCGCATTAGGTCAAGTATATGTCCACAAATCTGGCACGCTTGATTTATCAGTTGAGGGAACAATGATATTCTCTTGCCTAATGAGTTTTATAGCAGCAGCTCTTACAAAAAGTTTAACTTTTGCTCTAATAATCGGAGGAGTTTCAGGACTTTGTTATTCCTTTATAATGGCTCATTTAACAGTTAACTTAAAATCAAATCAAGTAATTTCAGGGACAGCACTTACTATGTTAGCAACAGGACTTAGCTCTTATCTATATAGAGTAGTTTTTGGAATAAGATCTTTACCTCCTATTATTGAAAATTTTAAACCTATTAACTTTGGATTTTTAACAAAAATTCCTTTTATTGGCCCTATTTTATTTAATCACAATTTTACTTTTTATTTTATGTTGTTATTAGTAATAATAACTTGGTTTATAATGGATAAAACATCATATGGACTTAAAATAAAAGCAGTTGGAGAATTTCCAAGAGCTGCTGATTCAAAAGGAATTGAAGTAAATAAAATCAGATTTCAAAGTATTTTAATAGGGGGTTTATATTCTGGTTTTGCAGGAGCTTCAATGTCTCTTGGTTATATGAATACTTATACTGATCAAATGATTGCTGGTAGAGGTTTTATTGCAATTGCAGTAGTTGTTTTTGCAAGATGGTTACCAATTAGAGTATTATTTGCAGCCCTATTATTCGGTTTTGCAAATACTCTTCAAATGAGACTTCAGTCAATTGGTGTTGCAGTACCAATTCAATTGTTACAAGCATTACCTTATATTTTAACTGTAGTTGTTTTATTAGGTGTATCAAAATATGTCAAATTCCCATCGTATTTTACTCAAGCTTATAGTAGAGATAAAAAATAAGGATAAATATGAATATAAAAAAATACTTAATACTATTTATATCAACTTTAATATTTGTTAGCTGTACTTCCCTTGATAAAAATTCATCATCATATTGGGATAATTGTAATTTTGAAAGAGCTTATCAAAGATCTCAAAAAATAGTAAAAGCTATAAATGATCAAAATCCAATTATAATTTATTCAATGCTTAGTGAAAATTTAAGAAATCAAATTAGTGAAAAGAATTTTGTAAGAAATTATAATGATGAGCTTTCCTATCCATATATTTCTCCTCTTTATTGTTATCTACAAACAATAGATTTACACTATGATATTCGAGGAAAAATTTCTTGCAAAGTAGCATCAAGATTAATAGGTGAAAATTATGTATTTGAAATTATATATGAAAATAGCGATTATTATTTTAATGTTTTTGAAGATATTGTTAATGGAACGTATAAAGAGAAATTTTCAAATAAAGTTATAAAATGGATATAAAATAAATTAACCCCGTTTTGTTTAAAACTAATAAAAAGGGGTTTTTATAAAAATCTCAAACTCTTATTATATGTAACATTAATACAAAAATAATTTCTTAAAATAACTCTTATATTTTTAGATCATCTAAAGTTTTTATAAATAAAAGCCTAATTAA
>Ga0102926_1000974_pt1 | contig 17017 bp, 15 predicted proteins | sample SalPonR1_A_D2_MG_FD_78173 | JGI IMG/M metagenome (GOLD analysis project Ga0102926, IMG submission 78173) | Salt pond soil microbial communities from South San Francisco under conditions of wetland restoration - Salt Pond MetaG R1_A_D2_MG | ecosystem: Environmental > Aquatic > Marine > Intertidal...
CTTGCCCTTCTTGGTCAGCACATGTATCAGGATCGGCCCCGTGGCGCGGGAGCGTACGGTGCGCAGCACGGGCAACAACTGCTCCATGTCATGCCCGTCGATGGGGCCGACATAGGAAAACCCCAGTTCTTCGAAGAGCGTGCCGCCCACGGTCATGCCCTTGAGCATTTCCTTGGCGCGTTTGGCACCCTCCTGAAATGGCGGCGGCAAGAGCGAGACAGCGCCCTTGGCGGCAGCTTTGAATTCCTGAAACGGCTCGCCGGCATAAAGCCGCGACAGGTAGGACGAGAGCGCCCCCACGGGCGGCGCAATGGACATCTCGTTATCGTTCAGAATGACAATCAGGCGTTTACCGAGGTGGCCGGCGTTGTTCATTGCCTCAAACGCCATGCCGGCCGACATGGCCCCGTCCCCGATAACGGCGATGGCATCGCCATGGCCAGTGTCGCATGCGCCGCCCAGATCGCGCGCCACGGCAAAGCCAAGTGCGGCACTGATCGAGGTTGAGCTATGGGCCGCGCCGAAAGGATCGTAGGGCGACTCGGAGCGTTTGGTGAAACCCGACAGCCCGTCCTTTTGCCGCAAGGTGCGCATGCGGTCGCGCCGCCCGGTCAGGATCTTGTGCGGATAGCATTGATGGCTGACATCCCAAACGATCTTGTCACGCGGCGCGTCGAAGACCGAATGCAGCGCCACTGTGAGTTCCACCACACCCAGCCCCGCACCCAAATGCCCACCGGTTTGCGACACCGCCGAAATCGTTTCGGCCCGCAGTTCCTGTGCCAACTGGGTGAGTTGGGTATCGGAAAACGTCTTGAGATCGGCAGGCGTTTGAACGCGATCCAAAAACGGGGTCTCGGGATTCGGGGTCAGCGGTGGCTGAGACATGGCTAACGCCTTTCTTATACACGGCGCGAGATAACGAAGCGGGCGGCCTCGCGCAAGCACTCGCCCTGCTCTTCGTATAAATCTAGGGCATCGCAGGCTTTGCACACGAGTTCGGCAGCATATTTCTTGGCCCCATCAAGGCCCATGTGGCTGACGAAGGTGGCTTTGCCGCGATCCTCGTCCTTGCCCACGGCCTTACCCATCAGATTGGCATCGCCCTCAATGTCAAGCACATCATCCCAGATCTGGAACGCCAGCCCGAGACATTCACCGTAGGTATCAAGCGCTTTACAGCGCGCGTCACCGGCTTGCGACAGGACGGCCCCAGACCGGGCCGACCAACGGATCAAGGCCCCGGTTTTGCCTTGCTGCACTTGTTTTATCTGATCAAGGCTAAATGGTGTTTCACTGGTTTCGGCGGCAATGTCCATTATCTGGCCGCCGACCATGCCCATGTGACCCGCAGCCAAGGCCAGTGATCTAACGAGGTCCAGCCGGACCTGCGCATCGCATTGTGTCGGCTCGCACAGCAGTTCGAAAGCCAAGGTCTGCAAAGCGTCGCCCGCCAGAACCGCAATATGTTCGTTCCATTTGCGATGCACGGTCGGTTGGCCCCGGCGAAGATCGTCGTCGTCCATGCAGGGCAGATCGTCGTGGATCAGCGAATAGGCATGGATGCATTCGATTGCAAGCGCGGGGCCTAGCGACATACGCGTATCGACCCCGTTTATGCGTGCGGATTCCAGCACCAAGAACGCGCGCAGGGCTTTCCCGCCCGAAAGCGCGTATCGCATGGCGTCGGTCAGGTCCGGATGGGAAGACCGGCGCAAGGCCTCGTCCTTGGCGGCGGCGACCAGCGTTTGCGCCCGCTTCAATGCGACGTCGAAAGGCTGCCGTTCAAGATCATCATCACGGTCGACTATGCGCCCGGCAAGGAAGCTATCCATGGCCGCAGATCAGCCCGCGTCAACCGGCGTGGTTCCGGTCGGCGTGCCATCCGCATCAAGCGTAATGGCGGCAACTTTTTCCTCGGCCTCTTTCAACTTGGCCTCACAGCGTTTCTTGAGTTCAGCACCACGCTCATAAAGCGTGATCGATTCCTCAAGCGCCACATCGCCGCGTTCCAGCTTACCCACGACCTGTTCCAGTTCTTGCATGGCCGCTTCGAACGACATTTCGGAAACGGGAGTGTCAGACATGGCATTGATCCTGTGGCTGCTGATTTGCAGTCACTCTAGCGGTGCTGCCGGGCAGGTTCAATTCGGTTGACGGGGGGTGCCGGCTGGGGAATTCTTAGACCATGAGCAAAGCCCCCCAGGAAATCGCCGATGATATAGAGCGGATATTGCAAGTGACCGAACGGTTTAACGCTGCACAAGCTGCCGATCCCGTTCTGGAAACCGTCGAGATTCAAGAGATCCTTCGGCTGGTCACGGGCAAGCGTTCGATCATCGCTTGCAGCATGGGCGGGCGGCCAGCGGTGATGCGGATGTTTCTTGAGGATGACCCGGCCTTGTCGCAGCGCGAGTGGAACGAGCTTGAACGGATTTGGCCGGTGATGGCGCAAGGCCCTTATCGCGTGGTCGAACCATTGCATCATAGCCCCACCCACAATCTCATGATCGTGGCACGGGCGGAAGGCACGCCCCTTTTGGAACAGTTGTGGCAAAGCGACAAAGCAGACCGCGCCCGGTATCTGGAGCCAGCGGCAAGATGGCTGCGCCTGTATACTGGAGGGACCGAAGAGTGGCGCGGCGCGCGGCATCGTCGTTGGCTGGCGAAGGCGGAACGCGCCGCTGAACGGCAAGCCTTCGATGAACTCAGATTGTTCGAGGCAGAGATTATCGCGCTTTTGCACCAGATGGCTGATCGCATGGACGGGGCCGAATGGCGTACTGCCGTTTCGCACGGAGATTTCCACCCCAACAACCTGATGGCGCAGAATGGTAATTTGGTGGGGATTGATACCGGTGGATCGGCACGGATGCCGATTTACAAGGATATGGCCCGGTTTTTGGTGCATATGGGTCGGCGCGGGATGCTGCCATCGGGCAAGGCACGCTTGGGCGTCGATGCGATCGGCCTTGCGAACATGGAAGAGATCTTTGGTCTCAACGCTTTTGAACGACGTTTTGCCCTGCCCTTCATGATGGGGTGCGAGGTGCTATTGCGCGTGGAAACACGGGCACTGTCATCATCCCGTATCCGTCGCGCAGAAGCGATGTACGCCGCCTTTCGTGATGATCTGGAAAGCTTGTTGACCCCGTAGTCAGCGCCCCTTGAACAGACCGCCAAGAATACCACGCACGATCCGGCGTCCGGTTGTGCCTTTGAGTTCCTTGACCACGGCGCGGGTCAGTGCCTCGCCGATACCCGAAGCGAGGCCGCCCTCGTCCTTGCGTTTGCTGGTCGATCGCGTGACACCTTTGCCGGAATAGCGGCGCGCGGCGTTGAACTCACGCATTGCCGCGGATTCCTGTTCGGCGGCACGTTCGGCCTCTTCGGCCTCACGGGCGGCCTCGTCGGCGCGTCCGGCCAGAATCTCATGGGCCGAGTGGCGATCCAGCACCTCTTCATATTTGCCTGCTACGGGTGAGGCCGCGATCACTTGTTTGCGCTCTGCATCCGAGATCGGACCCAGCTTCGAGGATGGGGGCCGAATGAGGGTACGTTCCACGATACCCGGCACGCCATCGTCTTCGAGCATGGATGTCACCGCCTCGCCAACGCCTACGTCGCGAATCGCATCGGCCACGTCGAAGCGCGGGTTGGGGCGGTAGGTTTCCGCCGCACGCTTGAGTGCTTTTTGATCCCGCGCGGTGAAGGCCCGTAGAGCGTGTTGCACGCGGTTGCCCAATTGGCCAAGGATATCGTCAGGCACGTCATCGGGGTTTTGGGTTATGAAATAGACGCCCACCCCCTTTGAGCGGATCAGGCGCGCCACCTGTTCGACCTTGTCGAGCAACACATCCGGCGCGTCGTCGAACAACAAATGCGCCTCGTCAAAGAAGAAAACCAGCTTGGGTTTGTCCGGGTCGCCCACTTCGGGAAGGGTTTCGAAAAGCTCACTGAGCAACCACAGAAGGAACGTGGCATAAAGGCGGGGCGATTGCATGAGGCGGTCAGAGCTTAGGATATTGATCCGCCCCCGGCCATCCGGCGTGCTTTGCATGATGTCGGTAAGCGCCAATGCCGGTTCACCGAAGAACTGTGTCGCGCCCTGATTTTCGAGCACCAGGAGTTCACGCTGGATACTGCCCACGGACCTTGGTGAGACATTGCCATATCGCAGCGACAGATCATCGGCGTTTTCCCCGACCCAAACCAGAAGTGATTGAAGGTCTTTCAGATCCAGCAGGGGCATGCCCTGTTCATCAGCCACGCGGAACGCGATGTTCAGGACACCTTCTTGTGCTTCGCTCAAGTTCATCAAGCGCGAGAGCAGCAATGGCCCCATTTCGGCCACCGTGGCACGAACGGGATGGCCCTGCTCACCGAAGAGATCCCAGAAGGTAACTGGGAACGCCTCGTATGCGTAGTCGCCGAATCCGATGGTTCCGGCGCGTTTCATGAAGGCGTCATGTAATTTGAAGTCTTCGCTCCCGGATGCGGCAAGACCGGACAAATCACCTTTGACGTCGGACAAGAAAACCGGAACACCGGCCTTGGAAAACCCTTCGGCCAGGATTTGGAGGGTCACTGTTTTGCCCGTCCCGGTGGCCCCGGCAATCAGGCCATGACGGTTTGCGTACTCCAGCGACAATCCCTGCTTCACACCATATTCTGGGCCGCCCCCACCGACAAACACACGATTTTCCACGTCCAATACCCCGTCCCTATTTTTCCTTGATCTGAACATACAAAGTTAACTTTTCCCTGCCACTATGAAATTCGCCCGATGCCTTGTGTCCTCTTGGGATCGGGTGACTTCCTCCCTGTCAGACTGGCCGCGCCCTCGGGTGCGGCCTTTTTTGTTCGCTCATGAAAAAGAATCTGTCGGATTTGTGCAGGTTGGCTGTTGACGGGTCTCTGGAACTGCCCTAGCGTCACGACCAATGACTAAGTCGGCCAGTCCGGCAGGGAGAAAACAGGAAAAGAGACCGAGAGGTCTCTTTTTCTTTTTGTTCGGATGAAACAAAAGGTTGCGCGCCTAAGTTGCAGCGGAATTTAGCCTTGATCCTTACCGTACCCTCAAGTTTTATCCTGACATGCCGTTGGCGCCATGATAAGCCGCGCCAGACCTTATTGAGACAATTGAAACGGGGACACAATGCCCAAACTTCTTTCGACTTTGCCGCTCATCGTGCTGCTGACGATGGGAACCGCCGTGACGGCGCAGGACGACAGCGCAGATCAAGCAGATGGCGCCGAAGCGGCGACCGAGGCCGAAGCGACCACCACCACCGAAGAGACCACCGAAACCGGGTCGGCCAACAACGAAGCCCTTGATATGGGCCAAGAGGTTCAACAACAGCCTACCTATATCAAGGAAGAATTCGGCGATTGGCAGATGAAGTGCTTCCGCAGTGAGGCCGAGGAAGACCCCTGCCAGATGTATCAATTGCTGCGCGAGGACGCGGGCAACCCTGTTGCCGAGTTCAGTCTTTTCCGGCTTCCCGAAGGCTCGCAGGCCGTGGCCGGGGCGACCATCGTCGTGCCGCTGGGTACGCTGCTTTCCGAGGAACTGAAAATCTCGGTCGACGGTGGTAAGGCCCGGGTTTACCCGTTCCGCTTTTGCTCGATGGCGGGTTGCTTTGCACAGGTTGGCCTGACCCAAGCTGAGATTGATGCATTCAAGGCGGGTGTTGAGGCGAACCTTCAGATCATCCCGGCACAGGCCCCAAATCAGAAGGTCAATATCAAAGCCTCGCTCAACGGGTTCACCGCAGCCTATGACGATGTGTCAGTGGCCCAAAACTGATCCGTCATTGTCCTGAACAGGAAAACGCCGCGGCCTGATGGGACCGCGGCGTTTTTCATTTTGAAAGTCTCCTTTGGCTCAACTATGGCGGCGCAGGGCCAAGACCGCGTTCAGCCCTCCAAACGCAAAGGCGTTCGACAGGGCGACATCAACTTTCGCCTCGCGCGCTTCGTTCGGCACCACGTCCAAGGCGCATTCCGGATCGGGTTCATCGTAGTTGATGGTCGGCGCAATCACCCCATCGCGCAGGGCCATGATACAGGCCAGTAGCTCCACGGCGCCTGTTCCGCCGATGAGATGACCATGCATCGACTTGGTCGAAGAGATCATGAGATTATCAGCATGAGCGCCGAATACATCCGCCACAGCGGCACTTTCTGTTTTGTCATTCGCCGCCGTACCCGTGCCATGCGCGTTGATGTAGCCCACTTCGGTCAGGTTGATGCGGGCATCCCGCAGCGCACCGCGAATTGCGCGAGCTGCGCCCTGTTTCGAGGGCATGACGATATCGGACGCGTCCGACGACATGGCATAGCCTGCAACTTCGGCAAGGATTTCAGCGCCACGCGCGCGGGCATGTTCATATTCTTCAAAGACAAAGACGCCAGCCCCCTCGCCCTGCACCATGCCATTGCGGTTGGCGGAGAACGGGCGGCACCCATCCTTGGACATGACGCGCAGCCCCTCCCAGGCTTTGACGCCGCCAAAGCAGAGCATTGATTCCGAGCCGCCGGTGATCATGACCGGTGTCAGCCCGCCATGCACCATCTGGAAGGCTTGCGCCATGGCGTGATTGGAGCTGGCACAGGCCGTGGCCACGGTGAAGCTTGGCCCTTTGAGGTTGAACTCCATCGACACATGGCTGGCCGCCGCGTTGTTCATCAACTTGGGCACGACGAAGGGATGAACACGATTCTTGCCGTCTTCGTAGACGGTTCGATAGTTGTCATCGAGGGTGGTCATACCGCCCCCGGAATTGCCCAAGACCACGCCAGCGCGGGCCGCCAATTCACCCGAAAATTCAAGCCCCGCTTGGCTGATCGCCTCACGCGCGGCGATCAAGGTGAATTGCGTGAACCGATCGTAGAGGGCAAGCTGCTGGCGATTGAACCGCGTTTCGGGGTCATATCCTTTGACCTGACCGCCGATCTTGATGGCCAAACGATCCACGTCGCGGAATTCAAGGTCACTTATTCCGCAACGCCCTTCGCGCATCGCCCCGAGGGTATCTTTGACATTCTGGCCAAGCGAATTGATCGTCCCTGCCCCGGTGATGACGACACGCTTCACGACTGTTCTTTCACCAAGGTCTCGATACCGGAGATGATCGAGGCGACCGAAGAAATGTCAAAGTCGCTCTCTTGGGGTTCATTTGCGTTGAATGGCACCGAGATGTCGAATTCTTCCTCGATGGCGAAAATGCTCTCGACGAGGCCGAGGCTATCAATTCCGAGGTCCTCCAAGGTGCTGTCCATCTTTACATCCGAGGGTTCCAGAACCGCCTGCTCTGCAATGATTCCGATGACACGATCCTTGATATTCATGGGCGTAACCTTTTGGGATTGTCCGGCTTGGATTTAGTCACTCTGACTTTGGTTTGAAACAGTTTTCTTAAGCTCTGCGACATCCTTGAACAGCCTCTTGAGCCTGCGCAAGCCTTTGTAAATTTCCATCTGGGAGTCCATCTGGATTGCGGGATAACCGAGCATGACGCGCCCCTTCGGGACATTCGACATGAGTTTGGTCGCGCCACCGGTGATGACGTTATCACCGATAAAAATGTTGTCCGCCGCCCCGGTCTGCCCCGCCATCACAACGTTGTCGCCGACCTTGACCGACCCGGCCAACCCGACCTGCCCACAAAGCAGACAATCGGACCCGATGATACAATTGTGTCCAATTTGCACGAGGTTGTCGATCTTGGTGCCGCTGCCGATCACGGTGTCGCGCACGGTACCACGATCAATGGCACAGTTCGAGCCGACCTCCACATCATCACCGATGGACACGGCCCCAAGCGAGTGGATGCGCGCATGTTTCTGGGCTTTGATTTCACCCTGATCGCCGAGGGTTTGGCGCACTTTCTCGGGGCCGGAAACTTCGGGCGTGACATAGGAAAAGCCATCGCTTCCGATCACCGTACTGGGTTGCGCAGTGAATCGATTGCCGATTCGAACACGCGCTCCAATGCGCACACCTTCGCGCAGAAAACCGCTTTCGCCGATCTCTGCATCCGCACCAACGAAGCATTGCGGCCCGATGATGGTGCCTGCCCCGATGACGGCGCCTTTGCAGATCACCGAAAGAGGTCCGACAGAAACGCCTTCGCCAAGAACTGCCGTGTCGTGAATGACCGCAGTCGGGTGAATGCCCTCGTCCCAGCCCTGTCCCGGGTCCATCATGGCGCTGAGGCCCGACAAGGCAAAACGTGGCCTTGGAGAAATGATCGCCGCATCAAGCCCGAGGGCCTGCAAGTCTGCGCCCTCCCACAGCATAGCAGCGCGCGCACGGCCCTGCGGCAGGGCCTCTGCGTATTCCGGTTTCATGGCAAGGGCCAATTGTGTGGGCGCGGCGTCAGCCGGTTCAGCGACGCTATCCACTTCAATATCAACGGCGCCAAGGGCCTTGGCCCCAAGCGCCGTCGCAATCTGTTCAATCGTGTAGGCCATGAGCGTCCCCTTGTTCGGGGACGGGTTTAGCCCCGAACAGCCCGCAGTGAAACCCCTGCCTTGCTGAGCGCATCCCAGATGCGCGCATCACGCCCATAGACATCGTTGCGGTATTGCGTCGGTCCTTTGGCTTGGGTGAAGGCAGTGCGATAAATGATGTGAACCGGCACGTTCTTCTCCAAATGAACATAGGTTTCTTGGCCTGTATCCAGCGTGGCTTGGAAAAATGCCTTCGGATTGCTTTCCTGTTTCGAAAGGATCTCATAGGCGAACTCGAACGGCTGGTGCAGGCGGATGCAGCCGTGGCTGAAATCACGCTGCGCGCGTTGGAACAGGCTCTTCTTGGGCGTATCGTGCAGATAGATGTTGTATTTGTTGGGGAACATGAACTTAACCAAGCCAAGTGCATTACGGCTCGAAGGCGGCTGCTTGATCGCGAAGGGGAAGTTCGATGCATTGTAGGCGTTGAAGTTGATCGCGCTCCGGCTGACTTGCTGGCCGCGGCTGTTGTAAAGGCGCAAATGGCCAGCCGCATTGCGATTTCGCTTCATCTTCGGAAGGTATTCTTTCACTGCGATCGACCGTGGAACATGCCACGTGGGGTTGATGACCATGTACTCCATCACGTCCGAGAACTCTGGACTGCGGCGGTCGTATTGGTTTTTGCCGACGACCGCGCGCGTGCTGAACGTGACGCGGTCACTATCGACAATGCGCGCGGTGAAATCGGTCAGGTTGACCAATATGTGACGCTTGCCGCGCTCCATGTTTAGCCAGCGTTCGCGTTCCATGGCCACGAGGACCGCCTGAAGGCGCGACGCCACTGGCGTATTGATCGCCTTGATGGTCGACGCGCCTGCGACACCGTCGGTCTCAAGCCCATGCGCGGCCTGAAATTGCTGCACGGCGGATTGAAGCGTTTCGTCATAGGTTTGGCTGGCCGAGCGGCGCAGGAAACCCATCTCCATCAAGCGATTGCGCAACGCGACGACACCTGCACCCGATTGCCCCGGTTTCAGAGATTCCGTTGGCACCGTCGGCCCCCAACCGCCCGAGGCCATGAGACGCTCAAGTCTGATTTTCTCCTTCATCAGACGGGCGTATTCATTGGTCTTGGGTGGCAGGACGCGGAAAAAGCCCTTCGGATTGCTTTTCGCGAAATTGGTCAGGTAAGAAACTCTTTCCCGGTATGGAACTTGCCGTTTGATATCCCCATCGACACGCGAAGGGATCAAAGCACCCGTTTGCATATCGCGGGCCAACTGTAGGAAGGTGCGGCTCATCTCGACCTCGACAAAGCCGCGCTCACGCGCGGTGCGGGCCGATTTGAGCTTTGACATCAAGCCTTCGGGATCGTACCGGCGGGTGGGCAGACCATGGTCATCTGCCGACGCGATGGCATCGAAAAGCGCAGCGCGGCGGCGGCGGTCCTTGCCGACGTTACCGGTCCAGATGCCCTCGTAATTATTGGCTTGGTAGAATGCAGCCATGTCACGGTCCTTGGCTGCGGCCTCGGCGACGGCCTGCTTGAACGCCGTGACCTGAGCGGCACCATCGCGCGGCACGGCGACCAATCCGATCACCATGGCCATGCTCAACAGCAGCCAGCGTCCAAGTCGATTGACCGTAACCTGTGTCATCATCACTTCCTTCACCAATTCGCGCATTACCTTTATCATTCTCTGTGGTTGGCGGAACGATGGCTGTCCATTCAAATCTTCGACATCGTGAAATCATCGGGCCAAATTGCGGCCTTGCCGCATCGGATTCCACGCAATTTGGGCACAGGTCGCATTTTTTGCGCAAAATCCCGCCGAAATTTCTTGCTAGAATCAATTCTAAGAAAACTTCTCTTGGTCCGTGATTCTGATTGTGCCATACAGTTCGCGCATCTGGGGATGAGATGGCAGGTCCGCCTGAACGGCGGCAAACAGGTAAGCGACGGGACAGGCGCTATTCATATGACGAAACACAGCTCGTTGAGCATGACGCGGCGCGCCTTGCTGGGTGCATTTGCAGCAACCGCAGTAACGGCCGCCCCAACCTATTCCAAGGCAGCAGGTTTTTTGCGTGGCGGGGGCGATATCCGCCGGATCAGGATGACGTCGCCCCGTACAGGCGAAAACATCGACACGATCTATTGGATTGAAGGCGACTACATCAAAGACGCAGTGCGCGAGATCAACCTCTTCATGCGCGACTGGCGCACGAATGACGTTCACAACATCGACCTGCGTACCATCGACATCATGGCCGCCAGCCACAACTTGTTGGGTGTCAACGAGCCTTACATGTTGCTTTCCGGGTACCGCAGTCCGAAAACCAACGCGATGCTGCGCCGCCGTTCGAGCGGCGTTGCCAAGAACTCGCGGCACTTGCGTGGACAAGCGGCGGACTTGCGGCTTAACTCTCGGTCAGTGAGCCAAATGTACCGTGCGGCCGTATCGTGCAAGGGTGGCGGTGTTGGCCGGTATTCCGGGTCGAACTTCGTTCACATGGATTGCGGCCCGGTCCGCAGTTGGGGCCGGTAAGGCGCATCAAGTGATACCGATACAACAAAAGAACACCGGCCAAATGGCCGGTGTTCTTTTGCGTGCAGGGATTTAAAACCGCTTAAAGCGTTTCGCGAAAAACCTGAGTCACAGATTTTCGCGAAATGCAGTGCTCCGCTCAATCGTTGCACGCGTTCCGCCTTTGGCTGATGTCTCAGGGTAAAGGCGGAACGCTTTAAGTTCCGGATTGCGCCAGACGTTCAAGCCGCGCTGCGCGCAAACGCTGGAAATCATCACCGGCATGATACGACGACCGTGTCAGAGGTGTCGCCGAAACCATCAAAAAGCCTTTGCCATATGCAGCTTTTTCATAGGCCTTGAACTCATCGGGATGCACAAAGCGATCGACCACGTGGTGTTTCGGCGTCGGCTGCAAGTATTGGCCAATCGTCAGAAAGTCGATATCCGCAGCCCGCATGTCATCCATCACCTGATGCACGTGCTGACGCTCTTCGCCAAGCCCGACCATGATGCCGGATTTAGTGAACATGCTTGGGTCAAGCTCTTTCACTCGCTGCAACAACCGCAGACTGTGAAAATACCGGGCGCCCGGGCGAACTGACGGGTATAGCGCCGGCACGGTTTCAAGGTTGTGGTTGAACACGTCGGGTTTGGCGGCCACGACGGTTTCCAGAACCTCGGGCGCGCAATGCAGGAAATCGGGCGTCAGAATTTCAATCGTGGTTCCGGGGCTACGGTGCCGGACGGCGCGAATGGTTTGCGCAAAATGCTCGGCCCCGCCATCTTCGACATCATCGCGGTCGACCGAGGTAATCACCACGTGGTTAAGCCCAAGTTTCTGCACGGCATCCGCCACCCTGCCCGGCTCGAACACATCCAGGGCTTCGGGCTTGCCGGTGGCCACGTTGCAGAAGGTACAGCCACGGGTGCAAATTTCCCCCATGATCATCATGGTGGCATGTCCCTGACTCCAGCATTCCCCGGCATTGGGGCAGCCCGCCTCTTCGCAAACCGTCACAAGGTTATGCTCCCGCATGATCTTGCGAGTTTCCTGATAGCCTTTACCGGAAGGGGCCTTAACGCGAATCCAGTCCGGTTTCTTGGGCTGTGCATTGTCCGGGCGGTGTGCCTTTTCGGGATGGCGTTGATCCGGGATATTGAGGTCTCGCACGAATTTTTCCCCGCGAATGGTTTTGTAACACTGCGTAACTATAGTGCACAGCGATGGGGAGTACCAGTTCTGCATACCCGTCATGCGGTCACATTGCAGCCTTGGTTAATGAGTACCCATCGCGTTTCAAGGTGTTAAGTTGCTTACCGGCTCGCCCCAATTTTAGGGGCGGGTCGGCCCTGAATCACGGCGGATCGGGCAAATTGATTGCGCACGACGCCACGTCAGGTATTTTTCCCCCAGATTTCGCACCAACCCCATCGGAGCAGATATGGATTGGCAGGCCCATCGGCGCGAGGCGCATGCCCTTGGCCAAACGCAAGAATTCCTGAAGCAGATTGTTTATGGTGGGAATGACGGCATTGTCACGACATTCGCAATCGTTGCCGGGTTTGCAGGGGCTGCCGCGGATGGCGTCGCTCAAATCGGCGGCTTGGCTGTATTGGTGTTCGGTTTGGCGAACTTGTTCGCGGACGCCGTCAGCATGGGGTTGGGTGAATTCCTTTCTGCCCGATCACAGCATGATCTCTACCGCTCACGCCACGAAAGCGAGTTGCGTGAGATCGAAGAAAACCCTGAACAAGAGCGGATGGAGCTTTTTGAAATTTTGCGCCAGCGCGGATTGCCCGCCGGTGAAGCGGATACAACGACGGCCATTCTATCCCGTCATCCGAAAATCATGGCCGATCTAATGATGACTTATGAATTCGGCATGCAGGATCCCGACGAGGACAGCCCGGTCCTCAATGGTTTGTTCACCTTTCTGTCTTTCGTCGTCTTCGGGGCAATTCCACTTGTTCCATACTTTTTGCTTGATCCGACCGACACGACCTTCCTGTTGTCGATTGCAGCCACGCTGAGCGCCCTTATCGGGCTTGGTCTTTTGCGGTGGAGCGCAACGCGCGAGCGCATTGCGCGATCCATCGGAGAGACCGTGTTGGTTGGCACAGTTTGTGCCGTTGTTGCCTTTTCCGTCGGCTGGATTGTGGGTGGCTAACCCATCAATCCGGCTTGCTCCCCAGCACTTTCATATTGCCGTTTGAGACGTTGCAAAGCGATGCGCAAAACGATTTTTCCCGATCGCGCGGACCAACCCATACGTTTCTCAGCTTTTTCCAACCCTTCGAGATGGCAGCAGCAATTCAGGGCCACATCACCCAATCCCGGCCCCAATTCCCGCAAGGCAATCAAGACACGTTCGCGCGCTGCTGATTGGCTGCGATCAACGGCCTGCGGCAAGTGTGCTTGGGATTTGACAAAGCTGTCGACCGTCCGGCAATTCAGCCTGTTCAAACCAGCGAGTTCATAGTCTTCACGCAAACGTTCGCCCGCACGCACAAGTTCTTGCGACAAAAATGGCCGCCCATCCTTATCCTTGCGACGCGCCAAAGCGGCAATCGGTGTCTCTGCACTACTGTATCGAATACGCTTCCGCGTGCCCGATTGCTCGGAGGCTTCACGGGGCTCGAAAAACGGCTTGCCTTGAAACTGCGCCCGGGCCTCGGCAAAGCCGGAGGCGCGATTTTCCATCCCGGCCATCATACTATTCAGGGCCAGCCGCCCCTCGCGGGTTATTTGATATCGAGAGACACGTCCCGGAGTATCGCAGGAAATCCACTGCTTAAGCGCCATCGCTTCGGCAATCTCGGTGTCAACGACAGCCGTACGAACTTCTTTGTCCGTCCCGGCATCGCGAATAACGATCGCCTTTTTCATGCTCTGTGCGACGGCCAAGAGCGCCCCGGGTTCGCTCAGACGCCGCAAAATCCGCAATGATTCCGCTGACAAGCGCTCTTCGGTTAGCGGTGCCTTTTGCTGGTGGTCGGGCTTTTTGGAACACGCGATCATCGGGCTCTCCTTTGTTGAAGAACCGGTGGCCGGCGCCGCCACGCGCTGACCCAAGCGCCGCAAAGCGTGGTCGAAAAGCAAATCGTCACGCCGGGTTTCGCATGCTCGTATCTGACGCAGAATGGTCGAGGCATGGCAGCCCGCCTCACGTGCAATGGCCCGTATCGACGCCCCTGATTCAGTATGCGCCAAGTAATGCAATGCCGCGCGTGGCACCCATGATGGCACGGCACCGCCCCCCTCGTTCCCAAAGGGTTTGATTGATCCGTTCGCCATATGGCCCCTCCCATTATTTCAAGACTTCCAAGCACTTATCCACAATCATTAACACAACCTTTGCGGGTACTTCTTACCGGTTCATTAATCTTTTAACGGCCCGTCAAAAATGGTTTCTCAATTGTAAATAAACGAAAAAGCCAGCGTTCGGTCCTATTTGATCCGACGCAACACCCCAATAGGTTGTGCAAACTTATCCCGATGCATTCATATGCGGGAGCGAACCAATGAAAGACATTCTTTCTCGACTTCACGATGTAAAGCGGCCTGGGCTTTTGATCCGCGCCGCCCGTATCGGGGCAAAGGATTATCGCCGCGGAACGCATCTTTTGCGGCTGATCGGAGACACCCCACCCGCTTCGGGTGGAGCAGCCCTGATGCAATTGATGGACCTGGAGGCTGAGATCAACGAATGTCGCGAAAACGAACGGGCCGGGTATTCCCCAGCCCGTCACGTCGACATTCTTATTGCGATGATGGGCGAGGCGCGCTTACTTCGGCAAGCACGCCAAGGTATCTAATCATCAGGTGAAGGCATCCGGCATCGAGGCTTTTTTCTCGGCCACGTAAGCCGCCAGAGCTTCGGCTATTGCCGGATCCAAGACAGGTTGCTGATAGTTGGTCAGCATCTGGTGCATCTTGGCATTGGCCAAGGTCATGGTGTCACGCTCACCATCTTCATGCCATGTCTCGAAGGGCTTGTAGTCCAAGACATCCGAGCGCCAGAATGCCTCTTTGAAATTGGCTTGCGTGTGCGCACATCCAAGATAGTGACCCCCGGGGCCCACTTCGCGGATGGCTTCCATGGCTTGGCCGTTTTCATCGGTGGGAATACCCGCCGCGAGCTTGTGCAAAACGCCCAGTTGATCGGCGTCCATGACGAATTTCTCAAAGCTGGCCACAAGGCCACCCTCAAGCCAGCCACAGCTATGCAGCATGAAGTTCACACCGCCCAGAAGCACCGCGTTAAAGGTATTGGCGGTCTCATAGGCCGCCTGCGCATCAGGCAACTTGGAGCCGCAAAGCGAGCCACCCGACCGGAACGGCAGCCCCATGCGACGGGCCAGTTGCCCCGCACCATAGATAATTTGACTGGCCTCGGGTGTACCGAAGGTCGGCGCGCCACTGTTCATGTCGATCGAGCTGACGAAGGCACCAAAGATAACCGGCGCACCGGGACGCACCAGTTGGCTATAGGCGATACCCGCCATGACTTCGGCCAGAACCTGCGTCAGTGTCCCCATGACCGATACAGGCGCCATCGCACCACCAACGATGAACGGCGAAATGATGCAGGCCTGATTGTTGGACGCATAAACCTCAAGCGCGCCCATCATCACCTCGTCGAAGGTCATGGGAGAGTTCACGTTGATGAGCGAGGTCATCACCGTGTTATCCTGTACAAACTCCTTACCGAACAGGATTTCGCACATCTCGACACTGTCTTGGGCACGCGACGGATCGGTGACAGAGCCCATGAAGGGTTTGTCACTCAGTGTCATATGCGCGTGCAACATATCCAAGTGACGCTTGTTCACCGGAATATCGGTGGGCTCACAAACCGTACCGCCCGAGTGGTGAAGCCATTTTGACATGTAGCCGAGTTTCACGAAGCGTTCGAAGTCGGCCATGGTGGCATATCGCCGCCCGCCTTCCATATCGCGCACGAAGGGCGGGCCGTAGATCGGTGCGCAGACCAGCGTGTTCCCACCGATCTCAACATTGCGTTCCGGGTTACGGGCATGTTGTGTAAACCGCGACGGCGCGGTCGAGCACAGTTTGCGGGCAAGATCACGGGGAATACGCACACGCTCGCCCTGCACATCGGCACCTGCATCCCGCCAGCGGTCCAAGGCCGCCGGGTTCTCCACGAAATTGACGCCGACTTCTTCCAGAATGGTTTCGGCATTCGTTTCGATGATTTCCAGTGCCTCTTCATCAAGCACTTCGTAAAGCGGGATATTCCGCTCGATATATTTGGCGGTCTCGACGCTGACGGCTGTACGTTCTGCCCGACGGGCGGCACCACCGCCACCACGGCCACGTCTACGGGTTGCTGCTTCGGCCATGTTTCACCCCTGCAATTAAAAGCACCCCCCTCGGGTGCAGCTTCGAACGATATTATCGTACCGCTTGTTGCCGCCATCAGAGATTTGCGCCCCTTCAGGTGCTATAGCGACATATGACACCAGACCTTGTGTCGATTTTTGCAGATTCCCATTGACCTCTTGCGCAAAACGCGCCCCGGGCCTAGTAGGCATGACATGAGCCAGACATCCCACGACCGCCTTCTTATCATAGACTTCGGCAGCCAGGTGACACAGCTGATCGCCCGCCGCCTGCGCGAATTGAACGTCTATTGTGAAATTCACCCCTTCCAGAACGTCACCGACGCCTTCTTGAAGGATTTCGCGCCCAAGGCCGTAATCTTTTCCGGCGGCCCCGCCAGCGTGATCGACGATGCGTCCCCTCGCCCACCGGAAGCGGTGTTCGATCTGGGCGTGCCGATTCTGGGCATCTGCTATGGTCAGCAGGTCATGATGCATATGCTGGGCGGTCGCGTGGAACGCGGCCACGGCACGGCGGAATTCGGTCGCGCCTATGTCACCCCGTCAGAACAACGAATCGACTTGCTGACAGGCTGGTTCTTGGAAGAGCGTGAACAGGTCTGGATGAGCCATGGCGATCATGTGAGCCAGATCGCTCCGGGGTTCGAGGTGTTTGGCACCTC
>Ga0102926_1000976_pt1 | contig 16981 bp, 10 predicted proteins | sample SalPonR1_A_D2_MG_FD_78173 | JGI IMG/M metagenome (GOLD analysis project Ga0102926, IMG submission 78173) | Salt pond soil microbial communities from South San Francisco under conditions of wetland restoration - Salt Pond MetaG R1_A_D2_MG | ecosystem: Environmental > Aquatic > Marine > Intertidal...
ATCAAGGCGACGCAAATTTCGAGGAATGCAGCGTACATAGGAGTACGTGAAATTCCGAGAAATGCAGCGCAACGCAGATATTGGACTTTTTACGAAGCCATCATCATTAATGGGAATGAATTGACAGAATCCGCCGGATGGCATAATATGGGGTCAAATAATGGAATGAATCGGCACCCGCAAAACAGATGGGGTGCTTTAACGGAGGATGGATACATGTTTGGCATTGGCATGCCGGAACTTATTATTATTCTTGTAATTATTCTTATCGTCTTCGGCGCCGGGAAATTGCCCGAGATCGGCTCCGGCATCGGCAAAGGGATCAAAAATTTTAAAAAGGCCACCTCCGAAGACGAGAATGAACCGGAAAAGATCGAGAGTAAAAAAGACCAGGATCAATCCTGACCCCGGCCTTCGGGCGGGTCATTTTATGGCGCGCAAGCGGCCTCACCGACTGTCATTTCGAGACGCGCAAGCGGCCTGCCCGACTGTCATTTCGAGGCGCGCGAGCGGCGAGAAATCTTTAGAACGGAATATCATCATCAAACTCGTTTCCCGTGGAGGCCTGCGCCTGCGGCGCTGAAGGGCCACCACCGCCGGCACTATCGGACGGCGACGGGCTATTGGAAAACTGGGCCGCGTTTTTGGATTCCAGCATCTGCATGTCATTCGCCACAATTTCCGTTGTGTACTTGGTCACCCCCTCCTGCTCATAGGAACGGGTCTGGAGGCGGCCCTCCAGGTAAACCAGCCGGCCCTTGGCCAGGTACTCCCCGCAGATCTCGCCCAATTTCCCGAACGCCACAATCCGGTGCCACTCGGTGCGCTCCTTTTTCTCACCGGTATTTTTGTCCTTCCACTCCTCGTTGGTCGCAATAGTAAAATTGGCCACCGCCCGGCCGTCCTGTGTGTAGCGGATTTCCGGATCTTTTCCGAGCCGGCCGATCAGAATCGCCTTGTTGAGTCCACGCGCCATGGTTAGTTCCCCTTTGTTTGCGGTCTTTTTTTTTATCCTTTATTCGATGGGTTCGATGGTTTGCTCCAGACCGGGTCGGCCCCGAAGCGTCTCAGCCACCATTCCTCGGCGGATGCATACTGCTCCACCTCCTCCCGGGTGAACCGATACCGGTAGTTGCTGCAATAATCCATGATTACCTGATACGCCGCCTCGATCCGCCGGCTCATCTCCTCGCACTCAGACGGATCCGCATGGCCGGTATCCGGGTGCCACTTCTTCATCAGCGTCCGGTACCGCCGCTTGATCTCCGCCATGGTCGCCGCCTCGGGCAGGCCCAGCGTCTGCCGGGCGGCATCGATTTCTTCAAATTTGGTCGGTTTCGTCATAATATTGACAGGTCTTTAACTCCCTGAAGGATTGTCTTCTTCTTGATTTTCCGCACTATTGCCCGGCACCTGACAGGCCTCCCGCACTCAGGTGGACACCCCGAAACGCGGCAGTATCCAAAGCTGAAGCGCCAGCCAGACAGCAAAGACCAGAAATGGAATAAGGAACACAGTCATATTTCTACCCTGTTTTCTTGTTGGTCTAAATTTTATTTATAACGTCTAAAGGGAATAATGTCAAAGGCCGTCAGGTACAGATAAAAACGGGGCGTCTGTCATTTACATTTTCCAGACGCCCCGTTTTTAAATATTTATATTAATATTTTAGTGTCCTAAAAAACAGTCCACCTCGGTTTATCCTCAAAAAAACCGATAAACTCAGGTTATGGCACCTCATAAGTCACTTCTGCCTTAGCATCTCCGGCATAATAGGTAATGGTGGCAGAGTCGCCGGATGAGGCGGTAGTCCATTCAATAGTTGAAGTTATAAAGCCGTCTTCATCTGTTCTATTATCTGGATCTTTATAAGATATATCTATAGGCCCAGAACCAGTGTCGATGGTATATGTCGATGTTACCTCAACAAAAGGCAGAGGCACCTCATCCCCGCCATCCACCAGCGACAGCTTAATATCACCATCTTCGAAAAGCTCTTCCGGCACCGCTTCCAGAGTAAAGTCGGCGATGGGTGAAAAGCACAATGTGCCTTCATCAACCATTGATACTTTCTCATCGCTGCTGGTAAACACAGTAATCACCCTTGCAGACCCTGCAGGCTGATGCCGGGTATCAATGGTCGGGTCTCCATAGTAACAGTAACCCACAAGTATCCGATTTTTATTAGCCGGGTAAACCAGGCGTAGCTGGCCAAGACCGTTTTCGGTTTGCACGGTTCCCTTGGTCGCAGTGGATCCATCTGTGCCATAAATAGTCGCCCCAAGTTCGCTGGCCCCCACCGCATATTCAATGTTGTTTGCCGTGTTTGTGTAACTTTTGGTAACTGGCAATGTCGTTACACCAATAGGCGTAGTTACAAATCGGCTTTTATCTGCTGCTACGACGTCAAAAAGAACCAACCGATCATTTGGCTCAATCTCGCGAACAAGACCACCGCGAGTGATAGAGTCATCCCCGAAATTAGCATTTATATCGGTAAGCTGGGCATCTCCGTTAGTTATACTTCCGGTATCGCCTGAAGATATAACCGAATCAATAACCCCTAAATTAATCGTGGTGCCGTCAGGCACGGCGTTGCCGTATTTATCAGTTACAATTAAACCGGCCTTACGGCTATAGAAACCCGGAGTTTGTGGTATTCCGGCCTCTCCCCCTTCGTTTAAATTGACTACCGCATCCAGCGATGGGGCGGAGAGCGCCATGGAATGCGGTGGCCCAGAAGCAATGGAAATTTGCGGACTGACGGTTACAACTGGTGGAGAAAGTGAGGCTGGGGGCGACACGGTCTGGTCCAAAACTTCAAGCCGAATTTCCACCACACCGGGCAAGATGCCGGATTTTAAATTAAAGGCAGTCTCCCCCCCTGGCAAGCCAATTATAATCTCCTCAGAATCACTGGTTAAATCTCCGTCCGGGTCTTCCCCACTCAGAGATTCACCACCATCTGGCTTGGCCAAGAGCTCAACCAGTAAGGCATAATCTTCCGACGCATTTGAAATTGTAGATCCAGTTTCATCTACTACTCGCACTGTTACCGAGGTATTATCAGTCTTTCCTACTCCTGTTACCGAAATTTCCGAACTACTAACGGATTCAATCAGGATACTGGATGGATCACCGGATGTGATGGTACCAAAACCAAGCGAACCGGAGATAAGCGGATAATCCCATAGGTATAAATCAGCTGTCCCCGTAGTCGTCGGCGCCTGTATGGTAAAAGTTGCCCTCCCGGATGCAGTCGGTACCGGATTTGCCGAAGTAATAGTCCCCATTGATGAATAAAGCGACACAGAAGTGCCATCCAACACTGGATTACCATTTGCATCGGCGAGCGTTACCGTAGCTTCAGCTTCTGATGTCCCATCTGCAGGAATTGATGCGGGTTGCACCGTAATGGAAGAATTGCCGGGAATTGGCGGCCCGGGCACAAAATTAACTTTCACTTGGTCGGAAACGCCCTCTGAAGCGATGCTTGCCGTGATAACAGATAGACCCGTATTAGGGGCTGATGTAAGGATCACCTCAGCCACACCTGTCTCCGAAGTGCTTACATTTATAGCTGATAGGCTGCCATAGGAAGTATCGAAAGCGACTGTCTCTCCCGAAACTGGGTTGCCATCGACACCCATAACCTTAGCGCGAATTGCAGTAGTGCTGCTCCCATTTGCCACAATTTCAGTATCGTTGGGTGTTAAAGATAAAGATTGAATAGCTACAGTACTAGCCGATGAACTCACCGTAATATCTTTATAGCTGTCAATCTCACCATTCGTAGCGCTTACCGCATAAATCTTGTCGGTTCCGGTTGCACTACCGGCCGTATACGTAACCGTTGCCTCACCATTAATATTGGTTACGGCGCTCGGTGCCGATAGGTTGGCGCCACTTTGATTCTCATCAAAACTAAATCTTATTGTCTCACCGGCAACCGGGTTGGGCGGTGTTGAGCCATTATCCACAAGTGTAGCCGTCACAATCGATGTGTCACCCGTATTGACGGTTGACGGCATTGCCTCCAAAATGATGCTCTGAGGATGGCTTGGCAAAAATTCAACAACTACAGATTCCCTGAACCCGCTTGCAATGGCAGTTACGGTAGCGGTCCCCGTCTTGTCTGACGCTGTTAATGTTGTCTGAGCAACCCCATTGGCATCAGTCGTTATCGGAGATGTAATGCTCCCAAGCGTGGTTATAAATTCTACACCAATACCCGGTAAAGCTTCTCCATCAACATCCGTCACCGTAGCCCGAATAGAGGCCCCGCTGGCCCCATTCGCCGGCAGAGTATCGCTGCCGGTTTCAACCGTTATGCCACCGACCATCACGGCACTGGCGTCAATATCAATTGTCGCTGTGCATGGTATGCCATCAGCCGTAGCCGTCACCTCATCTTGTACCCCATTTGTACTGCCGGCCGTATAGGATACCACGGCTTCACCGCTTAAATCGGTCACTGCACTGGTTGCTCCTAAGCTGGCACCGCTCTGGTTGTCCGTAATGCTGAAAGTGACCGTCTCCCCGCTGACCGCATTATCGTTCGTATCTGTTACTTTAGCGGTTATTGCGGCATTGCTTCCCGGGTTTACAGTGCTGGGCGCGGCGTACACGTCAACATTTGCCGGTGCGCCGGCGACCTGCTCAAGCGTAGCCTCCGCCAAGACTTCCCCGGCTTTAATCCCAATGTTAACCGCTTTTGCGATTTTAGAGCTGGTATAATCGTAGGTCGCCTGCCCGCTGGCGTTTGTGTTTTTAACAGCTAATGTAGGCAACTTATCAAAATCATCAAGGCTATCAATTCCCTCGCCTGTGGAAGTCTCGACGTCAATGGCCCATTCGCCATCAGCCATAACGCTCAAATAATAATCGCCTTCAGGCACACTCTGCACCGTGCTAGTTTCGTTATCCACGGTGCCAATGGCGTTTTTAATAAGACCCTCATAGTTTCCATTGCTGTCGTAAAGTTCAACGATAAAATTTGAACTCCCGTCATGCGACATGGTAAACGTCATGGTGCCGCCGCCATGAGAGAAAACTGCTGTATCACTGATCCCGGATCCCGTAAATCCTTCAGTCCCCGTTTCCGCTAAATCTTCGCCGGTAATATCCTTAAACACCACCGGCACATCCGGAATTGGATCGCCAGCATTATTCAGCACGGTTGCCGTAAATGTAGACGTATCTGTCCCATTGGCCTCGATGGTCTCCGGATTCGCCGTCAATGACACCTGCCCACCGACCACAATTTCAACATCATCGGTAACACCTGTCTGTGTGGTAGACCGGGCGGCAATTATATCATCTCCGTTATTGACGCCGGCGGTGTAAATAATTGAAACTTGCCCATTGATATCGGTTGTTGCGCTGGTTGTGGACAGGCTTCCCCCGCTCTGGTTGGAAGTAATCATAAAAGCGATGGTCTCATTGGCCACTGGTTTTCCGTCGTCATCTGTCAATGAGACGGTAAGCTCCGATGATTCACCTGGATAAATAATCTCCGGACTTGCATTGAGTACAAGCCCCGCTGGGGCGCCGGATACAAACTCCACATTCACCGAGGACCTGAACCCGCTGGCATTTGCCGTTACCGTTGCCGTCCCGGCCGTAGTACCGCTCTGTAACATTACTTCTGCAACACCATTGGCATCCGTTGGAACCGTGGAATCGCCATCCCACGAGCCTAGTGTAGTATTAAACACAACATCGACACCTGAAAGCGGATTGGTTTCGGTATCCGTCACCGTCGCACGAATGGCTACTTGACTGTTTCCGTCAGCCTCAATTTGATCTGCACCGGAAATCAAATCTATAGATCCGACAATACCTGTACCGCCGTCGCCGCCGTCGTCGCCGTCGCCGTCGCCGTCGCCTGTACCCTCAAAGGTGACCGTCGTCGATTGGGAAACGCCTCCTGACGTTGCGGTGACAGTAGCGGTCCCGCCCTGCGTTCCGGAAATTAGGCTGACGCTTACTTCACCATTTTCTCCAACGACGGAGCGCGATGTGATTTGCCAGCCGGAAGTGGAGAACTGGCCGAGCGTCGTCTCAAAAAGTACGGAGGTCCCCTCGGGCATTGGTTCACCGGAGCTATCCGTCAGGGTTGCCTTGATGGCCGACGAACTGGTCCCATCCGCGGGAATTTGCGTGGGATCCGCGTTTAACGTAATTGATCCAATTACAGAAACCCCCGTGTCTACGGAAATATATGTGCTGTTCTTGATACTTTGATTGCTGTCCGCTATTGCCTGGACCTGGTCCGTTCCCTCATCTTCACCGGCCGTATAAGAAACCGTGGCCTGGCCGTTGACATTGGTCTCCGCACTGGGACTCAGCTGATCGGCGGCGCTGTTGTTGTTCGTCAGTTTAAAGTTCACCGTTTCCCCTTCGACCGGGTTGCCGTGTTCATCCCTGAGCGTCGCCACGATCGTACTTGGCTCATTCGGCGGAACCGTTGTCGGAATGGCCGCAACGGTAATCGATGCCGGTGGACCGCCGACGAATTCCACTTCGACTTTATCCGTGAATCCGCTGGCGTTCGCAGTCACAACGGCAGTGCCCAGGGCTTTTTCCGATCGGAGGATGATGGTGGCCACCCCATTCTCTTCCGTCGTTTTCGTAGTGCCGGAGGTAAAACTCCCCAGCGTGGTGCTGAACTCAACCGTCTTTCCGCCTATCCCGGAGCCGTCGTTGGCCTTTACGGTGGCCCGTATGGTGGCCCTGCTATTTCCGTCCCCGACGATTTGGTCCGTCCCGGAGTTGCCCACCTCTATGGAATCGATTTCCGACTCGGTTTCTTCAAAAAAGAACGGAGAATCCGGAAGATTGCATTCATCCGCGTCGCTTTCCGACCAAGGCAGAACGAAATGATAAGTCGTGGACGTTTCGGTGCCGGAAACCAGCGTGCTGGCGGTGATTTCATCCTTAACCCATGCGGCGTAGGCTTTTAAATAGATCAGGTTGAAGTTGGCCACCCCATTTTCATCCGTAGTGACGACATCCGGGGCTTCGCCGGCCGATGGCATCGGGGGGGTCAACTGGCCATCCTGATTGATGTCTTCGCCCTCATCGAGGATCAGGTTTTTGTTGGTATCCTCATTTGGGCGGGTCCCATCAACTATCGGTACACAAATGGTCTCCAGCTTATCGTTTTCCCAAACCTCCCGGCTTTCCCAATCGCCAACCCGATAATGCGAGGGAAAGAGGTTAAGGGTCACTTTCGCGTCTTCAACCGGCGACCCGTTGGCGTCGGTCACCAGCACCGACATGGGCAGTTTATAGGAGGTATCATTGTTGATCGATTCCACCTCTGTGCTGCGGCCCATGGTCACCGATGCGGATTCGCCGCCGATCACGATATAGACATCATCTGACACGTCTCTATTAATAAGCTCCGCGGTTATCGTTACCCCATCAGCCCCTGCGACCAGAGAGCCTGATGTAAAGGTGGATTTAGCGATCCCCGAATTGTCGGTATAGGCGATGGCCGGCGATACATACTCCCCGCCGCCGATGGGGTTCTGTATCCTAAACAGGACGGGGGCATTGCCCACCACCTGGTTGCCGGCATTTTTCACCTTGGCCCGGAGTGTCACGGAGTTCTCGGCCTGTTCGGTACTCGGCATCACGACGTTCTGGTCGGCCTGTAGATCGACTTTTCTTGCCTCGCTGGCGGTAGCCGATACGGCGATCTTCATGGAGTCCGTTAAAGAGGTATCCTCAGAGGCGTATACCTGTATAGTGGCCGTGCCGGCATCAGCCGAATGGAAAACCGCCGACGCCTTATTATCTGCAACTGATTTTTCAATGACTTTTTCCCCGTTCGCATCCCAGCCGCCGATGGTCGACGCAAAGGTTACCTTTTCAATCCCGGGGGAACGGACGGTGATTCTGCGGCCCTCATTGGTTGATGCGGCCACTACGTCCTCTGCCGGATCGATGATCTGGAAGACCTTGTTCGGATCGTCAACCATGTAGGTCTGGGTAGCCGAGGCCCCCAAAGATTCGGCTTTAACTATGGCCTCTCCAACGCCCAGACCGGAGACCGTCACCCGGATCTCTCCGTTCTTGTCTGTTCGGCCGGTGCCCGGATCAATGGCGACAACGCCGGTGGATTCCGGCGCCAGGCTCACCTCTACAGGGGCGTCGAACACCTCGTTTTCCGAGGCGTCTTTGACAATAATCTTGAGTGTCGAGGAACCGACCCCGGCTTCAAGGTCTGTGGAGCCCTCGGTTTCCAGCTCAACCCGGGTGCCCTGCACCTGAATCGGGACCTGCTTTGGCGCCAGGCCCTCGACAGCAGCTACCACAGTCACGACCTGGTTTCTTTTGTCCCCAACCCCTGCAGAGAATTGGACAACCGCCTCAACCACCTCCTGTCCCTTTTCATCGGTATGGGTTTCGGTCACCATGCTTGAATCGCTTAACTGGCCGGCACCGCTTTTGCCGTCTTCTGAAATCGTGGTAAAGTCGACCGATATTCCCTCAATCGGCGCCCTGCTTTTATCCAGCACGACGGCGGTAATTTCAGCGCTGTCGGAGTTGTCCGTTTTTACCGTGTTCGTCGAGGTCCCCACGGAAAGATAGGCCGCCTCTGCGATACCGCCCTCGACAAAGGTAACCTTGACACTTTGGGTAACCCCGTTTGATGTCGCCTTTACAATCGTGTCCCCGGTTCTCTCATCGGACATCAATGATACGGTGACGCTGCCCGAGTCGCCCGTTGTGCTGACACTGTGAGTCTTTTGGCCGTTCTCAAATTTTCCTATGTCGGTAGAAAAGGATACATCCGTCCCTTTTTCAACGGCCTCACCCGATGAATTCGTGAGCGTGGCGGTTATTGCCGTGGAACCGGACCCGTCAGCCGGAACTTCGGTCGAGCTGGCGGACATGGATATGGAGGCCGTATCATCGCCGTCGCCATGATGCGAGCTATCGCCACTGCAGCCGATAAGTAAAAATGCCAGCAGGCTAATAAGGATCACCTGAATGGTTATCTTGGCATATTGGGCTTTCATAAGATAATATCCTTTCAAAAATTATGATTCAAAACATTCGAAGGCTTAAATAAAAAGAACGATCATTCATTTTCCGCCTGAACGAGTCCCCGCTGTTCGAGTTGGACGATATTGGGGGTCATGAATATCAGAAGCTCCCGTTTTTCGACCTCATCCTGGTTGGCCCGGAAAAGCCAGCCAATGCCCGGCACATCCTTTAATAGGGGAAGCCCGGATTCCGCGTTATTTTCGGTCCGCTTGACGATGCCGCCGATAACAATGGTTTGACCGTCGTCAATCAGCAGCTCGGTCAGCGCCTCATTGGTTGACAGGGCCGGTTCACCGGCGGGGGTAATCTCATAGATATCGTCCTTTTTCAGATTGATCTCCAAGGATACCCGATCATCCGGCGTGATATGGGGCGTTACTTTAAGGGTCAACTCGATTTCCTTAAACTCGGTTTCCACATCCTCGTCTTCGACATTTTGATAGGGCCATTCAATGCCCTGGGTAATAGTGGCCTCTTTGTTGTCAAGGGTGACCACCTTGGGCGTGGAGATAATCTTTACCAGCTGATCGGTTTCCATTGCCCGCAGGGTGGCGTCCAGCACAAAAGGGGTGCCCATACTGGGCAGCCGTTCAAAGGAGAAGTTGAAGGTGCTGGGGCTCTGTATGGCCTCTTCTCCCTCGGCAGTGCCGACAAACGGCGTGTTTATGACCGTTTCGTAGGAATAGTTGCCCCCCAATTCGGATTTATAGATATCTTCGCCTCCTGCGCTCCAACTGACACCGACCTTTCGGCTAAAGCTATCATTGGCCTCGACAATCCGGCATTCAATAATCACCTGAGGCGTCACCTTATCAATTCTGGCGATGATTTCCTTGGCCTTGCGAATTTTTTCCTTGGTATCCGTAATGATCAGCTGATTATTTCGCTGGTCCACTGAAATATTGCCGCGTTCTTCAGAAAGCACATCCTTCACATGGGGCAGAATTTCATTCTGGGCGTTGGCATAGCTGATTTCGATATACTCGGTAACCATTGGCTCCAGCTGCTTTTTTTGTTCCTGCCGCTCCTTGATGGCCTGAATTCGCTCCCGCCTGGCTTCCTCTTCCTGTCTTAAGGTTTCTTTTGTGGCGATCCGGACGATGTTGCCTTTTTCGACCTTTCCGAGTCCGTTCATTTGCAAAACCAGATCCATCACCTGATCCCAGGGCACCGGCTCCTGAAATGAAAGCGTCACCGTACCCGTAACATTGGGGTCAATGGCGAAATTTTTCCCGCTCACCTTCTGGAGGATGCGGAACACGTTTTTGATGTTTGTTTCAAAAAAGTCCAGGGCAATCTTCTGGCCCGTATACTCTTTATCCTCTTCGAGCAACGCCGCATAAGGATCCTCTGCCTCGGCGGCCTTTTCAGTCGGTTTCTCTGCCATCGAGACCTTACCTGGCGTGGCGGAATCCTCCAGCACCTTTTGCCACGGCGGCAGGTTGGCGGCCTCAAACGGCCTGGGCTCAATGGATGAGGGTTCGAAATGGATAGTTAAAAGATCGTTTGATTGAATGGGCCGATATGGCACCTCTTCCCGGAGTTCAACCACGATATCGGTCCGGTTCTCTTTCTCGGAAGCCTGAGCCGGGATGATCCGGTCGACCGCACTGTCAAACCGGGTGGTAATGAGAGGCCGGCGATGATGATAGTCCGGCAGGCGGCTGTCAAACAGATGAACTTTCAAAACCCGCCGATTGACCTTTTGGATCCGATAATCAACCGGCTTCGAGGTTTCAATGATAATAGCGGATTTTCCGGATTCTTGGGCCGAAAAATCAACGCGTTTTACAGTTGCCGGCTCACCCCTATCGGCGCCGGATCGATCCGGCTGCGGGCCTTTTGATTCTTCGGTCACCCGGGCTTCTTCATGGCCCCCCACGCCTTCTGTTTTGCAGGGCGCTTCAGCCGCCTCTTTGACATCCGTAGATTTTGAAGCGCTCACGAACGGCGTAGCCTCTGCCGATTCGGCTTCACGCGGCGGCTCCGCTACTGGCTGCTTTTTTCCAAACATCACATTTAGCTGGGAACCGGCTTTTTCGACGCTATACGGGCAATCCGCCTGCAGACCGATTTCAATCCGGGCGGTCTTTTTATTCGCTGACATCGAGGGGGTAACCGAATCGATGATATCGTTCTCGGCAACCTTGACCTTCCCTATATCCCCCAGTTTGGCCAATGGAAGATAGAGTATGACCCCCAGCGGATCGCGCTGCTTGACCGCCGTATAGTTCAACTGCGAGTTGGCTTTAATCGAAACGCGCATCCCATCATCGGTTTGACTCGTATGGATTCCTGAAATGCTGAGGGATTCAGGGGGTGCCTCGTCGATTTGTTTTTCACTGACTGATTTTGCAGCACAGCCGGCAATGACTGAGACTAAAAGCCCAATTAAAAGGGCTTTTCCGATATTGATGATGTAGCTTCGATTACCCATGTTTAAGTTCTCCAGGCTATTTCTGAAGTTTTAATTTTTTTTCCCGGACTTTGACATTGCCAAAGGCATCCCGATACTTTTCCTCAATGACAATGGCTTCCTCTAGGATCCGGGTTATCTGACCACCCTGATCCCCTATATAGGTTCCTTTTTTTACTACATATCCCTTGCCGGCGGATTCTTCAACCATCGCAATCCGCCGATCCGGCATTTTCATTACCGCAGTCAGGCGAAGCTGTCCCAGACTGAAGCGCTCAAGCGGCGTCTTGGGACGGTTTCGATCCGCACCCAGCGGTTCCTTTTCCCCCTCGGCCGCAGATTCCGGTTCGGCCCCCTGGACAAAGGGGGCAAACGGATCCGGCTTCCCCTTCCGTGCATAAAGCGTTTCCTTGTCGCCCATGAGGCTGACGGCTTCTTCTTGCATTTCCGCCGCTTTGGATCTTTCCCCTTTGGCCTTCGGCTTTTTCGCGGTTTTTTCGGCTTCTTCTTCAACCGCCTGTTTTTCTGCCGGGCCTTTCTCCGGTTTTTCCGCTGCCGCTTGCTTTTGGCCCTGCTTCGCCGTTTTTTCCCGGGGGGCTTCAGCCGTTTGCGGTGACGGCTTTTCCGGCCTTTCAATTTTTATCCGATTGCTTATATGCCGGACCGATGACTTTGCGGCCTGAGCCCTGCCAAAGGTTCCCACGACAAACAGACAACACAGGAAACAACCAATTTTTAGAGTAAGTCTTTGCATGATATATCTTTTTCTTTTAGGCTATTTTTTGTTTTTCTTGCCTTTCTTTTCCTCGCCTTTTTCAGAGGACTCGATAAACTTATAGGTTTCTGCGGTACAGTTTATTTTTAGTTTCCTTGACACGGCATCCGCTGATGTCATTTCAAATTGTTTGACATTGACTATCCGGGACATACCGGCGAGCTTATCAAAAAACTCACCAAGATCATGGTAGCTGCCGGAAAGCTCCATTTTTATCGGGATTTCGGCATAGAAGTCCTGTTTTTTTTCTGCCTTGGGCTCAAAAAGCATGAAGGTAAGCCCGGCGTCCTTGCCTGCCTGGGAAATACTGGTTAAAAGCGACGGCACCTCGTCTTTTAGCGGAAGGGCTCTTGATACGATCGTAAACTTGGCCCTTGCGGCCTCCATCTGGGCCTTGTATTTTTCGAGCGCCGCGGCCTTCTTCTTCGTATCCGCCAATTTCTTTTCGGTTTTTGCGATATCCTCTTTTAGGCGGTCAATTTTTTGATACTTCGGCAGACAGCAAAAATAGATAAAAACGCCGACGATCACCACCAAAATAGCGGCAGCAATGAGAATCCGCTGAAGCTTTGAAAGTTGACCGATTTTTTGAATCCACGGTTCAATTGAATTTGACAAATTGGCCTTTTTCATTACTTATCCGCCTTCTTTTTATCCGGCTCCTGGGTTACGGCTTTTTTACATACGATATTAAAGTTTTTCATATCAATATTGAACTTCGTCTCCTGCTTGGCCGATTTGAGGTTTACACCGTTAAACAGGCTTGATCGTTCCAGGCGGGTCATGAAAACGGCGATCGTTTCATTGTCGAGTGCCATTCCTTCGAGAGAGACACTGTTTTTATCCGCACTGAACTTTGTCAACTGCATCCGATCGGGAACGACCTTTTCGGTCATTTCAGCAAGCAGTTTCGGTGGAGCCTTACGAAAAGCTTTCAGCTGGTTGACGATTTCAATCTTCTTATTGAGCGAGGCCAGTTTCTCCTTGATCTCCTCAACCCGCTTGGCCTTTTCTTCATATCGCTTGACCTCCTTCTGCAGATCGTCAAGCTTGACGGAAAGTTTTTCAATCCGCCCGTTTAAATACCCATTAAATACCCAAAAAAGGATAATGATCAGAACGATTGAGAGACTAAAAACAGAAATCTGACGTCGTATATTCTCCTTCGTCCGGGCAGCCCGATAGGGAAGTAAGTTAATCCTTATCATTTGTCATCCACTCTTCTTAATGCGAGCCCCATCGCTATGGCAGCCTGAGGCGCGATCTGTTTTAAATAGGTGTCATTCTGATTACTACTGATTGAAAAGTTTTTAAACGGATTAATTACGCTGACTTCGGCCGACGTCTGCATGGCCAGGAGCTCTCTGAACTCCTTGATATTTGCGCCTCCCCCGCTCAGAACAATCTGCCTCATCTCTTCATCGGGATTGGTTGACTTAAAAAAATCGAGCGCCCGGACAATTTCATCGCACCAATCGTTTACAACTGACGAGACCACCTGCGCGAGATTCTCCGGGGAAATTTTATCCGGCTCCTCCTGCTGCCGAATGGTTTCAGCCTCTGCCAGCGAGCAATTGGCGATGGATGCGATCTTTTCTGTTATCTGGGCACACCCGAAAGAAACGTCTCTTAAAAAAACGGATGTATTGCCCTTTAATATATTGATTGAGGTCTTACTGGCGCCGATATCGATCAACGCGACATTCTCCCCCTGCTCCCCGTAGTTGGCCTCATAGATGTTCTGCAGGGCAAATGCGTCAATATCTATAATGCATAGATTGAGCTGGGCGTTGTCGATCAAATTAATATAATCGCTGACCATGTCCTTCTTGGCGGCCACCAGCAACACATTCATCTGATTCGGATTCTGCTCATTTTCCCCCAGCAGCTGAAAATCGATATTAACATCATTTATATCAAAGGGAATATACTGCTCGGCTTCAAAATTCAACGAATCGGCCAGCTGCTCCTCAGGCATTTTCTGAATATTGATGTTCTTGACGATTACCGAATAGCCGCCAATGGAAATGGCGACCGTTTTTTTTCTAAAACTATACAGGTCGAACAACTGGTTGATGGCGTTTGATAATACGTCGGGGTTTTTGATCACACCCTCCTCGATTGCCCCCGGTTCGATATCGATGCTACCGAATTTTTTCAACTCCCAACCATTTTTGGTTTCGACGACTTCAGCGGCCTTAATGGCTCTTGACCCGATATCCAACCCGATAAGCTGATTCTTAGGCGCAAATATCATGATATGTCTCTATGTAATATCCTTAAGGGTTTTGTGTTGGCGTATGGAAAAGAAGGAAAAACTTGCGTGCCACGGGATATAAGAAAAATATCCGATATATGGGAAAACTGATGTTTTAAAGCGGATAACTGCAATGTCAAGGCATGGGGGTATTTTTTCAAAACACTCACTCGCACCAGTTGTCAGGGTTATAGGCATTCAGTTAAAGATACTGACCGGTTACCACAGCTTTCTACGATTTGCAAGTCGGCATTGAATAGTTAAACCCATTTTTGCCGTTAAATTGTTGTTATGTCAAGAAAATTATCAATAAAACTTTTTATTCTGAAGCATTTCTTTATAGAACCCTTGTTCATTCCTTAGAATCCAAGTGTTTAGCTAGTCGCTGGCCTGTATCTTTGCAATTTTCCTGCCATAGTCACATTTTCGACTCCGTGGATTTGGGGCTTTCGTAAAAAAGCGATTGATTCCGAGGCGATAGGATTCTTCGCCGGACATTTATCCGCCGCTTTGGGTGTATATGATTGTATCCAGGAGTTCACAAAAATATACCCTAAATTTAGGTATACATGTCCGCCTGTCGTTCAGCCCAGCCGAAAGGAACAAAGCGTATCGTTAGCCGGCGGCCTGGTAAATTTTGGCAAACCGGTCGCCCTCACAAAGAGAAACAAAAAGATCGACAACCTCAGGATCCAATTGAGAGCCCTTGACCGATTTTATTGTTCGGATCACTTCTTCGGGCGGCATTTCCTTTCGATACGCGCGCTCTGAAACCATCGCATCGTAGGCATCCGCAACAGCCAGTATTCTGGCCAGAATCGGAATATCCGGACCCGTCAGGCCATCCGGATATCCGGAGCCGTCATACCTCTCATGATGATGCCGAATGATTTTTTTTTCCCGGTCCCATAGGCCCATTTGCCCGATAATGCTTTCCCCGATGACCGGATGCGCCTTGATCTTTTCATACTCGGCCGTTGTAAGGGGGCCGGGCTTTAGTAAAATATCATCCCGGATACCGATCTTGCCGATATCATGCAGCCGTCCGGCAAAATCCAACACATCGAGCTCTTCTTTGGAACACCCCCAAGCCCTGGCAATGATAACCGCCATATCGGTTACCCGGTTGGAGTGCTGCTTGGTATATATATCCCGGGCTTCCACAGTTTTTACGAAAGCCGACAGGGTAGCAAACAGATTTTCATAAATATTCTCGTATAAGGCCAGATTTTCAACAAGATATCCGGCCTGCTGGGTCATGAACGTTAGATAGTACAAATCCTTCTCTGTCAAGCTCCTGTCTTTCGTTACGCGATAGGCTGCAAGCACGCCGAAGACTTTATTTCTTATATTCAGAGGAACTCCCAAAAAAGAATAAATGGGGAAGGGCAGCTCACTATAATCGCCGTTTTCAGAAATCAACAAGGGCTTGCCATTTGAAGCCATATCCTCTATCACTGGATGCAATTCGGAATTAATGGCCTTTTGCGTTTTAGAACCCGTCACAGAAAGCTCAAAAGGCCTATCGAAATCTTGGCTGACCACATAGAACACGGAGTTCTCAGCCGGCACGATGTCTGTGGCCATGTGAACCAAATGCTGAAAAACCTCCGATCCGCTTCGCAGGGACACGAGCTCCGTCATTATTTTGTTTAGAATCCGGAGCTCATCCACTTTCATCACCAGCTCGCGGTTTAGCTCTTCAATCCGCTGCTTGCTCTCGAGCTCCTTGTTAAGCAGAATATTCTTGATAAACAGTTCCCGCTCGCGCAACACGCGTTTAAGGCAAAGCGACATCTGGTTGAGGTCAACCGGTTTGATCAGAAAATCGACGACCCCGTTTTTCAATGTCCTCAGCGTATTGTCAAGGGAGGGATAGCCGGTCATTATCACCACAGGGACGGTATTGTCATGGGTTCTTATATATTCGGCCAACTCCAGTCCGTCCATTTCCGGCATATTAATATCGGTAAAACAACAATCAATAGGCATGCTGTTTGTTTCTATAATATTAACCGCTTCACGTCCATCCCGGGCGATCCGCACATCATAGCCCAGATCCTGAAAATGCTCCCTTGCCACTTCAAGAATGCTGATTTCATCGTCAACCAAGAGAATGGTCTGTCTGGATTTACTTATATCCATGGGCGGATAGCTTAGCCTTGTGTTTTTTCAAACGGAAAACGGAACGCTTCTGTTTATTCCCGAATTTTCCCGATCCTGTTCAAAAATTATTTAAATTCTGACACCCCACCTTTTTTTGTCAAGAACAAACCCATCTCCATCTCTTCCTTGAAAAATGCTCAAATTATGATTATGAAATAGGGCTCAGCCGTTTTATTTCTATATATCAAGGATATTGACAATCTCGTAAAAAATCGATTTTAGGATGGCAAAGTAAAAAGTTCAAGATCAAGGCGCGCAAAATCCCGAGGAATGCAGCGTACTTAGCTGTACGTGAAATTCCGAGGGA
>Ga0102926_1000979_pt1 | contig 16920 bp, 11 predicted proteins | sample SalPonR1_A_D2_MG_FD_78173 | JGI IMG/M metagenome (GOLD analysis project Ga0102926, IMG submission 78173) | Salt pond soil microbial communities from South San Francisco under conditions of wetland restoration - Salt Pond MetaG R1_A_D2_MG | ecosystem: Environmental > Aquatic > Marine > Intertidal...
AGAAGATCTACCCCGTATTTTATCTTTTTTTCATTATCAAAACTTCCGCTATGAATGTCACTAATTTGAGCTAGCCGGTAACCATCAAAAGCATCTGGAAGATCATCAAAATAAAGCGTATAATTCAACACCCTAAAATTATACCTGCCCTGGTACATACCATATAAAACCGAAGCTAAAGGAATAGCGGCTATTCCCATGGCTAGCTGACTTAAGAATTTTCTTCTTGAAGGCAGAGAGAAATTTCCCTTAGAAGAAAATAATTTCTCAAACCCACCGGCAACTAATCTAAAGATATCTTCTCCAAACATTATTAACGTAAGGATAAGTTTAAAAAGCAGCACCGAAAGCAAAAAACCAAAGGCATAGCTTCGGGCAGCGCTAAGCATACTACCTTCTACCGGGCTTAACCATTGATACAGAAAATTCGCAAACACCGCCAGGGTAATTACAAAATACAGGATTATCACCCAGTAGTTTCGGGTTATGGTTTTTAATGCCTGGTAGGCATAAATCTCAATTAATAAGAAAAAAACTATAAATATTATCCAACGCATGAGCAATCCTAATTTTTTGCGAAGATATTGGGAATCCTGATGTTGAAATAGTTTTTTAGTTCATTTTAACTAATAATAAAATAGGCAGGATAAATTGTTTACCCTGCCTAAATCTCTACAAACTACTATCAAATTTACTGCGCGCTCCAGCCTCCATCCAATACGTATGCGGAACCGGTTATCGCTGAGGCATCTTCCTTGGCCAGAAATAAGGCTAATTCTGCTATTTTTTCTTCTGGGATAAATTCTTTTACGGCCTGCTTTTTTAGCATGACCTGTTTTACTACTTCTTCTTCAGAAAGACTGTGAGCCTTTGCCTGATCCTTGATCTGTCCTTCTACAAGAGGAGTTTTCACATAGCCCGGGCAAATAGCATTGCAGGTAATATTATCTCCAGCGCCTTCAAGCCCCAGGACTTTCGTTAAACCGATAACTCCATGCTTTGCAGAAACATAAGCCGATTTATACTCAGATGCTCTAATCCCATGCACTGAAGAAACATTGATGATCCTCCCAAAACCGTTTTTTTTCATAAAAGGCCAAACTGCTCTTGAGGCGACGAAAGCGGAAGTAAGATTTATCGCAATGATATCATTCCATTTATCCAGCGGAAATTCCTCAACTTTTGAAACATACTGAATTCCGGCGTTATTGATCAGGATATCAATTTTCCCAAATTCCTTTATGGTCTTACCGATAAGATCATTAATAGCTTCCTGATCTTTTAAATTCGCATTTGAAAAATCAGTTTTCACGGCATACTCTGCACCGATTTTTTCAGCAATTTGGGGCCCCTCTCTTTCCAGGCCATGAAACATAATATCGTAGCTGGCTTTAGCAAAAGCAATGGCAATAGACTTACCAATTCCGCTGGTGCTACCAGTGATCAATGCTACTTTCTTCATGATTTAAAGAATTTTAGAAGTGCTTTATTGAACTGTTCCGGTTGATCCATGGTCACGCCATGTCTGGAATTCTTTATGATTTTCAGTTTAGCATTTTTCATTTTTGAAGTGTAAGATTCTTTTAAGGCAACCGGAGTATAATCCATATCGGAAGCCACCACAAGACTCGGTATTTCAATAGATCTAACTTTATCTCCAATTCCCCAGTTCATCAAAGTGATAAATGAATTATAATAAGCTTCCAGATCATTCTCGTTAGCCCTCTTATAGAATGCTTCCCTTAAATCTTTTTGGTCATCCTCCGGGAACATCCCGTCAGCAACTTTCTTTGCCATAGCTTCCATACCCTGAGACCTCAACATTTCAGTACGCTCCCTAATCATCTGGTCACCCATCTCACCCAGCGTGTTAAAATCTGGCGCAGTATTTACAATGACCATTTTTGAAATCAAGTCATTATATTTGGTAGCCATCTCAAAAGCTATTGCTCCTCCCATGGAGAAGCCAACAACTATACATTTGGCTATATCTAGTTTATCCAGAAGAAGTTTCATATCCTCAGCGAATTGAGGAATACCATATGCCTCTCTATCTTTAGGTTTGGTAGAATTTCCATGACCGCGAAGGTCTGGCGCTATGATCCTAAAATCACTGGAAAATTCTTCTTTCTGTAGCTCCCAATCGGCTTTTGTAGATCCCAACCCGTGGAGAAGAAGAATAACCTCCCCTTCTCCCTGATCAAGATATTCCAGGCTAATCCTGTTCTTTAATTCTGCTTTACAGATCATCTGTTTTACAGTATTTGGTTCTTAGTTATTTCCTACCGGAAGATTATATCTCAACTCTACCATAAACAATCTTCCAATTTCCGGAGAAGCTACGAATTGTCTCACTTCAGAATTTAATATGTTGGTTACAGACGCTCCAACAGTCCAGTTTTCATTTAGGTTATACCCAACATTTAGATCCAGATTAAAGAAACCACCTAAGGGACCGTAATTCCAGGTTCTTCCGTTTCTTGCATTTTCAATTACATCGTTTACCCCGTCACCGTCTAGATCCTGAGTTTCGGCAGCAATATTAATTCCTGAAAAGAAGTCATATTCCTGTACATATCTGCCGTAAAGCGATCCGAAGAATTTTGTTCCGGTATAATAGTATCCAATACCGAATTTGTTTTGTGGGGTATTAATAGGAAGATCTGTTTCTAACACCAATCCATCTCTATTCGCATCATTTGCCGGGTCATCTTCATCAAGGGTATAATCGAAATAAGAATAGTTAAAAGAAAGCCTGTTTTGGTCATTTATAAAGTAATTTAATCCAAAATCTGCACCATAGGTATCAACCTCACCGAAGTTTAAATAAGTAAGCACGAAAGAACCATCAGACCCAGGAATTAATTCTTCAATTGGAGTGTCTCCCCTTCTGGCAACAGGTGAAGTGGCAGAAATATTAATCAACGGGCTTAAGAAATCCTCAGATTGGTTGTAATAAGCGTTTGCTTCAATAAAAGTCTTATCTCCAAATAACTTTCCTTTATACCCAATTTCCCAGGATTTAATGGTTTCAACCTGTAGTTCCGGAATTTCTGTACCATCTTCCAGCGTAAAACCTTCTCCATTTCCAAGCACAAGACCTCCAAAAAGATTTCCACTTAGATTAAGAATAGAAGGTGCAGCGATCCCTTTCCCATAAGTAAGCCTAAAACTACCAAAATCGAAACTCTTTACGAGAGCCGCTTTCGGGATAAAATTCCCTCCATACAACTCGTGATCATCATATCTACCAACAAAAAGCAGATCAACCCCAGCGTTTTCAAAGGTGTACTCTAACTGACCGTATACACCAACCTGATCAATTTCGATACCTCCATCCTGATCCAGGAGATAAGTTCCGTTAGAATCAGCATTATCCTTTTGATATTGAGCACCTAGAACATAGGTTAGGTTTCCGAAGTTATTATTGTATTGTCCTTCTGCATTTAATCTTGTAGAAGCATCTTCGAACACCGCTCCTCTTGGAAGGCTTATTCCGCCACCCGGAACTCCATCAATTGGGAACCATTGTTCTGTAAATGATCTTTCCCTTGCCTCCTCTTCTGTAAATCCATTATTAATAAAAGAGACATAGTTCTGTGTACGCTGATTGATAGCATATGTATCTTCTGTTTTACTCCAGGTATGATATAAATTACCATAGAAATGCGGAGAAACATATTTTAACTGAAGGTAATCTATAGACCAGTCTTTGATCTGATTTCTTCCAGCATTGGTAACTCCCAGGTTTGAGTTATTACTATGCCCGTAGGATGCAATTAAATCACTGGTTTCATTTAAACCATAATACACTGCTGCACCATATTTTGTGGTAGAAAAATCTCTGTCCAGGTCTAATTCCGGATATGCGGTATTTCCCACATAAACAGAATCTACATAATCAAATTCCTCCCCCTGGGTTCTTTCTCCCCAAACTTTAAAAGCCAGATTGTCATTCACTTCCATGGCATATCGCCCACGGGCGGTGAATTGCTTTTGGTTACCGGCTCCAACAACCAGATCCAGACCTTCTGAAGTCCGGGGGTCTTTGGTGATAGTATTTACCAGGCCGTTATGTGCATTTGGCCCGTAAAGAGCAGCATTAGGCCCAAGAATAATCTCCACTCTTTCTATATCTTCCTTGGTAATTGTAGTGAAAGATCCTAATGGAAGACCTGTAGCAATTAATGAAGAGATTCTACCATCTTCTATCTGCAAGTTCTTTGAGTTGAATGCGGAATTAAATCCGCGAATATTAATCCCGGTTCCCTGAACTCCGGTTCTCACAAAATCCACTCCTTTTTGCCTTGCGGCCAATTCGCCGGGATTGGGACCAGCGAAATCAGCAATTTGTTTTGCTGTAATCACATTAACCGTAGCAGGTGCTTTGGTGATCTTCTGTGGTCTTCTATTTGCTGAAATCACAACCTCATTCATTACAGAGGCGGAAGGTTTCAAACTAAAATTAAAAGTCTTATCCTCACCCTCCTCGATGGTGATATCCCTGGTTATTGTCTCATATCCCATAAAGAAAACCTCAATGGTATAATCTTCCGGCTCCAGATCTAATTTATAATATCCATTGTCGTTTGTGGTAGCCCCGGTATTAGTTCCCCTTACTATAATATTGGTACCCAGTAAAGGCTCCCCGGTAGTTGCATCTGTAACAGTCCCGCTAATACTTCCCGTCTGAGCATATGCAAATACCCCTAACAGTAAGCTCATTATGGTGAAAATTCTGGTCTTCATAAAAGATGGTTTTTAATTATTTTAAGACGAAATTAACAAGAGGACTCGCCAATATAGATGCCGAGAAGAGATTGTGAAGTATGACCGGATATATTATCAGCTAAATTATACCTAATTTTCACCTGCTTCATTAATAAATTAGAGGCTTTTCGCTAAAGTGCGACTTTAATTTCGAAAAGAATCGAGGCAGGGTAAAAGACAGTCGGTCTATAAATTGGTTTATAGCCAGCATCCCTTCTGAATCAAACCTAAGGGACTTTGTACTTTGATCTATTTTTTCAAATAATTTATCCTCAGAATACTGCCCGTTCAAATAATTAGCCAGGTAATAATACCAGTGAATCTTTGGAATAAAATTCTCCCGTAGCATGGTTTCAGTTTCCCTCTCCAGTAAATTATATTTTTTAGTAACCCGTATTACCTCAGCCGGTTTTTCGGCAGTAGTTAGCAGCATTAGATAATTAGAAAAGAACCTGCTCCAACGGTGCTCAAAAACAAACTTACGATTCTCATGAAGGAAATTTTTAGCGAAAGTTTCTGCGGTGGCTATTCTTTTATTCCTAACCAGAGTGCGAACATAATGCGTGGCAAATCCCAATTTCTGGTGATGATTAAAGGAACCTTTAAACAGTTTGTAGTTCTCAGTAAGTAGATCTAGCGCTTCTTTGTTCTTATCTTTCTTAAGAAGGATCGCAACTAGATTATTAAGATAAAAAAGTTTATCACTATTATCCTGTTTTACCGATAAATGTGCATAATATTCTGCCTTATCTAGATCTTTAAGATTGGAGTGCAGGATCACACGGTTGGCATAATAATTAAAAAGCACCCTGCGGGAATACATTTGTCCATTCTTAAAGCATTCATCAATATAATCGAATATATCCCGGGCCTTTTCATATTCCTTGTAGTTAAAATATAGAAAAACCAGTCTTATAAAAGCATGGTACTTATTTCGACCATCAAGTTCATCGTCATATAAATATTCCAGAAGCCTCGACTCCCAGTGTTTGGTATTTATCTTTTGAGAGGTGTACTGGCGGGTAAGATCTTTTGTAGCATGAAAGATCTCATCCTTTACCTTTAAAGACTTCAGATAATATTTTTGATTATCCCTTAGAAATTGCCCGGTAAGTTCACAATCCTGGTATCGGAATCTTACCAGCAGATAATCCTGATATTCCCTTACCAGCTCATAAAATTTCTGAAAATAGAATGACGTATGTTCATAAATACCAATATATTCTAGCAGTTTCTTTTCTTCTGAAGATAAAATGGTATCTGTAAGGATCTGTTTTTCGATATAGCTTAGATACTCAAGATGAGCATCGACATCTGCTTTTTCCAGCTTTTTGAAAATCCATTTTTTGATAAAGGCATATTTGCGCTTGTCTATATTCTCATCAAATTCTTCTGAAGTAAAAAAATGTTCGGCATTTCTACATACTTTGTGCAGTATTTCTTCTTTTTCATCATCCCTAATTCTATTCTCCTTTTGAAGATAGGCTGCTTCATGAGGCAAAACACCTTCAGAAAAATCAATGAATATTTTAAGTTTAGACTTCATTCTTTTAGAAAATCCCCGATCTCTTGATTTACTTTTTCTGGCTGTTCAAAATTCACAAAATGTCCCGCTTCATCGATGGTTTTCACCTCAATATTATTGAATTTCTTCTTTGAAGTTTCAATCAGGCTGTCAATACTTTCTGAAGGGTGAAAATACTTATTGGGAATAAGCATATCATTGTTGCCGAAGATCATCAATACCGGAAGTTCTATTTCATCAACTTCATTTATCACCGGTTCCTCCAACATCGCACGTATATTATTCACAACCGTTTCAGCATAATCTGAAAAATCTTTGGAAGATTTCATGGCGATCCGGTCGTCTACCATTCCCTGGGCATCCTCGGGAAACGAATAAAAATTCATCTTATAATTTGCCAGAACTTGTTCATCTGAAGCTGCCATGACCATCGCAGGCGTATAGGAATTTTTCATCAGGGTAGCCTCCTGTTCGGTAAAAGTTTCTATTCCCGCCGGGGCAATGAGGATCAGTCTTTTATAGGTTTCAGGATATTTTAAGACCGAATGCATAGCTATCTGCCCACCCATGGAGTGACCTACAAGAGTGACATTTTTAAGATCCATTTTTTGAACCAAATCATTTAAAATGCCGGCATATTCTGCCAGGCTGTAATCTGTTTTACGTCGGGAAGACTTGCCATAACCCGGGAGATCGATCGCGATAGCGCGAAAATCCGATTTTAAACCGGCTATATTCTTCTTCCATGAATCCAGGTTACTGGAAAGACCATGAACGAATAAAAGCGTTTTATCGCCATCACCTTCATCAGCATAGGCGATCGTTTCAGAATTTATTTTTATGGTTTTCACAGGCAAATTGTAAGTTACTGTTTCGCTTATCTTCTCCTGGGCTGTAATCGACGTCATGACCAGACTGAAAAGGCTAAATAATATTCTTTTTTTCATGTTGAATGAGCTTATACATTTCTTTTAATTTTTTGCGGTCTATTTTCCCGATTCCAGATTTAGGCATGGAATCAAGAAAAACAATATGCCTCGGAATCTTATAGGAAACCAAATAATCTTTTAGTTTTTCAATTATTTCTGCCCCGGTAAGGTTTTGAATATTCCCTACGAGAAAAGCCACACCTACTTCACCCCAATTCTCATCGGCTACACCTATAATTGCAGCTTCTTTTACAAAATTATTCTTCAAGAGGACATTTTCGATTTCTAAAGGATATATATTCTCTCCGCCTGAAATAAATAACTGATTTTTGCGACCAACCACATACATAAAACCTTCCGCATCTACTCTTACAATATCACCGGTATGGAACCAGCCGTCTTTGATTTTTTCTAAGGTGTAGGCTGAATTATTCCAGTATCCAGGGGTGACAACCGCTCCTCTTAGACATAATTCCCCATGTTCACCAGATGCCATTTCACAGCCTTCCTCGTTTACGATCTTATGATCCACATAAAAATTAGGTTTTCCTATAGAACCTTTTTTCCATAAAGCATCATGATGATGTAGCGAGGTGATACATGGCCCTGCCTCCGTTAGTCCATAACCTTGTCTTAAAAGAATTCCTTTTTCAGCCCACTGGTCAATAAGCGGAGTAGAAAGATTTTCTCCTCCCACCACAATATATTTTAAAGACTTCGCACGAAAATCTTCAAATGCAGGATGTTTTGCCATCATTCTCAACATGGTAGGAATCGCTAAAAAAAGGCTTATGGAATTCTTCTGTATATAACTGAGTACCTTTTTCGGCTTAAAAGCTTTTAAAAAATCTACACTGCCACCGCGGTGCAGCATAGGCAATAACAAAACATTCCATCCCGAAGTATGATACGGTGGCAAAGCATTCAGAGTGAAATCTGTCGATGTGATCTCAAGCTGCACAGAAGTATTTAAACTGTTCCAGAAAAGCATGCGATTAGTGTAAATCACTCCTTTTGGTTGACCGGTTGTGCCCGAAGTATAGAATATAAAAACAGGTTGTTCCGGCTCTATTTCAGTAAGTTTTTCTTCAACTTTCAATGTTGAAGATTCAACAAAAAGCTCATCTAGCCGAACCTCATTAGAGAATATATTATCTTTTATACGCTGAACTTTTGTCTGAAATTCATCTTCGAAGATTAATAATGAGGGCTCTACGTCCTGTATACAATATGATAGTTCAGTGATCGTCGAACGATAGTTCAAAGGGACCAGTATAGCACCCATTCTTTGAGCAGCGATAAAAAGAACCAGATATTCAGGGGAATGTGCTGCCAGTACCGCAATTCGATCTCCTCTTTCTATGGAAAACCTATTCTTTAAAGAACTCTCTAATTTTAAAGAAAGCAGGTTTAGCTCTCTATAGGTATAGACCTTCCCGGAATCTACAGATGCCACCGCCCTCTTATTGGGAGTGTAATCTGACCATTTTCCAATCCAATCGAAATAATTCATGCTTTCTTTCTACTAATTAAATATAGAGAATTACCAATAACAAAAGAAGCTACTACCGCAATCGCCGCAGAAACCCCAGGATTATTTACCGGCTCCTGCATATAAGGAGTTATTCTTCCGTAATAAATTATAAAATGAAGCGCTACCGCTGAAAAACTGGCAATAAATACCGCGTTCTTACTTACCTTTTTAAAATAAATACCAAACAAGACCGGGACAAAAGCGGCAGCGAAATAAGCGTACACCCCATTTTGAGCAAAAATCGCCACGCTCACGTTTGGATCTACAATCTGGTCATAGCTCAAAAAGAAACTTACGATTGCTAGTAAAATGATTACAATTTTATTCAGACCTACCTGATTAAAGTTTTCATTTTTACTTAAAGGAGCGATAAGATCTGTAGTGATGGTTGTAGATAATGACTGGATCAAAGCTTCTAAAGTAGAAAGACCCGCAGAGATCAATCCGGCAACAATGATGACTCCCACTCCGGCTGTAAACGTTTTTACTACATAGGCAGAAACCAACTCATCCATTTTTAATGCAGTACCATTAAAGCTTAGATCAGGAAAAGTTATTCTTGCGTAAAGACCTACCACCACAACTAAAAAGAAAAGACTCATGGCAATTATGGCTACGGTTAGATATTCATTGATCGCTTTTTCACTTCTTAAAAAAAGAGTTTTAGTAATAATATGTGGCTGACAAACAATTGCAATCCCAATAATGATCTGGCAAACAATAATTTCGAAATAATCCCTAAAAAGAAAGCTATCAGGATTAGTGGTTTGGGTCAGGTTTGGATCAATTTCATTAAGCAAACGTACAAATCCATCAAAGCCATTAGAAAAATATTCTGAACCTGAAGCTAAAAGGATCACGGCCACCACAAACATAATGATCGCCTGGACGGTATTGGTATAGACCATGGAATTTGCTCCTCCAAACATGGTATATCCAAATACAAAAGTGATTAACCCCATTAGAACATAGAATGGTTCAAGATTTAATGACTTTGAAACGATCTGGGTTAGACCAACACAAATTAGCACGATAAAAGTGATCAATAAAAGAGATAATATTGCAAAGAAAATAGTTAGTCCTCTAGAGTCATAGCGCTTACCTATCCATTGCGCCATGGTTAAAGCTTTTACCGTGGAACCATGTTTTTGAAAAGCTTTTGTAAAGAATATCAGAGAGGCGAATATTGCCAGAGGCATCACAATCCCGAAAGAAATAATTCCGGAGAATCCATATAAAGCTATAAACCCCGGATTAATGATAAAAGTCGCTGCACTGGTCATGGAGGCTGCCAGGCTAAGGCCAACAGCCCAACCGGGGAAACCGCTACTACCAATAGCAAAATCATCTATGTTCCTGGTCTTGAGATTCCCCCTTATCACAAAGAAGAGAATTACCATCGCATAAACTACAAGGAGAATAGTAACATAAAGAGACCAGGTTTCTGAGGCAAACATATATAAGTAATTAAAAAAGATGAAATTAAGATTATATTAACAAGATATCTATTCTAATTCAGATTTTATAAGTGTGACTTAATGTCTATTTGGGTATTAAAAGACGGAAACCTCAAAATAGCAAGATGAACAGAAAGTATGACTTTACTTATTCAAGCCTATTGAAAGTCTTTTAATATATTTACATTAGGAGATAGTTCCGAAGAAAAGAAACCCCGATGAAAAGAAGAAATTTTATAAAAGCTGCAGGAATATCTGGTGCAGGCCTTAGCCTGTTGCCGGTGACCCATAATTTAAATGCTTCTACCTTTAGAAAACAGGAAAAACCCACTCCTATTTGTGTGGCCACCTGGAATTTTCACCAAGCCAGCAAAACTGCCGGTGAACTTCTTTACAAAGGTGCTTCAGCCTTAGATGCCGTAGAACAGGGAGTAAGAATTGAGGAAGCCAATCTTAAAAATACTACTGTAGGTAATGGTGGCGCACCAGACAGAGATGGGAATGTCACACTGGATGCGTGCATCATGTCACCTTCAGGAGACTGTGGCAGCGTGGTTTATTTGAAAGAAATTGAGCATCCGGTTTCAGTAGCCAGAAAAGTTATGGAGGAAACTCCACACGTAATGCTGGCTGGAGAAGGTGCTTTGCAGTTCGCTATTCAGCAGGGATTTCAGCGAAAAAATTTACTGACCGAAGAGTCTGAAGAAAATTACAAAGAATGGCTGAAAAAGAAAGAATATAAACCCATTATTAATATCGAGAATCACGACACCATTGGAATGCTTTGCCTTGACGAAAAAGGCGATATTGCAGGCGCATGTACCACATCTGGCCTGGCTTACAAAATGAATGGCAGGGTTGGAGATTCCCCTATAATAGGTGCAGGCCTGTATCTTGACAATGAGATTGGTGGCGCGGTAGCTACCGGCATGGGGGAGGCAATTATGAAAAGTGTGGGCAGCTTCCTAATTATAGAATTGATGCGCCAGGGCAAAAGCCCACAGGAAGCTTGTGAAATTGCCGTGCAGCGAATCATTACACAGAATGATAATTACAAAGATTTCCAGGTAGCTTTCTTAGCTTTGGCAAAAAATGGAGAAATAGGTTCTTATTGCCTCCATAAAGGCTTTACCTTTGTAAAATACCAGGACAACAAAAACACCAACACACCTAGCCAATCTTATCTATAAATGGAGCAAAAAAAATCTTACCGTACCGCTTTTATATTCGTAACCATACTTTTTTTCCTTTGGGGTTTTATCACTGTTCTTGTCGACTCGCTTATCCCGAGGCTACGGGAGGTTTTTACGCTTTCTTATTTCCAGGCCGGTATGGTACAATTCGCTTTTTTTGGCGCCTATTTTTTACTCTCTATTCCGGCGGGATACATTCTTTCAAAAATTGGATATAAAAAAGGAATTATTCTAGGACTTAGCACTATGGCTTTAGGCTGCTTATTATTTTACCCGGCCGCTTCCTATCGTGTCTTCGGAATTTTTATGCTAGGTTATTTTACGCTTGCTGCGGGAATTACCATCCTCCAGGTTGCGGCAAATCCTTATGTAACCATTCTTGGACCCGAAAAAACCGCTTCCAGCAGGCTGAATCTTTCCCAGGCTTTTAACTCCCTGGGAACCGCTATTGCTCCCGCATTGGGCGCCCTTTTTATTCTTCAGGATAAAGTAAAAACAAGTGCAGAAATTGAAGCCCTGGATGCTACCTCTCAAAAAAGTTATTTGGTAGCTGAAGCTGCGGCAGTGCAAACTCCATTTTTAGGAATTGCGGCTTTTATTGCAGTAATCGCCCTGGTTTTCTTTTTTGTAAACCTTCCCAAAGTTGGTGCTCAGCAAGCCTCTAACGATTACAGAAAAGTTTTAAAAAACAGGAACCTTATCCTGGGTTCCATTGCATTGTTCTGTTACGTAGGAGCCGAAGTTTCGCTTGGAAGTTATATGGTAAATTATTTTTTAAGCCTTGACCTCGCCGCTACGGTAAGAGAAACTTCTTTTATGCGAACTATGGCGGAATGGATTTTAAGCACAGGCGTTTCTGCCTCCAGTGATATGGCAGTGGTAGGAGTTTTCGTGACTTTTTACTGGACCGGAGCAATGATTGGAAGGTTTATTGGTTCTTACCTTACCTCTATATTTAATCCTGCAAAAATCCTTAGCATTTTCGCAATTGGAGCTATTGGGATGATACTTATTTCAAATTTCTCGGTTGGTCTCGCCGCAATGTGGACTATAATAGCTGTTGGTTTATTTAATTCCATAATGTTCCCTACAATTTTTAGTCTTGCATTAGACGGCCTTGGAGATGATAAAGCACAGGGATCTGGAGTATTATGTACCATGATTGTGGGTGGCGCTATAATTCCTCCGGCCTACGGCTACTTAACCGATTCTTTTAATTTTAACATAGCCCTAATTTTGGTGATGGCTTGTTACGCTTACATTTTTTATTACGCTTATTGTAATAAGAGAAGACAGGTTGTTCTCGCATAATTTAATTTTTCTGCAGTTTTAATCAGCAAGTTTTTAAGACGGCCTAAAGCCTGTATGATAATATCTTTGTAGTTTTGGGATATTCAGAAAAAAATAATATTCCAAAATATATGTCTGCTCAAAAACGCTTGTTTCTTGTTGATGCCTACGCCCTGATTTTCAGAGGTTATTATGCCTTTATTAAAAATCCGAGGATAAACTCTAAAGGTTTTGATACTTCAGCGATAATGGGGTTTACTAATTCACTTTTTGATGTAATTAGGCGCGAAAAGCCAGATCATCTTGCCGTTTGCTTTGACAAAGAAGGAAGCCAGGTTAGAACCGAAATGTTTGCTGATTACAAAGCCAACCGAGATGCCACACCGGAACCTATAAAAGATGCCATTCCAATTATCCAGGATATTCTAAAGGCAATGCATATTCCCGTCGTGGAATTAGCCGGTTGTGAAGCCGACGACATTATTGGAACCCTTGCCCAACAAGCTGAAAAGGAAAATTACCAGGTTTTTATGGTAACCCCGGATAAGGATTTCGCACAATTAGTAACCGATAATATTTTTATGTACCGCCCTGCAAGAATGGGTAATGGAATAGAAATTTGGGGTATACCCGAAGTTCAAAAGAAATTCGAAGTTGAGCGGCCCGAACAAGTAATAGATTTCCTTGGAATGATGGGTGATGCGGTAGATAATATCCCAGGACTTCCGGGAGTAGGTGAAAAAACTGCTAAAAAATTCCTGAAGCAATTTGGAAGTATGGAAGAGCTGCTGGCTAATACTGACCAGCTGAAAGGAAAGATGAAAGAAAAAGTGGAAAGTCATGCTGAACAGGGAATTCTTTCTAAAAAACTGGCAGCCATCCTTACCGATTGCGATGTTAAATTTCACGCTGAGGATTATGAGCTTTCCCAACCCGATTCAGATAAAGTGCAGGAAATATTTGATGAGCTTGAATTTAGAAGACTTAAAGATCAATTCATAAAATTATTTAGCGGCGAAGAAGAAAAACAACAAACACAGGTAACCAATTCACCAACCGCCAAAAAAGCTTCACAAACAGCAGGCGAAGGCCAATTTTCGCTTTTTGCAGGAGATGATCCAGAAAAAATTGAAGCAACTTCGGGCGGTAGAAAATCTTTAAAAGATACCGCACACGTATACCAAAGCCTGAATACTAAAATGGCGAGGAAATTATTTCTTCAGAAATTAATGAAGCAAAGCAGCGTTTGCGTGGATACCGAAACAAACAGCTTAAACGCGTTGGAAGCTGAGCTGGTTGGTATTGCATTTTCCTGGGAAGCCGGCAAAGGTTTTTACCTGCCTTTCCCTGAAGAACGCGAAAAAGCACAGGAACTTATTGAGGAGTTAAGACCATTTTTTGAAGATGAAAAAATTGAAAAAATTGGACAAAATCTTAAATATGATATCAAGGTTTTAGCAAAATATAATATTGAAATAAAAGGAAAGCTTTTCGATACCATGATCGCGCACTATCTGATCAATCCAGATATGCGTCATAATATGGATATACTTGCCGAAACTTACCTTAATTATACGCCGCAACCTATTTCAGAATTAATAGGAAAAAAAGGAAAGAATCAAAAGTCGATGCGGGATGTGCCGGTTGGAGAGCAAACCGAATATGGCGTAGAAGATGCCGATGTTACCCTTCAGCTTAAAAAATTCTTTGAACAGGAATTAAAGGAAGCAGAAACCCGGAAGCTTTTCGATGATATTGAAATTCCTCTGGTTGGAGTACTTGCCGCAATGGAGCTGGAAGGCATAAAATTAGACGAGCAATTCCTGAAATCTCTTTCTGATGCATTGGATAGCGACATTAAAGAACTGGAGCAAAGTATATATGAGGAAGCTGGAGAAGAATTTAAAATTAGCTCTCCAAAGCAATTAGGACTTATCCTTTTTGAAAAGATGGAATTGGTTAAAAAACCAAAAAAGACCAAAACCGGGCAATATTCAACCAGTGAAGATGTACTATCGGTATTGGTTAAAGAACATAAGATTGTAGAGAATGTCTTGCAGTATCGAGCCCTGGTTAAGTTGCAGAATACTTATGTAGACTCTTTACCAAACCAGGTACAAAAGCCAACCGGGAGAATTCATACCGATTATGTACAGACTATTGCAGCTACGGGAAGATTGAGTTCTAACAATCCCAACCTTCAAAATATCCCGATAAGAACCGAGCGTGGCCGACAGGTTAGAAAAGCATTCGTTCCGCGGGATGAAAACCATATTTTACTGGCTGCGGATTATTCTCAAATTGAATTGCGGATTATCGCTGCGCTTAGCGAAGAAGATAATATGATCAAAGCCTTTAAAGAAGGTAAAGATATTCACGCTTCTACCGCTGCCCGGGTTTTTAATGTAAATATAGATGAAGTAACCCGCGAGCAAAGAAGCAACGCTAAAACTGTGAATTTTGGAATTATTTATGGTGTTTCGGCCTTCGGTTTAAGCAACCAGACCAACTTATCTCGTGCCGAAGCAAAAGAACTTATTGACACCTATTATAAAACCTATCCTAAACTAACCGGTTATATTGCAGACCAGGTCGCTTTCGCCAGGGAGAACGGTTATGTACAAACTATTTTAGGCAGAAGGCGTTATTTAAAAGACATCAATTCACAAAATGCTGTAGTGCGTGGCGCTGCAGAGAGAAATGCGGTAAACGCCCCAATACAGGGTAGCGCAGCAGATATTATAAAACTGGCAATGATTAATATTTACCGAAAACTCACACAAGGAAAATTTAAAACTAAAATGCTTTTACAAGTGCATGATGAATTGGTTTTTGACGCCCATAAAGACGAAGTAGAAGAAGTAAAGAAAATGATTCAGTTTGAAATGGAAAACGCTTACAAACTGGAAGTTCCTTTAGATGTAGAATTAGGAGAAGGCAACAACTGGCTGGAAGCACATTAGAATTTCTCGTTATTGCGATGGAGCTACGACTGAAGCAATCTTTTGATAAAAGAAGAAATTGTATCTATTTTCTCTTCAAATTCTTAAGATCACAATCTTTGTTCAAGCTGATTTCAAACTAGATGCAGAAATAAATTCAGGATGGCGACTATAGAAACTATTAGATATTAATTAGGCCTAAGTAAAACAAAAAACCTCGCAACCAAAAGCTGCGAGGTTTTTCTATCTAACACTAAAAAGACTTTCCGGCTTAATTTACCCTCGTGTATTCTAAGGATAGAACAGTCACCTTTTCGGCATCAGTCCCATCGGGATTCCCGTAGTATTGTTCAGATTCAAACTTGCTGATATCGAAAGCGAAAGTCTTGCTTGTTCTATCTAAAATCCTGCTATGAGTACGAGTAGTTCCATCTATAGTCATGGTAATAACAAGACGTTCGTCGTTGTTTACATTTTCAACATCCCAGCTGCCTGAATCTGTTCTTCCTGAAAGACATTTAAAATCATCGTTATTGCTACCTGCTTTGAAATCGAGCTTGGAGTTAGTGGTTGTCATATTTCCATTCTCAAGAAAACTTACACCCATATCTTCAAAACAGTTAGTTTCTAATAAAATATTAGAATTAAATACACCATCATTATTGAGATCTACCACAGTATCTGTTTCCATTGCCGAAAGAAGCCATTCGCCCTCCAGATCTTCAGGGGTAATACTCGCCATGGCGTTTGTTGCATTGATTTCAGTTTCAGCTACGTGATCTTCGTTAGGCTCACAAGAAACTATAATAAGCATCATTCCGAATATAGAAAAAAGGCTTTTTAAACTAAGTAAGTATTTCATAGGTATTTCAATTTGAGGCTACAAAACTAAGAAGAATTACACAGTATTTATGACTTTATTAACATAAAAATTACCGTTCATCCTTCATTGTGTGTATTTTACCGATTATAACTAAGAAAAGTTAGAGAGGTAATTGCCAGCAAAAGCTGGCTTAACAGTAAAAATTGAAAAAGAACACCCCTTATTTCTAAAATTCTGTAGTACAGCTATATCCCTCAGAATAAATTAATTAATTTCGGATTTGCTATATGAATTTATAATTGTACATTTGCACCCCGATTTCCCGACATGATTAATGCTGGGAATGGGAATGGAATGTTTAATAATAAGTAAATTTAATTAGTGTGGACACATTAAGCTACAAAACAGTATCAGCCAACAAGGCTACCGTGACCAAGGATTGGGTACACGTAGATGC
>Ga0102926_1000988_pt1 | contig 16867 bp, 16 predicted proteins | sample SalPonR1_A_D2_MG_FD_78173 | JGI IMG/M metagenome (GOLD analysis project Ga0102926, IMG submission 78173) | Salt pond soil microbial communities from South San Francisco under conditions of wetland restoration - Salt Pond MetaG R1_A_D2_MG | ecosystem: Environmental > Aquatic > Marine > Intertidal...
AGTAGTATAATCTAAGCTGCCATTGTGTTATGAAATCAAGTTATATTTTGTAATAGAATGGAATGCGACGTAGTCGCAATTTCTTGATACTGAAAAAGTATCTACTGCAAAAAGACATTATCTAATTCAAAAAGTATAAATAGACTTAATGACTTTAACTCACTACATGGACATAGAGTATCTGCTCCTCGAAAAGTACTTCTACCGTAGATTTGGAGAAAAATTTATTTAAAATATTTCATTTAAAAAAAGCCATTCGTCTAGAGGGGATACCCCTCTGACTTTGGCCTAAAATCTATAACTTATTAAATTACTCTACTGAATCTAAAGTTGAATCTTTAAGTCGTATATACTCGTATGGATTATCCTCTTCAAAATAAGTTTCAACAGTACCAGTAACTGTAATAATACTATCAATCTCTGGATAGTCATCAGGATAGACTAGACTACTATCATCCAAAATAAACTCTATACCATATGTGCAACAAGCCAATGCATCTTCAATTATAACGGTAAAGTAGTTTAGTTCTGTTTTCTCATCATAATATACTGTAAATAGACCTTTCATTTTTACTTCCTTACCCTTAAATCTATTTGGGTCTACCATCATTTGGTATACCATTGCATATACCATATCTTTGTTTAATTCTGTCAGATCAATAAAATCCTTATCTAAAAAATCAGAACCCACCTTCTTTGGTTCAGGGGCAGTTGACTGTGTATTTGATTGTAGTGATTCTAAAGATTCGACTTTTTCTTCTTTAGAGATACCTTCCTCTTCCTCTTGAATCTTCTCATTTAAAACGTCCTGAGTAGTCTTTGTATTACTAGCATCTTTCTTCACACTGACAGGACTACAACTTGCGAATAACAATGTAATTACTATTATAAAACTAAAGAACTTTATTTTTTTCATCATTACTTTCCCCCACTCTTACTTATAAAATACGCTAAACCAAAAAATAGCAAGTACATAATCACAATTGTCGATCCCACTGGTGAAGAAAACAATATTGCCATAATCATACCCATAAAAGCCCCAATTACGGAAATGACAGCTGTTGCAATGACAACTTTCTTAAAACTATGAAAAAGTCGCATAGCAGTTAATGCTGGAAAAATAATCAGACCAGTAATTAATAAGGATCCAACTAAGTTCATTGCCAGTACGATAACAATAGCTGTAACAATAGAAAAAGCTGTATTAAATCCATTAACATTCATCCCTGATACATTAGCATATTCTTCATCAAATGTCATAGAAAATATTCTATGATAGGAAAATATAAAAACAAAAATGACACTAGTAGCCATTACAATAGATAATACAACCTCTAACTTCCCTAATGTTAATATCGATGTAGATCCAAACAAAGTACTACAAACATCTGCAGAGATATTTAATGATCCGGAAAATACATTCATCAAAAAGTATCCAATAGCTAAAGAACTAACTGATACCATAGCAATTGAAGCATCAGCTTTGATAGTTATCTGTTTTGATCTGATTAAGAGAATAGCAATAATAACTGTTAGCGGCATCACAAGAATCATATCATTTGCAAACCCGAGTATCATAGCAATTGCATAGGTTCCAAAAGCAACATGAGATAAGCCACTCCCAATATACGAAAATCTCTTAAGTACTAGAACTACACCTAGTAAAGAAGCAGAAAGTGCTACTAAAACACCAACAAGAATTGCATAACGGACAAATGGAAACATTAAATAGAAGCTTAACTCCTCTATCATTTGACCACCTCTTTTTCATTTTCTTTACGATTCTCATTGGTCCAATACCTGTATTTGCCAGAATCAAAAGTTATTATATGTGTAGCATACCTATAAGCGGCCTCATGATCATGTGAAACCATAATAATCGTAGTCCCTTTCAGATAAAGTTCTTCTAACATATTATACACTTCTTTACGAGCTTTAGGATCTAAACCATTTGTTGGTTCATCAAGAATTAATAACTGATCTGTAGTCATCAATGCTCTTGCGATCAAAACTTTTTGCTTTTCGCCACCTGAAAGGTGATGAAAACTCTTATTTGCTAAATCTGAAATGCCCAAAGATACCATTAATTCTTGAACAGCATTCTTATCCTCTTTAGTATAAAATGGACTCTTTTTCAATTTATATAGTCCGCCTGACTGGATTACTTCGAAACTTGTTGCAGGAAAGTTGCTGTAAACTTCATGATGCTGCGAAACATAACCTAGTCTTTGTTGTGGGTTTGAATACTCAACTTGACCACTAATTTTAGGTAAAGTACCTATCAAAGTTTTGATAAAACTACTTTTACCAGATCCATTCTCACCTATTATACAAAGATATTGTCCAGGTTTAATGACAAGGTCAATTGGTTCACATATAGGCTTTCTATTGTAGCCAATTACTAATTTTTTACATTTCATCTCATACATCATTATTCTCCAATCAAAGCTTTATCAAGTTGCTTAAAATTATCCCTCATTAAACTTAAATAATTTGCTCCTTCTTTAATTGCTTCTTTGGAGATGCTTTGCATAGAATTAATCTCAAGGACCTTAAGTTCTTTATTATTAGAGTTCTCCTTTACAGCTTCTGCAATTTTACCATCTGATCCTTCAAGTATAAAAATACTATTCAATTCTAATGCATCAACTCTATCAGCTAAAAATATTATAGTATCAAAGCTTGCTTCAATATCTGAGCTACATCCTGAAAACGCAGCATAATAATCTAAATTATAGTCTTCTATTAAATATCTAAATGGAAAACGATCAGCAAAAATAACAGTACTAATATCAGACTTTTTAACCATATTACTATAGTCTTTATCAAGTGTATTTAACTCATCAATATATGCCAATACATTATTTTCATAAATACTTTGGTTACCTGGATCAATACTTATAATAGCCTCATAGATTGCATTACTACATAGAATGGCATTTTTTAGAGAAAGCCAAATATGCTCATCTGCTTCACTGGCATGATCATGGTCTTCATGACTTTCATGCTCAGCATGGTGATCGTGGTCCCCATGGTCTTCATGACTTTCATGGTCAGCATGGTGATCGTGGTCTTCATGGTCTTCATGACTTTCGTGAGCGTGACTATGATCATGTGCTTCCATACCTTGGACAAACTCTTCAAAATGAAGATGGTCTGAAGTAATATCCATTAATCTTATTACAGTCATTTCATCATTGTTTGCAACCTTGAGTGCATCTTCAACCCATGCATCTGAATGACCTCCAATATAGATGAATAAATCACAACTAGATATTTTAGCGATATCTGCAGCAGTCGGTTGATAGTTATGTAAATCCACACCATCGTTTAATAACATAGTTAAATCCCAATTATCTATTTCACTTCCTAAAATCACTTTGGTCCAATCATTAGGAGCAAATATAGTTGTTACTACTTGAAATTTTTCTTCATCTGTTATTATTTCAGAATTTTCTTCATTCATTTCTGTTTCATTAGATGAACATCCCGAGATCAATAGCATAAAAACTAAAATCGAGACTAATAATTTGATTTTTCTTTTTTTCAATTCATACCTCCAATAATCCACTAACTTAAAATCCTAATACATATATATAAATACTCTAAATAAGTTTTTAAGATATATTTTAATTCAGTAAAATTATTTTTAGTGAAACTGGAGTAATAGATATAGCATTGAAATTATAAATAGCCTTTAGTTTACTTACTAAAATTTTATGATAGGAAATAGCTGATAATATAAAAATAATTAGTATCTTAAAAGCAGAAATGATTTTCTTAGAAATCTCTACCTTTAGACATGCTTGACAACCTTGATGGAAACAAATGTGATCTTGATTAATATATAAAACTGAATAAGCCAATAAAAGAACAATAATCATCAAGCATAAGAGGAAAATGGACATATAAGTTTTAAATCTAAACATAACAAGGCTCCTAACCTAAAATAACTAATAAAATTCAAGTACTTTTTTATGTCAAGCAAAGAACTTACTTTTGACACTTTGGGCATACACCATATAACTCTAGTTTATGTCCAGATATTTTATAACCGTAATCCTTTTCTACTTCTAACTCATATGACTCTAAAGGACAACCTGGAATAACAACTACATTTTTACAGTTTCTGCATACTAAATGATGATGGTGTTCATGTGTATTAATAGCATATAAAGCCTTATTCTCATCCAACAAAAATGTTTTTTCCACTAAATCATTAACCACAAATTTTTCAAGAGATCTATAAACTGTAGATAGATTAATATCAACATCCCTTGACTTCAATTCATAATGAATTTCATCTGCTGAAATAGGATTGTCTACATCAAACAAAACGTCAACAATAGTTTCTCGTTGTTTCGTTACACGAAGACCTGTACGATCTAATGCGCAAATAGCACAACTTGGGTCTTTATGGTTGTGACCTTCTCTTTTCATGATTTTACTCCTAACCTTTTGATTATAAAAAAAATAGCAAAACAAAATGCATTTAACATAACAATTGTCGCACCTGAAGGTAGATTGAAAACGAATGAAGTTAATACACCTATATTTACACAAAACACTGAAATAATAACAGCTATTGCTATAGTTTGTTTAAAACTTTTAGATAATTGTAAAGCTGTTACAGTAGGAAAGATAACCATACTTGAAATCAGCATTGTTCCGACAACTCTAATACCTAAAACAATTGTAATCGAAGTCAAAACGGCAATGACACGATTCATAAGTTTGACATCTATACCAATAACTGCTGCAAACTCTTCATCATGTGTTACTGCAAATAAATCATTATAGAATATCATTAGTCCTATCACAACGACAACAGATAAGATCATTGAAAAAACTAGGTCTATGTCACTAATAACAAGTATACTTCCGAAAAGATAACTAAATAGGTCCACATTAAACCCATTAGATATGCTCGCTAGAAGTACACCAAAAGCCACTGCAAAACTTGAAACCAGTCCAATGGCTGCATCCCCATGTAAATCAGCTTTTTCGTTAAGCTCTAATATTAAAAAAGAGGCTAAAATTACAACAGGGAATGAAACAATTAATGGTGATGAATTAAGCAATAAAGCTAAAGCTACTGATGCAAAACTTACATGAGCAAGGCCATCACCAATCATTGCAAACTTCTTAAGGACCAGAAAAATACCTAACACTGAGCTACTGAGGGCTATAAAAGATCCAACAATCAGAGCTTTAATGATGAATTGATATTGGAAAGCTTGAATTAAGCTATTAATAATTTGATTCATCTGTATGCCTCCAACAAAAATGATGTTGTGCCTGATATCCGAAATATGTCGTCATCTTTGACGATTCGCAAAAAGATTTATAGTCACCATAAAAAATCAGTTCTCGATCCAAGTACATCATCTTTTGTGAATATTTACCAATAGATCCAACATCATGAGACACAAGTAAAATAGTCATACCTTCATTTTGATTAAGTTCTCCAATCAATTGATAGAAATTTTCTCTTACATTGGGATCTAAGGCACTCGTTGGTTCATCAAGAATTAACAGCTCTGGATCATTAACCATTGCCCGTGCTAGTAAAACACGTTGTTGTTGACCACCGGATAAGTCGCCAAGCCTATTATCTCGTAAGTGGAGAATAGATAGCTTATCCAATATTTTATCTACGCGTAACTTATCTTCCCTATTAATAAATTTAGGAAAACTCTTATTCCCAATTAATCCAATTCCAACAATTTCTCTAACCTTTGCCGGAAAAAGATGATCGCTAACAATAATCTTCTGTGGAAGGTAACCAAAATTTTGGACACCTTTAGTTTTATGAACATATTCAATTTTTCCTTCTCCAATGGGTAAAAGTCCTAGTAGGCCCTTCATTAAAGTAGTTTTACCCGATCCGTTTGGTCCGACTATACCTATATAATCTCCTTTTTCGACTTCAAAATTAATATTTGTTAATACCTCATTACGACCATAACGCATGCTTAGTTGCTTGACTTTTAGTAAAGTGTTACTTCCCATTAAGTCCTTCTTTCAAGCGTTTTAAGTTCTCTCTCATAATTGTAATATAAGTTACGCCTTTATTCAACTCATCTTTTGATACATTATGTGCACCATGAAGCAATGCCATTTCTGCTCCAGTCTCACTTGAAATCACTCGTGATACTTTAGGATCAAGTAATTCTTCATAATAAATAGTCTTCACTTGTAAATTATTCATTAAATCAATCATTTCAGCAATTTTTTGTGGTGATGGTTCTGCATCGGGCGAAAAGCCTTTATAGGGTGAAACATGATCTAAATCGTAACGATGAGCAAAATATCCAAATGCAAAGTGACCACCATAGATTATAGTACGATTTTCAATATCTTCTAGTCCTTCAGCTAAATCTTCGTGTAACAACTGTAACTTTCTTTTGTACTCTTTTGCATTTTCATTGTAAAAATCTGCATTAGATGGATCAGCTTCTATAAGTCCTTCAAGAATATTATCTACCATAATTATAGCATTAAGTGGATCCGTCCATATATGAGGATCAAATGTACCATGGTCATGGTCATGATGAGCTTCTTCAGTATGTTCATGGTCATGATGAGCTTCTTCAGCATGTTCGTGCTCATTTCCATGAGCATGTTCTTCATGACTATCGCCTAAAGTCTCAATATTTGCTCCACTTAAATCCTTTAAAAAATGTTCATCTGATTCAAACTCTGTTGGGAAATGCTGTGTTAATACAACATACGTACCTTCCCTTTGAATATCAAGAATAAACTTAGTTTTCTCTTGTGTTTGATCAAAGATAAACTGATATGTACCTTCATCACCTGAAATAGTGCCACCATTAGTAATAGCATCCGATGGTTTCTTAAAAATATCATTTCCTTTTTCAATGGCAGCATTAATTGTGGCTTCATCAGAATTCTCAACGGGAATTATAGCAAAAATCATCTCAGGATCTGCATACTCCCCTTGAACCTTTGCAAATGACCATGTGTATTTTCCAGCTTCAAATTCAAAGACACCTTTCCATTCAAAGGCTTCTACATTATGGCTATGACCTGATAGTAGTTCAATATTGTTACTACTATCAACTACCTTCAACTTATCAGAACTTATACCTTCAAGTGTTTTATGTGCCCAAGGTTCCATTCCCTCACCTGTATAAACAAATAAATCAGCTTCCTGAATCTCCACGACATCTTGGGGTGTTAACTCATAAGAATGGGCTTCGACACCTGGGGGCAGTAGCAAACTAACCTCAACTTTTTCTTGACCAATTGCTTTGGTAAAATCATATTGGGGAAATAAAGTCGTAACTACTGTTACTTTATCTGAATCCTTTTCCTCCTGTACTTCATTTACTGTACAACCAACTAAGATCGATAAACTTAGAACCAATAGTAAAATTAATAAATTCCGTGTTCTCATTTAATATCCTCCTTTTTCAAAATATGTATTATAAGCAGTTTATATTACTAACTCTAAATAAAATTAGATTACATGCAAATGATTTGCAAGTGCATATAACAAGGATATCAGACTCTTTACATATAGTCAATTAAAACTCCCACGTAGGATACTATCAAAATTACTAATGGTCTTTGAATCTACTATTAAATTCAAAGTTTTATTTTATTGAATGTCAGAAAGTACATTCTAATTAAACTAATAAAGAAAAAAGTCTTAAGTATCTCTTGATTAAAGAGATTCTTAAGACCTTTCTATATGCTTAAATTTCTATAATTTAAATTTTCTTAATGACTTCTCAAGCTTTTTAACTATATCGCTTAAGTTATCAGCATGTGTTGATAATTCTTCCATAGTTGCTAATTGTTCCTCAGATGATGCTGAAACTTCTTCAGTTGCAGCTGAAGTTTTCTCTGATGAATTAGCAATCTCATTGATAATATGAATAATGCTTTCTTTTTCATCATTCACTTTGCTAAACTGTTGATTCATTTCATCAATAGAAGTTAACAAGTTATTAACGGATATTTGAATAGTGTTGAACTTATCTTCTGTATGATCCACTGTTACTTTTGTTTCATTAATAACTTCAGTTGAAACATTCACTTGTTCAACAGCTTTAGAGGACTCCAGTTGAATCTTATTGATTTTTTCTTGAATTGAACCAGTAGAAGCACTTGTTTCTTCTGCTAGTTTTCTAATCTCATTAGCAACGACAGCAAACCCTCTCCCTGCTTCTCCGGCTCTTGCGGATTCAATTGAAGCATTTAAAGCCAATAAGTTTGTCTGTTCTGCAATATTTGTAATGGTTTCTACTATAGTATTGATTTCTTTTACCTGTTGGTCAACAGATAATACCACTTGTCTGATGGCCTTTGAACTTTCAAGACTCTCATTAGACTTCTCATTCAAAGCCTTAATAGACTGAATACCTTCTTCACTACTTTCCTTTGTATGATTAATTATTTCATTGAGTTCTGCATTTTTCTCTATTAACGACTCAATAGAATATGTTATAGAATCGATAACTTCTGTTCCGTTTTGGGTTTCTGTCGCTTGAGTCATGGTATTACTTGCAATTTCCTCCATAGCATGAGATACTTCATTTGTTGCTTTTAAACTTTCATCTGTAGCAGTTTTAAGCAATTCTGATGACTCTAAAATATTCTCTGATTCACTATTAATAATTCGGATAAATGCTTTTAGATTATTTTTCATCTTATTCATACTTTCAGCTAATATTGCACTTTCATCTTTTGTTTTAACACTTATATCATTAATCGATAAGTTGCCATCTGATATTTCTAATACTGAATCCTGTACTGTTTTTAAACTAGAAGTAATTCGACTAATAATAAACCATACAGCTGCAGTACCAATAATCAATGCTATAATCGCAGTAATCAATGACTTTCTTAAAATTTTATTAGCTTCTGCATTAAAATCTATTTTATAGGTCCCTGAACTAATAATCCAACCCCAATAAGGGTCTACTTCATTATAAGTTATTTTTTCACCAATTTGCTCTGAGTTTGGCAATGTCCAAGAGTATTCATAGAATCCGCCACCATTTTCAGCAATTCTAATAATATCTTGTACTAAATATTTTTCTTCAGGGGACTTATCCTTTGCTTCCCATACATTTTGTCCTTCTAAACTAGGATGCATGACTTCTAATCCTTCTGAGTCATAAACAGCAATGTAACCATTTTCGCCAATATTAGAAGTATAATTAATTGGTCGCTTACCTTCAGCATCCATTTTTCCTAAGAGTTGTTCTTTCACCCGCTCCTTAGCTTCTGCCTCAGTATATAGGCCTTTTTCTACACCATATTGGACTTCTTCAATTAAATCAACTGTTGACTTAACACTATTCTTCAAAATTGTTCTTCCTTGTTGGTTAAGTGAATCACTAGCAGAAAAGTAACTAATCGAACCAATGATACTCATTGGTACTAATAATAATACCAAAGCTAATAAAGTCACTTTCTTTCCAATTGTTAGTTTCATAATTCCCCCTACAAAATCTAATTATATCCCCAAAATACTCTTGTATTAATCTATTGAGAAGTTAACTTTTCCCTTCTTTTACTAAAACAATACGGAATATTATTAGCCGATTTTTTAGCTAATATTTTACCCTACATTATATGTATTGCAACTATTGTTCCAATAGTTAAACCTAGTTATTTACACACTTATCTTTTTTTGACGATTGATGGATGTATTAATATTAATACATTTTGTTAAAGTTAATAATATTTTTATCCTATAAATGCTGTATTATAAACATCTAAAGAATGTGTATTAAATATTAGACACTACAATTAATGTGTAGTGATAATCATACATATAGATTGTCTGTTATGAGTAGAGCTTGATTCCTATAAAAATCACACGCCCAAACTATTCTATAGAACTTGTTTTTTACATAAAAATAGACTCTTTTGATTTTTCAAAACAATCTATTTTAAAGATTTTATTAAATTTTTTTCAATTAAGTATCTTTCCCATTAACCTTGTTACTATACATTGCTTCATCAGCTCTCTTAAAAACATCATTAATAGATTCATCTAAACTCTTTCTAATAGCATAACCTATGCCAAAGGAAAATCCTTCTAATCTAATATCTTCAAACACTATAGTTGCATCATTCGCCCCAGCTATACTTTCATTGATTAGTTTTTCTAAAGTTTCTTCTGATTTGTTTTCAGAAATTAGTAGGAACTCATCCCCACCAAACCTAATGTGTTCAAAGCCTTTGAAGATTTCCTTTATTTTTATAGAAGCTAATTTTATTAATTCATCACCCAGAAGATGACCATAGCTGTCATTAATCGCTTTTAAATCATTTAAGTCAATTATGACAAAACACAATTTCTCTTTATTTTTTAAATCAGAGAGCCGTTTATCAAAATAATGTCTGTTCTTAATACCAGTTAAAGAATCCCGATACAGTAATTTTTGTTTCTCTTTCAATATTTTTGACTCAGATTTCTGATCAACTAAATTATTGAATACTCTAAAGAGCAAATAGATTAAAGCTACTAAAGCAACAATTAACAATACAATTAGACTTCTTTGTTTCTGAACTTGAACTGAATCAGTATGGGGAACGGATTGAATGCCTTCATTTGTTAACTTGTTAAGGTCAATAAGTTTTAAAGATTTATCAATAATTGAAGCTAAAGGACTATTCGCCTTTGTCACAGCAAAATACAATGCTGAAGACCTTGTTGTTACCCCCTTTTCAAGTACATCACTATAACCATACCTATTAATATAGTACTCAGCAACTAATCTGTTTTCAATAATATAATCTACTTCTCCCTTTGACAATAGTTCAAGGGATTCTTGAATATTTTTTGTAAATAATATATTAGAATTAATTAAATTATTCCTCAAATAATCTTCATGCCAATAGCCATTAATCACAGCCACCCTTTGGTCTTCTAGTTCATAAACTGAATGAATGTTTTGAGAACTTTCTTTTCCATAAATAACATCACGTTCATTATAAAAAGGTCTGGGAAAGTCAAAATATTTCTCCCGTTCATTAGTCTTTGCTAGTATTAAGACATCGATTTCATTAGCTAATGCTTTAGTATATAGACCATTGAAATCATCTACTATTACTTCCGCTTCAAGATCAATCAAAACAGAAATATAATTGAAAATTGTACCGGCAACACCTAATAATTCTCCGTCCTTATACAATTCAAAGGGTAAATAATCTTTTAAAATACCCACTCTAATTTTTTCATTCCCATCTAAATAAACTTTCTCTTCTTCCGTTAAACGTAAAAGTTTCTTATTAAAAGTTAAAGTCGCAGCTTCTTTAGCTTTTTCAATTCTTTTTTTTGAAGTGGATTTATCTAAGACTTTTTTTATTATATTCATTAGTATTCTATTCTCTTTTAAAGTTGCCAATGTCATATCTGAAGTGATACTGTCCAGTTGTGTCAAGAGTTTAATGTTTTCAAAATCATAAATGAACTCATATACCATATTGCCACCTGGCGTAATTAATCCATCTATCCCTTGAGTACTTAAAGCATAAAACCCAGAAAATTTTGATGGATAAATCTCCTCATTGTAACTTAGATTATTAAAAGCTTCTTTAAAAGCGCCAATAATCATATCTGATTTTTGAAAGCCTATGGTTTGATTTTCAAAATCTCCAATGGTTAATAGATCAGAATCTTTATGAACAAAAATTGCGTAGGGAATCTTCTCAAGGGGCTCTGTAAATAAAATAATTTCTTCTCGCTTTTCTGTTTTATTCGCACCAAATAATATATCAATTTCCCCATTTATAAATCTACTATAGACAGTATCCCATGAAGAATAAATTATTAAATCGAATTCCATTCCTGTCTCATTTTTTAATACATCTACTACTTCCATAATATAGCCATAGGTTTTTTCTTCATAAGAAAAACAATCCTTTCCAGACATAGGAAAGATTCCTATGGTGTAAGTTCTATCGATATTCTCTTGAATGTAATTTTTTTCTTCAGCATTAAATTGACCCTCCGATGCGTATGAGGGCCCTACAATTATTAATGTAATTATAAAGAAGAAAATTATCTGTTTAAGTTTCATAAAACCACCACTTTATTACATAATTTTAACATAAAAACAAAAGTTTTAATAGCAACACGTGAAATTTATTATAGATAACTCTTTTATACTAACATTTTTGATTAACCATTTAATACTATATATTAGACTTAATAGTTTTTTTAGGGCTTCTAAAATGATAAAATTAGTTCAAAAGGAATCAATAAATCTTATCTTGGAAAACTTTAATGCCATTATTTAACGTCTTAACTTAAATATACTACGTCTTAAAGAAATTTTATTGTTAATTTATTTTTTGATGATATCCTATGTACATATTAAATCAAGTGTTTGACTCACAAAATAATATAATAAAGATTGGAGGACTTAAGAAATGAAAATTAAACTAATATGCTCAGAAAAGTTTAAACTTCTATTAAAAGAAATTTTAGAATTCAGAGGTTTTATCATTTCAGATCATGCCCAACTGTTCCTGATTGAAAAAGGCATGACTTTGCCAGAAAATGGTATTAGTATTGTTTTTAATCCTAATGAGATGGACCAACTTATCTCCTTACTTAAAAACATTTTTTCTAACAATGAAAAACCCTTAGCTTCTGAAGATTCATTACCAGATCATTTATTAGGACAAATAGGTGAAAATTATGAGTTAATAAACTACCAAGATATTATTCTTTTAGAGACACAATCTGGTGATATTTATGCACGAACAGTCAACGGAAAGGATTATCGTTTAAAAGAGAAACTTTATGAGCTAGAAAAAATGCTCGCATCTGATGGATTCATTCGAATTAACAAATCTAATATCGTCAATATCCTACATATCAATGAGATTGTCCCTTGGTTTAATGGCAGATTATTACTTAAGCTAAATAAAGAAAAAGAAGTAGAAGTTTCACGAAGCTATGCTCGTGATTTTAAAAGATTTTTAGGACTTTAAGGAGGTAATAATGGATAAACTAAAAGGCTTTATTATAAATGTATTATCAGCTGGGATGATTGGATTTGCAGTTGCCTTATTTGAATTTGTGTTTTTAGATCCAACTAAAAATCTAATCAATTCAAGTATAATCTATTTCGTTTTCAGTGCTGTAATTGCAACAATTGCAAGTACTTGTTATAGCTATGCTCGATACAAGGGCTACTCTACTTTAAAAGCATACCTTGCTTCTATGGTAGGTAATGGTATTTCTGTACTGATTCTGTTAATTGTCATCCTCCAAACCCCTAAAGCTTATGGATGGGATGCAGTGGTTTCAATTATTTTTATCACACAAGTATTAGCTTTAGTCATATCATATTTTGAAAACCAATACTACAAAAATATAAATAAGAGTTTAGAAGAGAAAAAGAAAAATTTAAAAAAGGAGCAATTTTAATGAAAAAAATAGTGAAAAGAGTTTTAATAATTATTCCAGTTTTAATAATAGCTTTCATTGCCTTTATTATAGGCAGCAGTTATCTAGAGCACAGAGCTTTAGTTGAACAGGAAAAAGAAATGTATCCTGCACCAGGCGCATTAGTAGAAGTAAATGATCATCAGATTCATGTTTATAGTGAGGGAGACGGACCTAATACTTTTGTTTTTTTGTCTGGTTTAGGCACCAGTTCACCCTATTATGACTTTAAGGTTCTATTTGAAAAACTATCAGATGATCATAAAATTGTAGTCATTGAACGACCTGGGTATGGTTGGAGTGATATCACATCTGCTGATCGAGACCTAGATACAGTTTTAGAAGAAAGTCGTCAAGCACTTGAACTGGCAGGTATTGAAGGCCCCTATAACTTAGTACCCCATTCTTTAGCAGGTCTAGAAGCAATTTACTGGGCGCAAGAGTATCCTGAGGAAGTTAACAATATTTTCGGTTTAGATCCTTTAGTCCCAGGATATTATGAACAACAGGAAGAAATGAATAATCCTTTATCACCTGTTATTACATTTTTGTCACGAAGTGGACTCATGCGCCAACAGCCAGGTGTTTGTGAAGAAAATTTCTTGGCCATCAAAAAAGGCCATTTAGATGAACAAGAGACTGAAGTCGCTTGTTCATTATTCATGCGGCGCGTCATGACAAAGAATATGTGGGAAGAATATCGTAGCCTTGAAGAAAACAGTCAATTGGTTTTAAATAATGAAGGACCGAATGTACCAATTTATACCTTTATTTCTTCAGAAAATGACGAAGATTGGCTATCGATTCTTTCAGACTATTCTGATGAAAGTTATATCCTAGATGCCCATCATTATGTACATCTAGACGAGACAGATTTCATCGTAAGTAAGATTCTTAAGCACCTTAAATAATCAAATACTTAATGTTTAAAATAATCCCTTTCATACATGAAAAGTTAAAGGGATTATTTTTATGCCAATAATAAATAAACTATTTCATTTAATTGTACATTTAATGTATAATTAATGAACTGATACTGTATTTATAATTGAAACGAGGATTCATATGAAAAGATATAGACTCTTTAGCCAAAAATTCACACTAATCATTATTCTACTCATTTGTTTTAGTTTTATAGTGTCTAATTTTTTCATGTATCAAACTGTTCATGAAAAAAGTATAAATGAGCTCCATTTTACCATGAATACTTTAGTACAGATGTTAGAAGACCGCTTGCTTTCCATTGATAAGGTTTATCTTCTACTAGAAGAACAACTTGAAAAAGATATCCAAAAAGTTCTTGAAGATGTCAATACTACATATGAAAATCTCGGTCATATTAATTTTGATCTTGAAAGCTTTCTAGTAGATGATGAAAATTCTGACTTATATATTATTAATGATGAGAATCAAATCATTAAAACCACCTATGCACAAGATCTTAATTTAAGATTTGATACATTACCATTTTCAGAAATATTAGATAATATAAGAAATAATAGTCTATATCAATCCGAACGCACTTCCTTGTCTACTCAAACTGGTCAATTAAAGAAATATGCTTATCTCGGGTCTGAAGATAGCAAATATATATTTGAAGTCAGTTATGATATGTCAATTTTTAACGACATTCTTAAAGGCGACTCTTTTGCTAATCTAAGTTCTGTCGCTTTAGCAGATTTTGATTATATTCACAATATTGAAGTTTATAACCATTTAGGCAAAAGTTATAATAGAGATTTCATTTTGAAGGAAAGACTTGATCCTAAACGCTTTGAGGCTTTCCAGTATGCCCAAAAGAACCATGAAAAAACATCTATTACTTTTGAACAAGATCATCATAACCAATACTATTATTACATACCTTATACCATTGGAAATCCAAATGCCTTAGAAGCAGGTTTTGTAATTGAAATTGAATATACGGACCGATATATTCGTGATAAGCTTAGAAGAATCTTTCTCTATCAGTGGCTAATAGTTCTGTTTTTAGTAAGCCTACTCATCTTTGCTTTTTACTATTATAATATTAAGTTCATTAACCCTTTAAGAGTGATTCTTAAGGGAACAAGAAATTGCGACTACGTCGCATTCCATTCTATTACAAAATATAACTTGATTTCATAACACAATGGCAGCTTAGATTATACTACTTTTAGTCTAATAGGATATTCTTGATACCCCTTATCCCTAACCAGTTTAATTAGCATGGGAATATTCTTATAATCATCATATTTTCTTAAAATATTTAAGCTGCCATTAATATCTGAATTAATTATTCCTTTACTTGTTTTAAATAGGCCTCTTGTGATTCTTCTTTTTTTGTTTGCATTTGATTGATTCACTTTTTCTAAATCAATTGAAGAAACGATTGAAGTATAGGCTTCATTAATGAATACTACTTCAATGCCTTCTAATTTTGCTTTATAAGCGATCTGTTCTTTTAACTTGCTATGAGGAATTTCAACAAAATATTTAATCTTATTTTCATTTTTTATATGTTTAAAATCACCAATAACAATTGTTTTGACATCTGAATCAATTGCCATCTCTACAATCTTTCGACTGGCTTGATGTATATAGTTTTTTATGTAATTCTTTTTATCTTTATATTTTTTTCTAACTTTTTTTGTTGCTTTAAAATATTTACTACCTGTATTTTTCATTTCTTTACTAACGGCTTCTTTTAACCATTTATTATAAGTTGCCATTTGACATTTTAAAACATTACCATCAATTAGATATTGATGCTTTTGATGCATAAATGTAATGGCTGCTAAGTTCTTAACACCAAGATCAATACTCATAAGATCGCCAGTTTTTTTAAGTTGTTTTTCTTCTATTTCATAGATTACTAAAGTCGTAAATTCATTTGTTTTTATACTATACTGGAATTTTATCATTTTTATATTTTTATCTTCTAGCAGAGCTAGTACTTTTTCTGGAAGTACTATTTGTAGAGATTTAATCTGCTTTTCTTTTTTCATTTCCTTACCGATTGATAATAATAATTTTCCTTTTCTTATACGTATAGCCGTTTTAGCAAATATAGCATCCATAGGATTGTTTGCATGCTTATATCTTGGCATACTTGGTTGATTATATTTATTAGAATTTTTCTTATAATTTTTTAATAATCCTTGATAGGATTTATAGTCTTTAGAAAATTGCTTCAAAGCATTTTCATAAGTATGGGCTTGTAAATATTTACATCGCATATGGTCTTTATAATAATCATACATGTCATAAAAACTCATGAAATTTCCATTTCTAAAATCATAATTGACCATGTTGTAAAATTTCCCAGAGTACTCACTAATTTCTCGCAGTGCATTAAAAGTTTCTTCATCTAATGTTAATTTCATTTTTAATGTCAGCTTCATTAAACTCACCTCCTTTATACTCATTATAAAGAACTAGAGTTTG
>Ga0102926_1000992_pt1 | contig 16850 bp, 16 predicted proteins | sample SalPonR1_A_D2_MG_FD_78173 | JGI IMG/M metagenome (GOLD analysis project Ga0102926, IMG submission 78173) | Salt pond soil microbial communities from South San Francisco under conditions of wetland restoration - Salt Pond MetaG R1_A_D2_MG | ecosystem: Environmental > Aquatic > Marine > Intertidal...
GGTGGCGAGGTTCAGCCAGACGTTCAGGTGGGTGTAAACCTCGATGCCAAGAAGCGTTCGGCTGAAAACCAGTATGAGGTCATTCTCAAGCTGACCGTCAATTCCAAGAACAAGGGCACAGAAGAGCCTCTGTTTCTGTTGGAAATGGAGTATGTAGGGGTTTTCGAAGTGGAGGGCGTCCCTGAGGATCAGCTTCACCCCTTCCTTATGATCGAATGCCCGCGGATGGTCTTCCCGTTTGTTCGCCGCATCGTGAGCGACGTCACCCGCGACGGTGGCTTCCCGCCGCTCAATCTTGAGAACATTGATTTCGTGCAACTTTATCGCAAGGAAATCGCCCGCCGTCAGGCCGCGGCAGAGGCGGACAAGAAAGACAGGCCTGACGCCTGAGTCAGCCCAGTTTCTTCCAAAGCACGCTGTCGCCTATCGCCTCGATAAATGCGGCGTGGGCGGCGGCTTCTTTTTCAGACAGGCGCGATGGCAAGGGGTTTGGCCTTGGTTGCGGGCGCCAGACTGTTTCTGTGGAACTCGCCCTATCCTGACCCCCGGATGAGGAAACACTCAACGCAAAGTCGGGTTGCCTACCACCGATTAGCTCAAGATAGACTTCCGCCAAGATTTCGGAGTCGAGCAACGCGCCGTGGAGGGTCCGCGATGCGTTGTCGATATTGAACCTACGACAAAGCGCGTCCAATGACGCGGGCGAGCCCGGGAATCTTTTGCGCGCGATTGCAAGGGTATCCACGGCTTGCTCCCAAGGGAGCTGTTGGAAATTTAGCCACTTCAGCTCGGCGTTCAAAAATTTCATATCGAACGCCGCGTTGTGAATCACCAGTTTGGCATCAGCGACGAAATCGACGAACGACTGCGCCACTTGGTTGAACAAGGGCTTATCACGCAAGATCACTTCGCCCGGCCTGGGCGGGCGCGGCACGTCCAAAAGATCGGGACCGATGCCGTGAATATCGAAGGCATCCTGCGGGATGCCGCGTTCAGGGTTTATATATTCGTGAAAAGTACGGCCTGTGGGCATGTGATTATACAGTTCAATCGCCCCGATTTCGACGATCCGGTCGCCCTGTTCGGGATCAAAACCTGTGGTTTCGGTATCGAGAACGATCTCACGCATTGGCTAGCCTGCTCTTGATCTGTGCCACGACATCATGGACTTGTCGGCGCGCATGCTCAAGCGTGTCGGTTTCAATCACGAAATGAGAGCGTGCGCATTTTTCTTCATTCGCCATTTGTCGTGCGAGAATGGCATCGAATTGTGCTTCGGTCATGGTCCCACGCTCCAGCACCCTTTGCCTCTGAACATCCGTCGGAATGGATACACATGCCACGGCATCCACTTTTGACTCGAAGCCATTTTCAAACAAAAGCGGAATATCCAAGACGATAATATCGGCGTCTGTCCTTGCAATGAAATCCTGACGGTCTTGCGCCACGAGCGGATGGACAGCGGCCTCAATCCGTTTGAGCGACGAGGGGTCTCTGTCAATGATTTCCTTCAACTTACCGCGCGAAACCACTCGGTTTTCAATTGCTTCAGGGAACATGGCAGCAATCGGTTCGACCGCCGCGCCACCCTCCGAATATAGTCGGTGAACAGCGGCATCTGCATCCCAAAGCGCGCAGCCTTCCTCGGCAAACATCTTCGCCGTGGTGGATTTGCCCATGCCGATCGAGCCAGTGAGGCCTAACAGGAAGCTCATCTCAAGGCCGCGGCGCGCGTAGCGGTATCGACGTCCGGCCGGACGCCAAACCAGCGTTCGAACGCCGGAACGGCCTGATGCAGTAACATTCCAAGGCCATCAACCGTGGTACAGCCGACCTGTTCTGCTTCGGCCAAAAGATGCGTCTTCAAAGGTGCATAAACAAGATCGGTCACCAGTGCCTCTTTGCGCAATCCATCAAGGGGCACGCGCAAGGGCGGCTTTCCAAGCATGCCAAGAGAAGTTGTATTTACGACCGTCGCGCAATCTTCAAGCATGTTGCCCGCTTGCACCCATTCGACAACCTCAATGCGTTTTCCGAATTCAGATTGCAGGGCCTCGGCGCGGATGCGGGTTCTGTTCGACAGGTAGATATGCGGCACGCCGGCATCCAGAAGCGAAGCGATAACTGCCCGCGCCGCGCCCCCTGCCCCAAGGACCGCGGCAGGTCCAGACTTTACATTCCATTGTGGCGCGTTCTGGCGCAGATTCTCAATGAATCCATATCCGTCGGTATTATCAGCGCGCAGCTTGCCATCCTTCTGAAAGGTAAGCGTATTCGCCGCTCCGATCAGGGTTGCACGATCGGTGACCAGATCAGCAAATTCCATAACCTTTTCTTTGTGCGGTACAGTGATGTTGACGCCTACAAAACCCATTTTCGGCATGGTTTCGAGAACCTGTTCCAGATCATCCGCACTTACATCCATTGGCACATAGTAACCCTGTATTCCATAAGTCTTGAGCCAGTGACCATGTAGCTGCGGGGACTTTGAGTGCGCGATCGGGGATCCAATCACACCGGCGAGGGGAATACGGTTGTCGCTCATTTTTGCAGGTCTCCTCTCACCGTGAGGTAGTTCAATAGTTCCAGCAATGGCAGCCCGAGAACCGTAAAGTAGTCGCCCTGAACCTGAGTGAAAAGCCGCACGCCTTCCTCTTCAAGCTTATAGGCTCCAACCGAGTGTTGAATGCTCTGCCAATTGCGCTCCACGTAATCGACAAGGTAGGCATCAGAGAAATCCCGCATGGCCATACGGACAACACCGACATGGCGCCAAATTGGTTGGCCACCTTCATAGATGACGACGGCGGATAGCAATTCATGCCGCGTACCTCGCAGCCCTTTAAGCTGATCAATAGCATCGTCCGGTGTTGTTGGTTTTGACAGAAGCTCCTTGCCGAAGCTCAGAACTTGATCACAGCCGATAACAAGAGAACTTGGGTATTTGGAACTCACTTTTCGCGCCTTGGCCTCCGCCAGAGCATCGGCAATATCACGGGCAGATGCACCATCGGATAAAAGTGCGTCCCTGATCATGTCTTCATCGACCCGAGGGATCACGATCCGAAAATCGACACCTGCATTCCGCAGCATCGTGGCCCGAATATCCGAACCTGAAGCCAGTATGATGTCTTGGGGCATGTGGACAACTCGCTGCATAAACTCGTTAAGGTTCTATGAACCATTGAGTGTAATTTCCAGCATTCTGAGAACTTCGCAGAGATAGTGGGAAAACCAATGCACTTATTCCCGGGTATCCACGCTAGGAAAAGAACAATGCTGTGCCATTGGACAATGTGTCTTGTACTGTACCTTTCCCAATTTCGTAAACAGGATAACACGCACCGCATGTGATTCTAAGTACTTGAAATGATATGATTTAAACTGGCACTCTTCGAGACTTAAGATTTTTGCCAACAGGTTTTTCAACAGGTGGAATTGCCTGTGCAGAACTTTGTAGAAAAGCCATTAATCCACAAGAAATCGAGCCCCATAAACATCATCATCCTTTTTTCTTTTCTTTTTTATTTATAGAGAAGGTTGGCAAGCCGAGGCGAAGAATGTCCGATATCCTGATCACGCTTTATCCCTGGAACAAAGCAATCCATATCATGGCAGTGATTTCGTGGATGGCGGGGATATTCTATCTTCCTCGCCTTTTCGTTTATCACGTCGAACAATCGCAACCGGGCGATAGCCGCGATGAAGTCTTCCAAACGATGGAGTACAAGCTTCTTCGTGTAATCATGAACCCTGCGATGATCGCGACATGGCTTTTCGGGCTGGCACTTGTCATGACACCGGGCATTGTCGATTGGGGTGCGATCTGGCCCTATACGAAGGGTGCTGCAATTCTTGCAATGACATGGTTTCACCAATGGCTGGGCTTGAGGCGCAAGGATTTCGCCCGTGGGGAAAATGGCCTGACAGGCCGCCAGTTTCGGATGATGAACGAGGTGCCGACGATTCTTATGGTGATAATCGTCTTATCAGTCGTCGTTCGCTTCTGACCTTGGATTGACTCGACGCTGCGCGATGCGTATGTAGCAGCCAAGCACCCGTCCGGGTGACTATTTCTCCTGAGATACATATCGACATGCGCGAAAAGCGCGTTGTCCAGAGGTACCCCCATGTCCGACGATCACCTTAACCTGTCAGACCTCAAGGCGCATACTGCCAAAGATCTTCTTGCCATGGCTGAAGAGCTTGAGATCGAGAATGCGTCGACCATGCGCAAGGGCGAGATGATGTTCCAGATCCTGCGTGAGCGGGCAGACGAAGGCTGGACCGTTTATGGCGATGGTGTTCTTGAGGTTCTTCAGGATGGTTTTGGATTTCTCCGGTCATCCGAGGCGAACTACCTGCCCGGCCCGGATGACATTTACGTGTCGCCTGAAACGATCCGTCAGCATTCCCTGCGTACCGGTGATACAGTCGAAGGTAAGATCAAGGCTCCAGATGACAACGAACGTTATTTCGCGCTCACTTCGGTCACTCAGATCAACTACGAAGATCCCGAGCGGGCGCGCCATAAGATCGCGTTCGACAACCTGACGCCGCTCTATCCCGATGAGCGTTTGAATATGGAAGTCGACGATCCGACCATCAAGGATCGCTCGGCACGTGTGATTGATCTGGTAGCGCCGATTGGTAAGGGTCAGCGGTCGTTGATTGTGGCGCCACCGCGGACGGGTAAAACGGTTATCTTGCAGAATATCGCAAGCAGCATCGAGAAGAACCATCCAGAGTGCTACCTGATTGTCTTGTTGATCGACGAACGCCCCGAAGAGGTGACGGACATGAAGCGTAGCGTGAAAGGTGAAGTGATCAGCTCCACCTTTGACGAACCGGCCGCGCGGCACGTTGCCGTCGCTGAAATGGTCATTGAGAAAGCCAAGCGTCTTGTCGAGCATAAACGAGATGTTGTTATTCTTCTCGATTCAATCACAAGACTTGGTAGGGCATACAATACAACTGTACCCTCCTCCGGCAAAGTTCTGACAGGTGGTGTGGATGCGAATGCTCTGCAACGGCCAAAACGTTTCTTCGGTGCCGCGCGGAACATCGAAGAAGGTGGTTCACTCACCATCGTGTCGACCGCATTGATCGACACCGGTAGCCGCATGGACGAGGTGATCTTTGAAGAATTCAAAGGCACGGGTAACTCGGAACTCGTGCTTGACCGTAAGATCGCTGACAAGCGTGTCTTCCCGGCGATTGATATCCTGAAGTCCGGAACCCGGAAAGAAGACCTTTTGATCGACAAACTGGATTTGCAGAAAACGTATGTTCTGCGCCGCATTTTGAACCCGATGGGTACGACCGATGCGATCGAGTTCCTGTTGTCGAAACTCAAGCAGACCAAGACGAATGCCGAGTTCTTTGATTCAATGAACACCTAAAGGGTTTCGCGCGGGGTCACGCCCATGGATACGATCTATGCCCTTTCAACTGCGCAAGGTAAGGCTGGCGTCGCGGTCATCCGCGTATCCGGCCCGATGGCCTTTCACGCCTGCGAGTCTGTGTCAGGCGATGTGCCGGCGCGACGCTACGCGGTGGTTCGGACGTTGCGGGACCTAGATGGCTTGCACTTGGATGATGCAATTGTGCTCACCTTTGCCCGTGACGCCAGCTTCACCGGAGAGGATGTTGTTGAATTTCAGGCCCACGGTAGTACGGCGATCATTGCATCTATCTTGCGAGTTCTCGGGGAAATAGATGGTCTTCGCGCAGCTGAGCCGGGTGAATTCACACGCCGTGCTTTGGAAAATGGTCGGCTGTCGCTTGCCCAAGTCGAAGGTCTTGCCGACCTGATCGAAGCGGAGACCGAGGCACAAAGGCGGCAGGCTTTGCGTGTGCTATCGGGGGATCTTGGGAATCTTGCTGAAGGCTGGAGGCAAAAACTGATCCGGGCTGCGGCCCTGTTGGAAGCCACGATTGATTTTGCAGATGAGGATGTTCCCGTTGATGTCGGACCAGAGGTGGCGGAGGTTGTGACCGGTGTCCAAGATGATCTTGAAAGGCAAATCCAGGGTGTTGGCGTATCTGAACGGATACGAACAGGGTTTGAGGTCGCCATCGTTGGTGCGCCAAACGTTGGAAAGTCGACATTGCTGAACGCGATTGCCGGGCGCGATGCTGCGATTACCTCGGAATATGCCGGCACAACGCGCGATGTGATAGAGGTGCGGATGGACCTCAAAGGCCTTCCGGTGACTATCCTTGATACGGCAGGGCTTCGCGAAACCGAGGATTTCGTTGAGTCCATCGGGATCGACAGGGCTAAACAGCGGGCGGAACACGCCGATTTGCGGGTTTTCTTGGTCGAGAATGGTCAACAACCGGATTTCTCGCTACAGCCAGAGGATATTGTTGTTAAGGCAAAGGCCGACCTTCTTGAAGCGGCAGACAATGCTGTTTCTGGCGTTTCTGGGCAAGGTGTTGGGGATTTGATTGACAGGATCACGGATACCCTTTCCGAACGCACTACTGGCGCTGCAATTGCTACGCGGGAACGACATAGGATGGCGATGGTCAAGGGCTATAGCGCCTTGAGTGACGCAAGGGCGCTCTTACCTCATGGTGAAGAGTCGGCCGATGTGGCGGCTGAGGAGATTAGAACAGCTATTCGTGCGCTTGATTCTTTGGTAGGACGCATAGATGTCGAGAGCGTTCTGGATGAAATCTTCAGCAGTTTTTGCCTCGGGAAATGAGGAGTGTTTCACGTGAAACATTTTGACGTCATCGTGATTGGCGGCGGCCACGCGGGTGCTGACGCGGCACATGCCGCGGCGCGTTTTGGTGCAAGAACAGCCCTTGTCACCCTGTCGCGTCGCGATATTGGTGTGATGTCGTGCAATCCTGCCATTGGCGGGCTCGGGAAAGGCCATCTCGTTCGCGAGATTGATGCCCTTGATGGTGTGATGGGGCGCGTGGCGGATCAGGCGGGTATCCAGTTCCGACTGCTCAATCGGCGGAAAGGCCCAGCGGTACAAGGCCCTCGCGCTCAAGCTGACCGCAAAATTTATCGCGAGGCGATGTTGTCCGAGATTGAGGCACAGCCCAACCTGACGGTGATCCAGGGTGAAGCAGCGGACTTCATTTTGGAGAATGACCGTGTTTCCGGGATAACCTTGGTGGACGGCTCCGAAGTCAAGGCAGGGGCCGTGGTGCTTACGACTGGAACATTTCTTCGGGGAGTCATTCACATTGGTGACGTGTCGCGTGCAGGGGGCCGAATGGGTGACAAGCCCTCTATCAAGCTTGCAGAGCGGGTTGATTCATTTGGCCTTACGCTCGGACGGTTGAAAACAGGCACCCCACCACGTTTGGATGGTAGTACCATCAATTGGGACGGCTTGGAGGAACAACCCGGTGACGATGATCCGGTTCTGTTTTCTTTTTTGTCCAAGGCGCCGTTTGCGCGTCAGGTTTCTTGTGGAATAACGCATACGAATGAAAAAACTCACGAGATCATTCGGGAGAATCTCGATCGGTCTGCGATGTATGGTGGACACATTGATGGGGTCGGTCCTCGGTATTGCCCGTCCATCGAGGATAAGGTAGTCAGGTTTGCAGAAAAGACATCGCATCAAGTCTTTCTTGAGCCTGAAAGCCTGTCGGACAACGTGATTTATCCGAATGGGATATCCACATCGCTCCCGGTAGAGGTACAGGAGGACTATGTGCGTTCCATTCATGGATTGGAAAACGCGACGATCCTGCAACCCGGCTACGCCATTGAGTATGATTATGTCGACCCGCGTAATCTTGATTCGGCATTGGCGGTCAAGTCTGTGCCGGGCCTCTATCTTGCTGGCCAAATAAACGGAACGACCGGCTATGAGGAAGCAGCGGCCCAAGGCTTGGTTGCCGGGTTGAACGCGGCTCTATCGGTAGCAGGACAGGACCCTGTGTTTTTCAGCAGGTCGGATAGTTACATCGGCGTGATGGTTGATGATCTTGTTACGCGCGGCGTGTCTGAGCCCTATAGGATGTTCACATCGCGCGCTGAATTCCGGCTATCGTTACGCGCTGATAATGCAGATCAACGGCTTACGCCTATTGGGTTGGCAGCCGGATGTGTGGGATCGACGCGCCGGACGGTGTTCGAGGAAAAGATGGAGCGTTTGGACGCTGGCCGAGAGGTGCTGACATCGAAAAGTTACACTCCAAAGGATTTGGTTTCGACAGGCCTCAAGATTAATCAGGATGGAACAAGGCGAACAGCGTTTCAGCTTCTGGCCTTTCCGGATATTAATTTTTCAACTTTGGTTGCCCTTGATGCTGCATATCAGAAGATTGATGGCGAAACGCGCTCTCAGCTTCAGAAAGATGCACTGTACGCCAATTATATTGCAAGACAGAAGCAAGACGTCGAGATGATGAAACGGGACGAAGCTCAAGAGATCCCGAATGATTTCTCGTATGAGAGCATCCAGGGCCTGTCGAATGAGCTTAAATCCAAGCTTACTATGGCGCGGCCATCGAATTTGGCGCAGGCAGCGCGGGTCGATGGCGTGACACCGGCTGCACTTACCCTTATCTTGGCGTGTCTGCGCAAGGACAGACGGGCGAAATCCGCATGAGCAGACAGCCCGCGTTCGCCGGTGTTTCACGTGAAACATTGGAGCGTCTGGAGTGCTTTGCTGGGTTACTTAGAAAATGGAATCCGCGCATAAATCTTGTTTCGAGAAAGACGCTGGATGATGTTTGGGCACGGCACATCATCGATTCAATGCAGATACAGGAGCTGGCCCCCGACAATATTGACCATTGGGTTGATCTTGGGTCGGGCGGCGGGTTTCCTGGATTGGTTGTTGCTATTTTAGCCTTGGAAACTGGATCACCCCGCCGCGTTACTCTTGTTGAAAGTGATGTTAGGAAATGCGCCTTTCTCCGTACTGTCTTACGCGAGACCGGGGTAAAAGCAACCGTTCTCAACAAGCGGATTGAGGAGTTACCCAGCTTGAATGCCAATGTCGTGTCGGCGCGCGCCTTGGCTGATCTGCCCAAACTTCTTGGATTTACCGCCCAACATTTGGCGAAGGATGGCGTCGCGCTTTTTCCGAAAGGTGTGTCATGGCAGAAAGAGGTTGAAGACGCCCAAAGCCAGTGGAAGTTTGAATATCAGGTTGCTAAAAGCAAAACAGAAGATGGCCCCGCCATTCTTGGAATAACAGGAGTTTCCCGTGTCTGACCCCATACGCCCCCACGGCCCAAAAATTATTGCCGTTGCCAACCAAAAAGGGGGCGTTGGAAAGACCACTACCACGATTAATCTTGGCGCGGCTTTGGCTGAGGCTGGGCAGCGGGTTCTGATCGTCGATCTGGATCCGCAGGGGAATGCATCGACCGGCCTTGGAATTGAGCTCGATGAGCGAGAGTTCACCACGTATGAACTGTTGCTTGAAGATATTGACCTTTCCGATGTCATTCGCCCGGCGAGCGCTGAAAATTTGATGATCATTCCGGCGACAGTTGACCTAAGCTCTGCGGATATTGAGCTGATTGCCAATGAAAAGCGCAGTTTTTTGCTCCATGATGCCTTACGTCAACACGCCATGGATGGATATAGCTTTGATTATATCCTCATTGACTGTCCGCCATCCCTTAACCTTTTGACGGTGAACGCGATGGTCGCCTCCCATTCGGTGCTTGTCCCGCTTCAGAGCGAGTTTTTTGCTCTGGAGGGCCTTTCGCAATTGATGCTGACCATTCGGGAAGTGCGCCAGTCGGCCAATCCAAGTTTGCGGATCGAAGGTGTTGTGTTGACGATGTATGATGCCCGCAACAACTTGTCTTCCCAAGTTGAGGAAGATGCCCGCAACAACCTTGGCGATCTCGTGTTTCAAACCCGAATTCCCCGCAATGTCCGCGTTAGCGAAGCGCCGTCCTATTCTGTTTCGGTTCTAGACTATGATACGGGCTCCAAGGGGGCGCAGGCTTACCGCGACCTTGCCCAAGAACTTATGAAAAACCAAGCGCGAGCCGCCGCATAACGAAGGGAGCCAGCCATGGCCGATAAAAAATCCAAACAACGCGGCCTTGGTCGAGGGCTCTCCGCGCTAATGGCGGATGTTGCTGAGGATAGCGCGCAGAGTGATGAGGCGCCCAAGGCGCCCGAGCGTGATATCCCGATCGAAAAAATTTCACCGAATCCGGATCAGCCTCGCCGAAGTTTTGACCCAGAAAAACTTGATGACCTCGCAGCGTCCATCAAGGAAAAGGGCATCATCCAGCCATTGATCGTGCGGCCAAAGCCGGGCACCGATGGGGCTTTTGAGATTGTGGCGGGTGAACGACGTTGGCGCGCCGCTCAAATGGCCAAGTTGCACGAAGTTCCGGTTCTTATTCGGGAATTCGACGATACCGAAGTTCTTGAAGTTGCAATCATAGAGAACATTCAGCGCGCGGACCTGAACCCTGTTGAGGAGGCCGCAGGTTATCAGCAGTTGATGGACAACTTTGGCCATACACAAGAGAGGCTGGCCGAGGCCCTTGGCAAAAGCCGGAGTCATATCGCAAATTCGATGCGCCTGTTGGGTCTTCCGTCAGAAGTTCAAACCTATCTGGGCGAAGGGAAGCTTTCGGCCGGCCACGCGCGCGCCCTCATAACCTCGGATGACCCGGCTAAACTGGCCCGCGAGGTGATCAAAAAGGGTCTTTCCGTCCGCGATACTGAAAAACTCGCGAAAAAGCCGATCGGCAACATTTTTTCCGAGGATGGCGGCGGCAAGACATCCGCTACACCGACAAAGGACGCGGATACAAAAGCGCTTGAGGGCGATCTATCTGCCAATCTCGGTATGAAAGTCTCGTTGAATCACAAACCGGGCAAGGAAAACGGACAAATCACCATTTCCTACGATACTTTGGATCAGCTGGATGAGCTTTGTCGTTTGCTGAGTTCAAGCTGATGTCAGCAAGCTACTCAAAACCGAATTGAGTACCAGGCGACCGGCTTGGGTTGTTCGAACCCGGTCGCCAGCCTCTTTTATCATCCCAAGGTCAAGAAGATCATCCAGTGCCTTACGTGATAAAGGTTCTCCGGCAAGGTTTTGGTAACGCTGCTTGCTAATCCCTTCATTGATGCGAAGGCCCATCAAAAGGAACTCAATTGCCTGCTCTTCCGCTGGAATAGGCTCAAAAACCTTCTCGGGTTTAGGATGCCGCACGCTATCAAGCCAGCGCGCCGGATTGGAAAAAGCCTCTGTCGCGTTCCGGGCCCCATTCCGGGTAATACGCCCATGCGCGCCGGGCCCGATTCCGACGTAGTCACCATATCTCCAATAAATCAGGTTATGACGGGATTCGGCACCAATTTTCGCATGATTAGAAACCTCATAAGTCCCCAAACCCTTCGCATCACATAACTCTTGCGTCAGTTGATACATGTCCGCGGCAAGATCATCCTTCGGCAATCCTTTCAGGCCACCTTTGGAAAAACGATCTCCAAAGGCAGTGTTCGGTTCGATTGTCAGTTGATATAGTGAGAAATGATCGACGGCCATTTGCAGTGCCTCGGTCAATTCGTTTCGCCATTGCTCAAGCGTTTGATCTTGCCGGGCATAGATCATGTCGAAGCTGACGCGATCAAAGTTTTCTCTTGCAATATCAAAGGCTTGCCGGGCTTCTGCGAGGCTGTGAATCCGGCCAAGACGCCGAAGGTCATCATCATTCAGCGCTTGGATACCCATAGAGACCCTTGAAACACCGCCCTGCGCGTATTCACGAAAGCGACCGGCTTCGACCGATCCGGGGTTGGCTTCGAGCGTAACCTCAAGATCATTCGCGACTGGCCAGTGCTGCTTTACGCGATCCAAGATCGCGGCCACGGTGCCGGGATCCATCAAACTGGGCGTTCCGCCGCCAAAGAAAACAGAATTCAGTACGCGATCAGGCACTAACTCGGCGTAACGATCCAATTCCGAGAGATAAGCCGCTTTCCAAGCGGCCTGATCAATCTGACGCGACACATGCGAATTGAAATCGCAATACGGGCATTTGGCCTCACAAAACGGCCAGTGGATATAGAGGGCGAAGCCCCCGTTCTGCCAATCTTCAGCCAAAACAGCCCTTCACAAGTTTCGAAAAGGCATCTGCACGGTGGCTGATGTTGTTCTTTTCCCAGCGATCAATTTCTCCGAAGGTTTGATCGTAGCCGTCAGGTTGAAAAATCGGGTCGTACCCATGCCCTTCATGTCCGCGCATCGGCCAGACGATCTGCCCTTCTACCGTGCCTGGGAAAACCTCGTCATGTCCGTCAGGCCACGCCAGTACCAAGGTACAGCAAAATCGAGCTGTCCATGGTTTGGCTTCGCCGCTTTCCAAAAGCCGGTCATGTGCCTTGCCCATGGCCATTATGAAATCACGCCCGTTCTCGGTTTCGGCCCAATTTGCCGTGAAAACACCCGGCGCGCCGTCCAAGGCGTCTATCTCGATACCTGAGTCATCCGACAAGGCCGGCAGACCGGTCGCCTTGGCCGCCGCGTGAGCCTTGATCCGTGCATTCCCGACAAAGGTGGTTTCGGTCTCTTCAGGCTCATCCAGGCCCTTCTCGGCGGCACCAACAACGTGTACGCCGAAAGGCTCCAGCAAATTGGCGATCTCTTCCAGTTTTCCGGCGTTATGCGTCGCCACCAAAAGCGTGTCGCCGTCGAACTTACGCATCGACAGCCACCTTTTGTGCCGCGACCAACTCCGAAACACCCTTTTCGGCCAAATCCAGAAGATGGTTCATCTGGTCCCGGCTATAGGTCGAGCCTTCGGCACTCATCTGAACTTCGATCAACTGTTTTGATCCGGTCATGATGAAATTCCCGTCGACGCCTGCCTCGCTATCTTCCGGGTAGTCCAAATCCAAAACCGGTTGCCCCGCATAAATCCCGCAGCTCACCGCCGCCACCGGATCAATCATCGGATCGCTCACCACGTCGCCGAGTTTCATCAGCTTCTTGACCGCAAGGCGAAGCGCAACCCAACCCCCGGTGATCGAGGCACAGCGCGTCCCGCCGTCGGCCTGTATCACGTCGCAATCGACGGTGATTTGTCGCTCCCCAAGGGCGACCCGATCAACGCCAGCCCGCAACGACCTACCAATAAGCCGCTGAATTTCAACCGTGCGGCCACCTTGTTTCCCAGCCGTCGCCTCGCGGCGCATGCGGCTGGTCGTGGAGCGCGGCAGCATTCCGTACTCTGCCGTGACCCATCCAAGGCCCGATCCCTTGATGAAGGGCGGCACCCGATCTTCGATGGTGGCGGTGCATAGAACATGGGTATCGCCCATTTTGATCATGCACGAGCCTTCGGCATGCTTTGTAACGCCAGTTTCGATTGAAACAGCGCGCATTTCACTTAAATCTCTACTCGACGGACGCATGGTTTCTCCCTCAATACGTTTGGCTTGGGGATACATGTGCCGCCCGTCGGATAGCAACCCCGATTGACCTTTTCCACTTAGCGTCTTTAATGACCGACCAGACGGGATATATGGGTCTTATGAGTGACGCAGGCAAAATTCTGGAACAGATGAACGACCGCTCGCGCGAAGTCTTTCGCCGCGTCGTCGAATCTTACCTTGCATCCGGCGATCCTGTCGGCTCCCGCACGCTGACCCGCGACATGAGCGAAAAAGTCTCTGCGGCAACCGTCCGTAACGTGATGCAGGATTTGGAATACCTTGGTTTACTGGGCAGCCCCCATGTCAGCGCAGGCCGCATTCCAACACAGGAAGGCTTGCGCATGTTCGTAGATGGCCTTCTGGAAGTCGGTGATCTCGAAAACACCGACCGAAAGATGATTGATGCAACCCTTGGGTCCAACTCGGACGATGTCACCGGCGCATTGGATCGCATTGGCTCGGCCCTTTCGGGGGTCACACAAGGTGCTTCGTTGGTTCTTGCGCCAAAGCACGAGGCCCCGATCAAGCATATCGAGTTCGTCAGCCTCTCGCATGATCGCGCTTTGGTGGTTCTGGTCTTTGCTGATGGCCATGTCGAAAACCGCATCTTCCATCCGCCGCCCGGCCAAACGCCAAGCTCCATGCGCGAAGCGGCTAATTTCCTGAATGCGCTGATCGAAGGTAAGACCATCTCCGATCTGCAAACCGTGATCGCCCGGGAAATCAGCGCACGGCGGCAAGAGATCGACAAATTGGCCCACCAACTCGTGGAAAGCGGTTTGGCGGTCTGGGATGGCGACAGCGACAATTATGAACGCCTGATCGTTCGTGGCCGCGCGAATCTTCTGAATTCGGAAACCGAGGAAGAGGAATTCGATCGCATTCGCACCCTGTTTGACGATCTGGAACGCAAGCGTGATATCGCCGAATTCCTCGAACTGGCCGATGAAGGTGAAGGCGTGCGCATTTTTATTGGCTCCGAGAACAAACTTTTCTCACTTTCGGGTTCCTCTCTGGTGGTCTCTCCTTATATGAACGCAGACCGAAAGATCATCGGCGCGGTGGGCGTGATTGGCCCGACCCGCCTGAACTATGGACGTATCGTGCCGATTGTGGACTACACGGCGCAACTTGTTGGAAAGCTGATCGCGGACCGCAGCTAAAGGTGAATTATGGCAGAGCCGAAAAACGACGACTTCCTCGACGATCTTGAACAGGCCGAGGCCGAGGAACAAGCCCATCACGCGGATGAAATTGACGATGACGACGCCGAGATCGAGTCGCTGCGCGCGGAACGTGATGCCTTTCAGGATAAATTCATGCGCGCCCTCGCCGATGCGGAAAACGCCCGCAAGCGAAGCGAGAAAGACCGCCGCGAGGCCGAAAACTATGGCGGCTCCAAACTCGCCCGCGACATGCTGCCGGTCTATGACAACCTCAAGCGCGCGCTCGAAGCAGCCACTGACGATCAAAAAGAAGTCTCCGCCGCCCTGATCGAAGGGATTGAGCTGACAATGCGCGAATTGCTGAACGTGTTCGCCAAGCACGGTATCACGCTGATTTCCCCCGAAGTGGGCGACAAATTCGACCCCAACCACCATGAGGCCATGTTCGAGGCGCCGCTTCCCGGCACCAAACAAGGCGAGATCATTCAGGTCTCGGCCGAAGGCTTCATGCTACATGACCGTATCTTGCGCCCCGCGCAGGTGGGCGTGTCGTCCTTCCAAGGCTAACGATAGGCCGGGTTTAACCCGGCTTATCCGCCAACCCCTTCAATTCATAAATCAGGTTAAGCGCCTCGCGCGGGGTCAGGTCATCGGGCAGTATCTCGGCAATCCGTTTGTCCAGATCCGACTCCCGCGCCGGCGTGGTCGCGGGTGGTGGAGTCGCGGAAAACAGTGGCAGATCGTCGATTAGCGCCTTCTGCGCCGTACCGCCTTCGCGCTCACCTTTTTCCAAGGCATCCAGAACAATCCGAGCGCGTTCCACCACGGCGGATGGCAACCCGGCCAGCTTGGCCACCTGCACCCCATAACTGCGGTCTGCCGCGCCGCGTTTGACTTCGTGCAGGAAGATCACCTCGCCTTCGTGTTCCTTCACGCTCACCGTGGCGTTGTCCACGCGGGTCAGCTTGTCACTCAAGTTGGTCAACTCGTGATAATGCGTGGCAAACAAGGCCCGGCAACCATTTACATCATGCAAATGTTCCAAGGTGGCCCAGGCGATGCTCAATCCATCATAAGTGGCAGTCCCACGACCGATTTCATCAAGAATCACAAGCGCATGATCATCGGCTTGGTTCAAAATCGCGGCGGTCTCAACCATCTCCACCATGAAAGTTGACCGGCCGCGTGCCAGATCGTCACTCGCACCAACCCGGCTGAATAATTGGCTGACCAACCCAATATGGGCACTTGAGGCGGGTACGAAACTCCCGGCCTGCGCCAAAAGTGCGATCAGCGCATTCTGACGCAAGAAAGTTGATTTGCCCGCCATGTTTGGCCCGGTCAGAAGCCAAATGTCGCTCTCACCACCAAGCGCACAATCATTGGCGATGAAGGGTTCGCCGGTTTTGCGAAGGGCTTGCTCAACAACCGGATGTCGCCCGCCCTCGACCTCAAGCGCGCGGCTGTCATCCACCTGTGGCCGGCACCAATTTTCGCCCCGCGCCAAATCTGCCAAACCAGTGGTCAAATCTATTTCGGCCAAGGCGCGTGCGGCTTGTGAAACTTCTGCCGATCTCTCCAAAATGGCGGCTTTCAGGCTATCATAGAGCCGCTTTTCAATCTCAAGCGCCCGACCCCCAGCGTTAAGTATCTTGGTTTCCATCTCGCTAAGCGGCACAGTGGTAAACCGCACTTGGTTGGCCGTAGTCTGTCGATGCTTGAAGGTCTCGTTCAGTGGCTCCGACAACATCTTGTCGGCATGGGTGCTGGTCACCTCGACGAAATAGCCAAGCACATTGTTGTGCTTGACCTTCAGGCTCTGAATCCCCGTCAATTCCTGATATTCGCTCTGCATCGCCGCTATCACGCCTCGCCCTTCATCGCGAAGTTGGCGCACTTCGTCCAATTCCGCGTCATACCCCGGCGCTATGAACCCGCCATCCCGCGCCAAAAGCGGCGGTTCAGCGATCAGGGCTTGATCCAATAGGTTCAGCAATGCGTCATGGCCGCCTAAATCCCCTGCCGCATTGGCCAAGGCTTTGGGCAGGCCCACGCTTTCGACCATCCCGGCAATCTCGGCAGCCTGCGCCAATCCGTTGCGAATGGCCGCCAAATCCCGCGGCCCGCCGCGATCCAGACCTAGCCGCGATAGCGCGCGGTCAAGATCCGGCACTTTCCTTAGAGCCGTGCGCAAATCCTCCGAGAATCGAGACTGTTCAACCGCAAAAGCCACTGCTTCCAGCCGATCTTTCACCATCTCCAGCACTCGGCTGGGACTGGAC
>Ga0102926_1000995_pt1 | contig 16827 bp, 16 predicted proteins | sample SalPonR1_A_D2_MG_FD_78173 | JGI IMG/M metagenome (GOLD analysis project Ga0102926, IMG submission 78173) | Salt pond soil microbial communities from South San Francisco under conditions of wetland restoration - Salt Pond MetaG R1_A_D2_MG | ecosystem: Environmental > Aquatic > Marine > Intertidal...
AAAAGTCTACTATTTCAATATTTTCATCCTCAAAAGAGTAAGTTCTTATAATATTTTCATCTTCGACAATATTAATTCTATCACTTTTTTTATAAGTGGATAAATAAACAATTTTATCATTATATACATCAATTTTTTGAATGAATTCATCTTTCTTGCTGCTAATCTTATCATATATTGTTCCATTTTTATAAAAAGCAATATATTGTTGTTGTCCTTCATTATAAATACCAACTAATGAATCATTATAATTTATTGCCATTTTAAAATTTGGAATTAGATATTGTTTTTTATTAGACTTATCAATTACATAAGTTGTTGTTTTATCTAAATCTTTTTTAATAAATGCACTTAATATTATTTTATCATCATTTGAGCTAATAAAATAAGGATTATCTAAATATGTAGCTATTTTCTTATTTGTTTTTATATCTCTTATACTATTATTTATACTTTGATAAACTAAAATTTTATCATTATATTTTATAATTGAATCAGCTAAATAATCATATGAAAAATATTCAATATTCTTTAATTCTAAATCAATAAAAGAGTTTTCAAAATCTTTGTAAACAGAGTAAATGTCTAAATTATATATTTCTTTAAAGCTAGAATTTGGATTTATAAAAAATAAATTGAATTTATGTAATTGATTTATGTATTTTCTATATTTATCTATACCATAAGTTTTTAATAAATATTGATTAAAGAAAGAACCATATAAATAAAAAACATTACGTGGATAAACATCTCTATTTGCTTGAACTTCATTAAACTTTAAAAATTTATTCTCAGCTTTAGCTTCTAATAATCTTGATTTATACAGATTAGAATTTAATCTACCCTCTCCATTTTGGCTTTCACTTAAAACTGCAAATCCCTCAGCATTAAATAATGTTATATTTAAAAAAGCAAAGTTTATCATTTGAGAAAAAGTTTTAGTTACAAAATTATTTTCACTCATTAATGTTATTGCATGAGTTAATTCGTGTTTAAAGAGATATAAAATATAATCAGATGAAAAATAGTTAAAATTATTATTAACATCTATTGTATTATATAAAACAATTCGAGGCGATGGATAAATACCAAAATATGCATTAAAAGAATCTATATCACTAGTAATAGCAACATTTATATGCTGATCTCTTTTTAGGCCAAAAAAAGTTGTAATTTCTTTATATAAGTTTTCACATTCTTGATATATTAGAAAAGCTTGAGAAGAGGATTCATCATCAAAGACTATATCAAAATGTTCAGATTGAAGTATTTTTAAATCGTTTGTTTTTTCAAAAACAGCAGAGAATAAATTAGTATTTATTATAATTATTAAAAAAAAAGCGAATATTGTTTTTTTCATATTGTTATTATAACAAATATAATAAAATAAAAAAGATAAATCTATTTTTTTTATAAAATAGCTAGGCTTAAATTATTATTTTTATTATTATTTATTATAAAATATAAATAAATAATATAATTGTTTATATCAATAAAAGGAAATATTATATATATGAAATTAGGTTTAGATATAGGATCTACTACTATTAAATGTGTATTACTTGATGATTCTAATAAAATTATTTACAAAACTTATAAAAGACATTTCTCTAAAATTCAAGAGACAACGACGGTTTTATTAGAAACAGTAAAAAATTTAATTGAAACTCCAAATTTATATATTTCATTAACAGGTTCAGCAGGAATGGGGATGGCAAATCGCTTAGACATTCCTTTTATACAAGAAGTATATGCAACAAGAACTTCTATCTTAGAATTTAATAAAGATACAGATGTCGTTATTGAACTTGGCGGTGAAGACGCAAAAATCTTATTTTTAAATGGAACACTAGAGGTAAGGATGAATGGCTCTTGTGCAGGGGGCACAGGCAGTTTTATTGATCAAATGGCTACTTTGCTAGATTTAGAGACTGAAAATTTAAATGACATAGCAAAAAAAGCATCAATTTCATACCCTATTGCTTCAAGATGTGGAGTTTTTGCTAAAGGTGATATTCAACCTCTTATAAATCAAGGGGCTAAAAAAGCAGATATTGTTTTATCAATTTATCAAGCTGTAGTTAATCAAACAATTTCAGGCTTAGCTCAAGGAAGGCAAATAAAAGGTAATATTGTTTATCTAGGAGGCCCTCTTACTTTTATGAGTGAATTACGAAATTGTTTTGACACAACACTTAAAACAAAAGGCACTTGTCCTGAAAATTCACTTTATTATGTAGCCTTAGGTACCGCCTTAGGAGCAGATAAAGAATACGATATAAATTCTATAATATCTTTATTAAAAAATACTGATGTAGTTGGAACTTTTGATAGTTTACCTCCTTTGTTTAAAAATGATAAAGATTTATTTGATTTTAGAGAAAGACATGCAAAAGCTTCTTTAAAATATAAAGATCCTAAAACATATACAGGTGATGCTTATTTAGGTATCGATTCAGGCTCTACAACTATAAAAATGTGTATTATCGATGAAAATGATAATTTATTGCATACAAGATATCAATCTAATAAAGGTAATCCAATTGAAGCTGTAAGAGAGTTTTTAACATCTTTTATAACTCAATATCCAACTATAAATATAAAAAAAGGTTGTTCAACAGGATATGGTGAAGTATTAATAAAAAAGGCATTTAATTTAGAATATTCACTAGTTGAAACTATGGCTCATTACAAGGCTGCTAAATATTTTGATGACAAAACTGATTTTATAATTGATATCGGTGGACAAGATATCAAATGTTTTAAGATTGTTGATGGAGTTATTGATGATATATTCTTAAATGAGGCTTGTTCTTCTGGTTGTGGATCGTTTTTACAAACTTTCTTTCAAGCTTTAGGATATAGTACAAAAGATGCTTCAAAACTAGCCCTAAAATCTAAAAATCCTGTTGATTTAGGATCAAGATGTACTGTTTTTATGAACTCTAGTGTTAAACAAGCACAAAAAGATGGAGCTAGTGTTGAAGATATTTTTGCAGGTTTAGCTATTTCAGTTGTAAAAAATGCATTGTACAAAGTTATTAGAACTAACACAAATTTAGGAAAACATATCGTTGTTCAAGGTGGTACTTTTTTAAATGATGCTGTTTTAAGAGCTTTTGAAATGGAATTAAATACAAATGTAACAAGATGTAAAGAAGCTGGATTAATGGGTGCCTTTGGTTGTGCATTACATGCAAAAGAACAAGATAATATAGATATTTTAGATACAACTATGTTAAATCTTCAACAACTTGCTAACTTTAGTCATAAAACATCAACTAAAATATGTAAAGGATGTACTAACCATTGCCAACTAACTATAAATAAATTTAGCAATAATAAAGTTTTAATTAGTGGTAATAAATGTGAAAGATTTTCTAATCCTGATAATTTTATTGAAGACAGTGAAACATTAAATATATTTAAATATAAACAAAATTATATAAAAAATTTGAAGCCTAAAAAAGGTAAAAGAGGTAAAATTGGAATTCCTCTTGCTTTATCTATGATAGAATTAGCTCCATTATACTATACATTATTCACTGAACTAGGTTATCAAGTTGTAATATCATCTTTTTCAAAACGTGAGACATATTTAAAAGGACAAAGTCAAATACCAAGTGATACAATTTGTTATCCAGCTAAACTTGTTCATGGTCATGTAATTGAATTAATTGAAGAAGGGGTTGAAAATATTTTCTTTCCAAATTCTTCATTTAACATAAATGAAAAGAAAAGTGATAATAATTTCAATTGTCCTGTAGTTGCATATTATGGTGAAGTTATATCAAAAAATACACCTCAACTTGAAGAAAATAATGTTAACTTTATTAATGAATACATATCTGTCGCAAATAAAAGAGTTTTTAAAAAAAGGCTTAAATATATATTAAGTAAATTAGATAACTTTACTAATATTGAAATAAGCAAAGCTACTAATTTAGCATTTAAAGCACAAGAAAAATATAAAGATGACGTTAATGCACAAGGTGAAAAAATTGTTAAATTAGCTAGAGAAAACAAAAAACCTATTATGGTATTATGTGGAAGGCCTTATCATATTGATCCTGAAGTTAACCATGGTATTGATGAATTAATTCTTCAACTAGGTTGTGCTATAATTAGTGAAGATGCTCTATATTCTTTTATGGATAAAAAGCATTTTAACGTTTTAAATCAATGGACTTATCACAATAGAATGTATTTAGCTACTCATTATGTAACTAAAACAGATGATATGAATATTGTTCAACTTGTTTCCTTTGGTTGTGGTTTAGATGCAGTTACAGCTGATGAAGTTAAAGATATCTTAAAAAATAATAACAAGATATATACTCAATTAAAAATTGATGAAATAGCTAATTTAGGATCAGTTAAAATAAGATTAAGAAGTTTGTTAGCTGCTTTAAAGGAGGAAAATAATGAAAAAAGATAATAGAGTCGTTTTTACAAAAAAAATGAAAGATGATTATACATTATTACTTCCCCAAATGTTACCAATTCACTTTGAATTAGTGAGAGAAGTATTTACAAATAATGGTTATAAAGCTGAATTGTTAAAAAATGAAGGTCCTAATGTTATTCAAGAAGGTTTAAAATATGTCCACAATGATATGTGCTACCCTGCTCAATTAGTAATTGGACAAATGCTTGATGCAATAAAAAGTGGTAAATATGATAAACATAAAATTGCTTTAGCTATCACTCAAACCGGTGGTGGATGTAGAGCTAGTAATTATATATTCTTATTAAGAAAAGCTTTAGAGAGAGCTAATTTAGAATTTATTCCAGTTATTTCTATTTCTTTTGGTTTAGAAAAAAATCCTGGATTTAAATTAACTTATAAAATTATATTACAAGCTTTTGCAGGTATTGTTTATGGTGATTTATTAACTTTATTAAGTAATCAAACAAGACCTTATGAAATAAATAAAGGTCAAACAGATGAAACTGTAGAAAAATGGGTAAATATTTTATCAACAAAGTTTAAAAATAATAGAGGATATATTGGTTATGTTATGAAAACTAATCTAAAAAAGATTACCGAAGATTTTGTAGCAATACCCATTAAAAAAACAAATAAAATTAAAGTTGGAATTGTTGGTGAAATTTTTATAAAATTTGCACCTTTAGGCAATAACCATTTACAGGATTTCTTAGAAGAACAAGATTGTGAGGTTATGATTCCCTCTTTACTTGGATTTTTCTTATATGGTATGGAGAATTCAAAATATGATATTAAATATTATGGTGGTATTAAGAGGATATTATCATATCCTGCAAGAAAGATGGGATTAAGTATTATAGAATTTTTTGAAAATATGATATATAAAAATGTTGGAAAAGTAACTAATAAATTTACTACCCCAAAGGGTTTTGCTCATATGAAAACTTTATGTGATGGAATAATTGATCATGGTGTAAAAATGGGTGAAGGCTGGTTATTAACTAGTGAAATGCTTGAGTTAAGTGAATTAGGTTATAAAAATATAATTTGTGCACAACCATTTGGGTGCTTACCAAATCATATAGCAGGAAAAGGAATGATTAGAAGTATAAGTGAAAAACATAAAGATACAAATATAGTTCCAATTGATTATGATCCATCTTCAACTAAAGTTAATCAAGAAAACAGAATAAAATTAATGCTATCAATAGCTAAAGAAAACAACTCAGATTAGGATTTATTTTAAGTTGGCAATTTAAATAAAATACCAGTTAATGCACCTGCAAAAATAAAATAAAGCGGGTGTATTTTTATAAATTTATATAAAATCAAAAATAATAAATACAATGATAATTCTAAATATTTTATTGAAAAATCAATATTAAAAAGTGTATATATAAAAATTTTTGAAACAGCAAATATAATTAAAGCCAAAACAACACTTTTTATTCCATACATTGCATCTTTCACATACCACTTATCATTAAAATGTTTTAAATATTTTGAAACAATCATTATTATAATAAATGCTGGAGATGCAAGTGCGATACTTGCAACGATCCCACCTATTACTCCTGCAACTTTAAATCCTGTAAAGGTAGCCATGTTTACACCTAGGGGCCCTGGTGTTGATTGACTGATTGCAATCATATTAGATATATCTTCACTTGTTATCCAAGTTGGATATGTAATTGATAACTCATTAATAAAAGGAATCGCTGCAAGCCCCCCACCAATGGTAAATAATCCTATTTTAAAAAATTCAAAATATAATAAAAAAATATCACTTATCATAATTTAAATTCCTTTTTACTTTTTTTACTATAATTCCTATAACAATTGATGAAAGTATTAATATAATAATATTAATGCTAAAAACAAATATTAATAAAAGAGCTAATAAAAATAAAACAAATGTAGTTTTATCGACAATACTTTTTTTTATTAATTTATATATTGTATGGCTCATAATTGCACAAACTACAACTTTTATTCCAGATATTGCACTTATTACATATTCATTATTTTGAAAATTAATAAAAAGTGAACTTATTATAGTTATAATTATAATCGAAGGTGCTATAACTCCTATAGAAGCAAAGATAGCACCTAATACACCTCTTTTATTATAACCAATATAAGTTGCAACATTTATTGCAATAACACCAGGAGTACACTGTCCTATTGCATAAAAGTCAAACAACTCATTGCTATTTATCCATTTCTTTTTATCACAAATTTCACTCTCTAAAAAAGGTAACATAGCATAGCCACCACCGAAAGTGATAGCTCCAACTGAGAAGAATGAAATAAATAATGAACTTAGAGGTACTTTATTATTATTCATCTTAATGTACTAATTTGTCCATTTCAATATTTACTAAAGTATCACATCTTTCATTAAGTTCAATTCCTGCATGCCCTTTTACCCATTTGTATTCTACATTTAATTGAGAATTCAAATTATCAAGTTCAATCCATAATTCTTTATTTTTTACAGGTTTTTTATTTGCAGTTTTCCAACCATTTCTTTTCCAATTAATAATCCATTTTGTAATACCATTTTTTACATACTGGCTATCTGTATTTAAAATAATTTTTGAAGGTTTTGAGTCTAAACAAGTTCTCAAAGCTACAATAACTGCTGTTAATTCCATCTTATTATTTGTGGTATATTCTAATCCTGAACTTTGTTCTGTTATGAATTTATCTCCACTATAAATAACAAAAGCCCATGCTCCTACACCAGGATTACCTTTACATCCACCATCTGTAAATATTGTTAACTCATCCATTATTCTCTTACTCCAGTTTTTTTTATAATATGATATCCAAATTGAGTTTTAACAGGATCACTTATTTTATTATGTGAAAGCTTTTTAACAGCATTTTCAAAAGCTGCTACCATTTTACCAGGAGCAAACCAACCTAAATCTCCACCCTTACTTTTAGATGGACAAGTTGAATATTTTCTAGCTAACATAGCAAAATCCTTACCTTGTTTAGCTTCTATAGATATTTTTTGAGCTAAAGATCTATCTTTTACTAATATATGTGATGCTCTAAATTCCATTTACTTTCTCCTATTAACTATTAACTTATACTATGAGTATAATTTTGTATTTTATGATTAAATAATAATAGAGACTTTAAAAAAGTCTCTATTATAATATACTAAATAATATTTATTAACAATGCTAAATTAGAAAGGCTCACCGTCTGCTTTTGGTGCAGCACTACTTTTACTAAATAGTACAAGAGCTATTAATGTAACAGCATATGGGAATACTTTAAATATTACAGGAGGGAAAGCTGCAAGAGATGCAAACAATTGTGATACATTACCAATTGTAGTTGCAATTCCAAAGAAGAATGTTGCTCCTAATATACCAAGAGGTTTCCATTGACCAAATATCATAGCTGCAACACCTAAGAAACCTAATCCTGCAACAGAACCATTAAACTCACCACTGTAAGTTACAATCATTACACCCCCAGCTAAAGCTCCAAGTGCACCACTCATCATAACAGCAATATATCTCATTTTATGAACATTAATACCTGCAGAAGCTACAGCAGATGGATGTTCACCACAAGCTCTTAATCTTAAACCAAAACTAGTTTTATATAATAACCACCAAAAGAATGCCCAAATACCTATGCAAAACCATGTACTCCAATAAGTATTTGTAAAAATTAATTTACCAATAATAGGAATATTATTTAAGAGAGGAACATCACTTCTAACAATTCCTAACATAATAGATATATTTCCTGAACCAGTAATATTACGAGCAATATAAACAGTAAGAGCTGTTGCAATTAAATTAATTGCAGTTCCACTTATGACTTGGTTAGCTCTTAAACTTATTGAAGCAAAAGCATGAAGTAAAGAAAAAATAGCTCCTCCAATCATTGCAACAATTAAGCCTATAAATAAAGCCGAATTACCAATAATAGGCTGTAAAATAGAAATTGCTAAAGCACTAAAGAAATAACCAACAAGCATATACCCTTCAACACATAAGTTAATAACACCACTTCCTTCACTAACGAAACCACTTAAAGATCCCATCAATAGAGGAATTGTATATGCAACAGCATAAGGAGCAATTTGAGTAATAGTTTCCCACATATTATTTACCCTCCTCTACAGAATTTGAATCTGTAAATTTAATTTGTCGTTTTTCATTAATTTTTTTAAATTTTTTATCCCAGAATTTTTTAAACATAACACTAGTTGCTGTAAAGTAAATAATAACTGCAATTATTGTATCAGCTAATTCTGGAGGAACCATTGTATTCCCACTCATAAAACCTTTACCGGCTTGTAATATCCCAAAGAATATTGAAGAAAAAACTACACCAATAGGATTACTAGCACCTAATAAAGCAACAGCGATACCATCAAAACCTTGAGTTGGTAAAACACCAATTTGTATTTTACCGGAATAACCACAATAATAAGCAACACCAGCAAGCCCTGCTAGACCACCTGCAATCATCATAGATAAAACAACAGAACGATTAACTTTTATACCAGCATATTCTGCACCATATCTATTATAACCAACTGCTTTTAATTCATAACCAAGAGTTGTTTTATCCATAATAAATTTTATAATTATTACAGACAATATTGCAACAAACAAACCTAAATTTATGTAATTTGATCCATCAAAAATTTCAGTTAGCCAGTTGATTCTTAGAGTTTTTTCATAAGGTAACATAGCACTTTCTGTTTCTAAGGAAGGTCCTTTTAAAAAAGCTGGAACAAAATAATAAGTACTCCAATAAGCAATCCAGTTCATCATAATTGTTGCAACAACTTCATGAACATTAAAAAAAGCTTTTAATAATCCAGGAATTAAACCCCAAATAGCACCTGCTAAAAAACCTGTAACTACTATTAATATCATAGTAGGGATATGAGGTAAATTAGTAGCAAAAGCAACTGTAGTTCCTGCAACTCCACCAGCTAAAATCTGACCAGAAGCACCAATATTAAACAATCCTGTTTTAAAGGCAAAAGCAACAGATAAACCAACTAACATTAGAGTTGTTGTAATAGCAAAAGTAGTTCCAGTTCTTCTAACATTCATTAGAGCACCTTTTACAAGATATCTAAAAGCTGAAAAAGGATTTTCACCAATAAATAAAATTAAAATTGAACCTGCAATTAACCCTAAAAAAACAGCACTAATAGCAATAATAAAATCATTACTTTTTAATTCTTTTTTCTTTATAGCACTCATATACTAATTATCTCCTTTTGAGGAAACACCAGCCATCATTAGACCAACGGCTCTTTCATCTGTATCTTTTGTAGCAACAACATCCATTAACTTACCATCACTGATAACAGCAATTTTATCTGATAGGTTAAAAATTTCATCTAATTCAAAAGAAACTAATAAAACTGCATTACCTGCATCTCTATGAGCTACAATTTGTTCATGAATGAATTCAATTGCACCAACATCTAACCCTCTAGTTGGTTGAACAACAATTAGTAATTTAGGATTTGCTATAATTTCTCTACCTACAATAGCTTTTTGTTGATTCCCACCAGATAATTTACCAGCTAAAGAAAACAAACCTTCACCAGATCTAACATCGAAAGTTTTAATAATTTTTTTCCCATATTCTTGCATCTTTTGTTGTTGTAAAATATTGTTTTTACTAAATGGAGCATGATAATAATCTTTAATAACAAAATTATCTTTTAAATTATATTCTAGAATAAGGCCTCTTTTTTGTCTATCTTCAGGCACATGACCTATTCCAGCTTCATTTCTAACTCTAATATGAGAATGAGTAATATCTTTATTACAAACTATAACATGACCACTATCAATTTTTCTAAGTCCTGTTATAGCTTCAATTAGTTCAGATTGACCATTTCCATCAACACCTGCTATACCTACAATTTCGCCTTCATTTACTTTTAGGGAGAAATCTTTAACACCCAATATTTTTTTAGAATTTAAAACATTTAAATTACTAATTTCTAAAACAGGTGTTCCAGGTTTTGCTTCGGTTTTTTCAACTTTAAAGTTAACCGGACGACCAACCATTAAAGAAGCCATTTCTGATTGAGAAGTATTTTTAACATCTACAACATCAATCATTTTACCTCTTCTAATTACAGTACATCTATCAGCTACAGCTTTAATTTCATCTAATTTATGAGTGATTAAAATAATTGATTTACCTTCAGCTTTTAAACCTCTCATAATATCTAACAAATCATCAATTTCTTGAGGAGTTAAAACTGCAGTAGGTTCATCAAAAATTAAAATATCAGCATCAACATATAACATTTTTAATATTTCAACACGTTGCTGCATACCAACGGTTATATCTTCAATAACACTATCTGGATCAATATTTAATCCATATTTATCTGAAAGCTCTTGAATTCGTTGAGAAGCATCCTTCTTGTTCAGTACAAAACTTCCCTCTTTACCTAAAATAATATTTTCAGTAACAGTATAATTTTCAATTAATTGAAAATGTTGATGCACCATTCCAATTTTAAGTGCAGTAGCATCATTTGGATCGTTTATTTCAACAGTTTTTCCATTAATTTTTATCTCACCTTTTTCAGCTTTATACAAACCAAAAAGAATGCTCATCAATGTAGATTTTCCTGCACCATTCTCACCAAGAATTGCATGAATTTCGCTATTTTTTACTTGTAAAGTAATATTATCATTTGCTACAATTCCTGGAAATTCTTTACGAATATTAAGCATTTCAATTGCATAATCCATTTATTGTCTCCTAATATGTATAAAAATACACTTTTATTGTTTAACACAATAAGGCCACCATTAGGCGGCCTTATAATTTTGCAATTACTTGCTTATTTCCATAGACCAGGAAGTTGTTCAGCTTCAACAACAATTTCGCCAGATTTCATTAAATCCATTGCATTGTCACATTCAGCTTGAATTTCATCTGATAAATTAGGATTATCAGTAGGTATACCAACACCATCATCTTTAGCTGTTAATTGAATTGCTGTTCCACCAGGGAAAGTACCATCTAATTCATCTTTAATCATATCATATGAAGCTCTGTCTAAATATTTCATAGCAGAAGTTAAGATACAAGATTCACCATTAGGCATTAAACCATCAGCATATTGGTCAATATCAACACCAACTACCCATTTGTCTTTACCAGCAGTTCTTTGAGATTTACCTTCGTTAATTACTCCAACACCAACTCCACCTGCTGCTGCAAAAATAACATCTACATCTCTATCAAACATTGTAGCAGCCATTTGTTGACCTAAAGCTACATCACTGAATGAACCAGAATATAGGCAATCTTCTTGTGCAATTGAAACATTAGTTCCTAAGTTTTCGTTTGCATATTTAATACCTTGTTGCCAGCCCCAGTTAAATTTTTGAACTGCAGGAATTTCCATACCACCAACAAAACCGAATTTGCTATTTGGCATTTTTAGAGCAGCAGCAATTGCAGCTACAAAACCGGATTCTTGTTCTGCCCATGATACTGCAACAGTATTTGCTTTAATTTCAACATTGTAATCGCCAGGATGTGGAACACCATCTAATAAAACAAATTTTACATCAGGATATTGAGTTTGAGCTTTATAGATAGTTGTTTCAAATTTGAATCCAGGAGTTATAATCATATTATAACCACTATCAGCTAAATCAGATACACCAGCTAAATAATCAGCTTCAGTTGTTCCTGCAGGTTTAATGTATTTTGGAGTAAAACCAAAATCATCACCAGCTCTTACAATACCTTCCCAAGTACCTTGGTTAAAAGATTTATCATCGATAGTTCCTGCATCAGTAACCATACCGACTCTTAAAGATGTTTCACTTGATTGTGTTTCTTCAGATTGTCCATTAGCAAATGCAAATGAACCTAGTGCTAACAAAGCACATAATAAAGTAGCAAATTTTTTCATTACTATTTCTCCTCTTTAAATTTTTTAGTGGATTTCTATATAATATCATTAACATAAAGATTGTCAAATACATAAATTAAAATTATATTACTATTTTTATTTAATAACTCAATTTTATAAACATATTTTTAGTTTTTGTGTTAAAAAATATTCATAATCTTTGAAAAAACTTTAATATAAGTTAAAAAAATTAAAAAAAATCTTTCTAACTTTTCTATTACTAAACATATTTTAACACAATATTTATTATTCATCTATTAAAAACTTTTAAATATTAATTTTATTAAATAAAAATATTACTTGACCTTTACCAAGTAAAAATAAATAATACGAGTGTGAAAAGAAAAGCAAAAATACTACACAACATATATAAATCCATAGTTAAATTTTCTCTTAATTTAAACTATGATTTCCATGTATGGAATGAAGAGGAGTATCCTAAAGGACCAAAAATCTTTTGTTCTAACCATTTTTCTTCTTCAGATGTACATTTTGTTACAACTTTATCTAAAGATCCTATGCATATGATAATTGGACCCGGTTTTTCTATAAAATATGTAAATAAATTTCTACATTGGACAGAACAAATACCTGCCTTAACTGAAGTGGATAAAAAAAATGTAGTAAAAAATGCAATTAAATACTTAAAAGAAGGCGATGATATTTATATATTTCCTGAGGGTAGATTAAACACACAAGAAGAATTAGATATTTTTAGAGCAGGTATAGCTAGAATCTATTTAGAATATCCTGTTCCAATAATTCCAATTGGATTAATTGCCCCTAAAAGACGAGTAAAAAATAAACATAGCACTGCTGCAAAAAGAAAAATAACAGTAGTTAATAAAAATTATTATGCAAATATAGGAAAAGCTATGCTTTTTAGAGAAGAAGAAGAACTAGCAAAAAGTGATAAACAATTAGCTGAAAAAATGATCTTAAAAAAAATTAAAAAACATATTTCTTTTTTAATTGATGATGTTAAAACTAATAAGTTTTGGAGTTAGATATGAATGAAAATGAATTAAAAGCTTTATTTAATGACTTTAAAAAACAAGTCAATGAAATAACAGAGCACAGCGATAAAGTAAAAAAACTTAATTTTAATTGCACTTTATTAAATGGTACTGGATTTAAATTTAACTACAATATCGACAAAATCAATAAAAATAATGAGGCAAATAAATATAAACCAGCAACGACATTTAATGCAATTGTAGATATTATAAGCACTGTTTTGTCTATTGTTTATCTGATTCTATACTCTCTTAATAAGTTAAATTTACGCTTTGAAGATACTAATTTAACAAATATTTTAATTATATTATTATTTTCATTCTTAATTTCATTTTTTATTATTAGAGCAGTTTATCATTTATTTCATGTAACTAGTATTGTTAGAAATCCTTTGTTTAGATTATCTGAAGCTATAAAACTTATAATATTATTAGACATAAATATACTAATAGCAATATTGTATAATATTGAAGCTATTAATATAGTAATATTTATTTCATTTATATTAAGTTCTCTAGCGTTTTTATGCATGGGTATCGCAACAAAATTATCTTTTAAAATAGAAATGTTCTTCTCATCAATATTACCATTTTTAATGTTAATAAGTACTTTCGAATTTTCTTTTATTTTTAGTAGCATTATTCTAAGCATATCTTCAATAATATATATTGTAATGAATAATGATGAAGCTAAAACAAATTCTATTTTTATGTTTTTAGGGATTAGTTTATTGCTTTTAAATCTATTTGTATTAATTTAATAAAGATAAAAAAGCTTTCAATATTAAATTTAAACGAAATAACTAATACAAATGAATTAAATAAATATTACTAATCAATAAGCATTTGAGAATAGTATCTTTTTTCAATATTAGAATATGGAATATTAAAATTATCTAAAGTTTGATATAAACAAGCTACTAAAAAATCTGAATCTTCTTTAGAAATTTCATCCTCAACTATAAATTCTATTTCAAAAAACCACCCCAAATTACTTACTTCTAATAATTCAATATGAAGTGGTATCTTATATTTTGTATAAGAAAAAGAATATCCTTTTTTTATTTTTCTATGAGATACTTTAAAGCCCAATTTTTCAAAAAAGTTTAGAGATGATGAAAATTGATTATAATTCAAATCGACTTCTATTTCTGTATTTTGCTCAATACCTTGATCAATTATTTTATCTTTAACAGTATAAATTGTCTTTTTTGTCTCATTATTATCAACATCATTAATAATTAAATTTCTTATCCTAAATGTTTGATTAATTATTGGATTAAAATAATACACATCTACTTTTTGTGAATATTTTTCACTAACAATAAAATCATCATTTCGTAATGTAGATAATAAATTAGTATAATTATTAACATGTGCTTTTAGTTCAATTTCTTTTGACATTTAATCTTTCCATGGGAAAATCATATTTTTTAAAGTTCTATGACCGACATTTTCTTTTTCTTCATATAAAACATCTTCCCAATTTACATTTTTAATATTTTCATCAGGATTTTCATCTAACCAATCCAATTTCATTAATAGCAATTTAAAAACTACTTGGTTTGCTAAAGAAATTCCAGTAAAATTGAAAAGTAGACCTGCTGTTAATATGCTTAATATTATTTGAATTATGTTATAGGTAAATAAAAATACTGTTGTACCTAAATTACCAATAGCCATTATAAAACATTTTTTAAAAGTTTTTAAAGGTTTATCACCAGTTAAACGAGACATAAGTGGTAAATAAAATTGAATAGACAATAACAAAGTTAATAAAATCCAAAAAGTAATTATACCTAAAAATAAACCAACATAATTTCCAATGTTAAAATAAAATGGCATTACTACGCTCGCTAAAGTTATTATCAAAAAATTTACTATTGATAAAAATATCGCATGAGTTGAAAATAATTTAATCCCTTCTTTGTAACCTAAAAAACCAACTCTTTTATAATCTGTATAATTCTTAGTAATATTAGCAACCCCAACACTATGAAATGAAAAAAGGATTATAGAAATTACCATCATTAATAATGTCATTAATGATGAAGCTCCACCATATTGCATTCCAAGTGAAAAAATCATAAATACTGCTAAAAACCCGATGTTTGAAACCACCAAACCTATTAAATTATCCCAAGCATCAAAAAATGCTTTTTTTATAAAAAATCCTATCATATTATCCTAATTTAAAAAAAAATCTAAAATATTCATACCTTGAGAACCATTTTTCTTATATAGTTCAGTATATCCACAATCATTACAGCTTATAGTGATAAATTTTTTATTTTGAACATCAAAAACTTTTGCAAAATTTCCACCAGTAGCTTGAAATACATCACTTTGATAATGAGTACATCCACACTTTGGACAAACATATTGTCTTTTTTTCATAAAAAGCTCCTTAATTTATCTTATTATCATACTATAATGAAAAAAACAAAATAAAAAAATATCTGCAGCTAAAAAACCACAGATATTTTATAAAACATTCTAAAACTAATTTATAGATACTAAACTATAACAATTCACTTATTTCTTTTTCTAATTTCTTTATATCATAAGTTGGTTCATATCTTTTTATCAAATTACCATCTCTATCAAAAAGGAACTTTGTAAAATTCCATTTAATAGTACTTTTCTTATCCCAATCTTTATCAAATTTAGGCAATAAATCTTCTAAAATTGGAGTAATATTATGATTCTTATCGAATCCATTAAATTTTGTATTAGCAACTAAATCTTTATATAAATCAATAGCATCTTCACCATTTACATTAATTTTTGCAAATTGTGGAAATGATATTCCAAATCTTCCTGTACAGAATTTATGTATATCTTCTTCAGAACCAGGAGCTTGTTCACCAAATTGGTTACAAGGAAAATCTAATATTTCTAAGCCCTTTTCTTTAAATTTAGAATATAAACTTTGTAAAGGAGCATATTGAGGTGTAAAACCACATTCAGTAGCTGTATTAATTACTAAAACCACTTTTCCTTTAAAATTAGATAATTTCACATCATTTTGCTCCATATCTTTTACTGTATAATTATATAGGTTCATTATTTTCTCCTTTATTGATATTTATTATTAATAAATAAATATTATCAATAATTTTATTTTAAGTCAATAAAAAAATGCAAATATAAAATATTATTTAGATAAAAAATATATTTATTTTATTTTGATAAAAAAGAACAGCTCATAAGCTGCTCTTTTTTAGTAGTTAGTTTTTTTATAATATATCTATCCTATTTACTGGATTGAATATTCAATTTTTACATTACTTTCATAATCACCTGCTGGAAGTTCACTGTTACCACTCCAGCTTAAGTTAAATTCATTAACTAATAGAGATACATGTTTACCAGCTAATAAAGTATCAATTTGAGTTGATGTATTT
>Ga0102926_1000999_pt1 | contig 16763 bp, 19 predicted proteins | sample SalPonR1_A_D2_MG_FD_78173 | JGI IMG/M metagenome (GOLD analysis project Ga0102926, IMG submission 78173) | Salt pond soil microbial communities from South San Francisco under conditions of wetland restoration - Salt Pond MetaG R1_A_D2_MG | ecosystem: Environmental > Aquatic > Marine > Intertidal...
CGCGATCAGGAGCCTCGCTCCGAGATCCTCCATGTAAAAGGCGAATTCATCTTCGGTATATGACGGGTTCAGCGGAGCGGCGACCGCATGCGACGAAACGGCCAGAAAGACGGCGGCCATTTCGGGGCCGTTCGGGATGACGATCGCCACCGGCGTGCCCGGTCTCATGCCGCGCGCGGCGAGGGCACGGCCGGCGCGGTCGATGACGTCGCAGAGTTCGGCATAGGAAAGTTCCGGTCGGCCCGGTGCACCGAGTGCGGGGCCGGTTCCGGCAGCCAAGAGGCTTCGGATGGTCTTCTGTTCAGGCGACATTCGTGCCTCCGGTTGCTTCGATGGTCGACAGCGACAGGTCTGCGGCATCGCCCACCATCGCACGGTGGACGGCGGCGAGATGATCGCGCATCGCCTCGGCGGCGCGCGGGGGGTCGCGGTCGTCGATGGCAGAGATGATCGCCTGGTGCTGTTGAACGTATGCGACCTGCCGGTCAGGGCTCAGCGTGCGAGAACGGGTTTCGCCCCACTGTCGCTGCGCGCGGATCGCGTTGACGGTTTCCAGGACGCCGACGAGAAGTGGATTCCGGCTGGCCCGGGCGAGCGCGGTATGAAACTCCATGTCGGCGGTCTCCCAGCCGGTCCAGTCCGCAGCGCGCTCGCCGTCGTGGACGGTCCTGTCGAGATACCGGATCTCGGGCGGAGTGGCGCGCATGGCCGCGGCGGCGGTGACCTGCGGTTCGATCATCAGGCGGAGTTCGAAAACGTCGGCCGGGCTGGGAGGTGGCGTGATCCGGAGCGTCGTGACAACCTCGGCCTCCGGCGCGTCGGTGACGAACGTGCCTTGTCCGACGTGCCTCCAGATGCGCCCCCGCTTCTCGAGTTCTCCAAGCGCGATGCGCAGGGTCGAACGGCCGATGCCAAGCTCCCGTGCCAGTTCCCTCTCGGGCGGGAGGCGCTCGCCAGGCTTCCACCGTCCGCCATCGATCGCGCGCAGCAAGGTTCCCAGAGCTGTGTCGGTGGCGGGCATTGGTCAATCCGATGCATTGCTTTGTAAACCAATCCCACCAATTCTCTCGATTATCAAGCCATTTTGACCCGATATTCAGTGTTTAATGAGGAAATTGGCATGACTAATGGATTGATATGGCGGCGGTCCACGAACGAATGGCGCCGGACCGGCCTTTCGACCAACCCGGCGCGCATCCCACCCGATCACTCACAAAACTTCACCCGTTCACTCGTGACACGGACCGGCAAACACACACCGATCCGCTACAGTGACCTTTAGACAGGCCGATCAAGACGTCCGTCGGACGCGAATTTGTGCGGGGGGAGGAATTTTTCTGCAGGCCGCATCCAACTGTCATGTCCTGATAAGGGCAGGGCTGCGACACTGCCACGATATCGGAAACAATCGTTCAGATGCCGAAGGAAGCGCGGCTTGCCGTCCTTGGGAAACCCCGGGTGCGCTGTTGCCGGAACGCGAACGTCCCCGGTCAAACGCATGCCTCACTTGGCGCCTTTATTCGCGGCGCCCTTCTTTCAGAAACAGTGTGTTGCGAAGTAGCCTCGTCCGTATCAGGCGCCCGCGTGCATCCGGGCGAGGCGCGTGACGCCGTCTCGCGCGAGCGGAGAGAGGCCGGCTCCGCCGTCTGCGGCGATGCGGAGGATTTCCTCACGCATCCGGGGATCCCAGAAGTCGCTGAGGTGCTGGGCGACCTTTTCGGCCTGGTCGCCGCGGGGTTGGCTTTCGAAGAAGGTGGCGATCTGGTTGGCCATTCGGACGAGTTTTTCAGGCGACATCGGATTGCTCTCCCGGATCGACGCGATTTGGATGAGTGAAGACGTCGAAGCCGTCGCCTCGCGCGTTGGCCGCGAGGGTGATCCCCGATGTGTCGGCGAGGCGGACGGCATGCGCCGTCGGCGCGGAGACGGCAACGAGAACGGGCGCTCCGACTGCAGCGGTCTTCTGCACCATTTCCAGAGAGATGCGGCTCGTCAGGACGATGGCACCTTGCGAGCCGTCGACTCCGGCCCTTGCGATCGCGCCGGCGAGCTTGTCGAGCGCGTTGTGGCGCCCCACGTCCTCGCGCACGAAGGCGAGGCGGCCGCCCTGCCAGAAGCCTGCCGCGTGAACCGCGCGTGTCCGGTCGTGCAGGATTTGGGCGCCGCGGAGCGCCTCGACCGCCGCGTTGATGTCGTCGGCGGTGATCCGCACGGCACTGGCCGGAACGGGCACCACGGGACGCACCGCCTGATCGATGCTGTCGATCCCGCAGAGCCCGCAGCCGACGGGGCCGGCCATGGCCCTGCGGCGCACGCCGAGCGCCTCGGCCCGCTCCTCGGCGATCCACATGCGGGCTTCGATGCCGCCCTCGTGCTCCTCGATCTCGAGGCTTTCGATCTCGGCCGGTGTCGCCACGATCCCCTCGGTGAGCGAGAAGCCCACGGCGAACTCCTCGAGATCCTGCGGCGACGCCATCATGACCGCCTGCGTCGAGCCGTTGTAGACGAGCGCGACGGCTGTCTCTTCGGGCAACGCGCGCACGGTCCGCACCGTTCCGCCAGAGCGGACGGAGAGCCCCTCGAGGCTCCGGGAGGGGAGGTGCGCCGTCACTCGGCCGCCGGGAGGATGCGGCGCGCGCGTTCGGCCTGCGCAGCGTAGTCCTCCTGCCATTCGGTAGGGCCGTTCGACAGCGACACCTGAACGGCCGTCACCTTGTACTCTGGGCAGTTCGTCGCCCAGTCCGAGTAGTCGGTGGTGATGACATTGGCCTGTGTGCCAGGATGGTGGAAGGTCGTGTAGACGACGCCCGGACTGACGCGGTCGGTGAGGACGGCGCGCAGGGTGGTGTCCCCGGACCGCGACGCGAGCTTGACGAAATCGCCCTCCTTCACTCCGCGCACTTCGGCGTCGTGCGGGTGGATTTCCAGCACGTCCTCCGTGTGCCAGACCGTGTTCGCCGTCCGGCGCGTCTGGGCGCCGACGTTGTACTGGCTGAGGATGCGGCCCGTGGTGAGAAGGAGCGGAAAGCGCGGCCCTGTCCGCTCGTCGGTCGCAACGTATTCGGTGACGATGAAGCGTCCCTTGCCCCGGACGAAACCGTCGACATGCATCAGCGGCGTGCCGTCGGGCGAGGCCTCGTTGCAGGGCCACTGGACCGAGCCCTTCTCCTCGAGCACGTCATAGGACACGCCGGCGAAGGAGGGTGTCGTCACCGCGATCTCGTCCATGATCTGGGAGGGGTGGGTGTAGTGCCATCCCCCACCCATGGCGTTGGCGAGCAACTGGGTGATCTCCCAGTCGGCGTAGCCGTTCCGCGGCGCCATCACGCGGCGCACGCGGTTGATCCGGCGCTCGGCGTTGGTGAAGGTGCCGTCCTTCTCGAGGAAGGTCGAGCCGGGCAGGAAGACGTGTGCGTAGTTCGCGGTCTCGTTCAGGAACAGGTCGTGGACGATCACGCACTCCATCGCCGCGAGGCCCGCCGCCACGTGCTTGGTGTCGGGGTCGGACTGGAGGATGTCCTCGCCCTGGCAGTAGAGGCCCTTGAAGGAGCCGTCGACCGCGGCGTCGAGCATGTTCGGGATGCGGAGGCCTGGTTCGGCGTCGATCTCGACCCCCCAGGCCTCTTGGAACAACGCGCGGACGTCCTCGCGCTTGACGTGGCGGTAGCCCGGTAGCTCGTGCGGGAAGCTGCCCATGTCGCAGCTACCTTGCACGTTGTTCTGGCCGCGCAGCGGGTTCACGCCCACGCCCTTGCGGCCGATGTTGCCCGTCAGCATGGCGAGGTTCGCGATGCCGATCACGGTGGTCGAGCCCTGGGAGTGTTCGGTCACGCCGAGGCCGTAGTAGATCGCCCCGTTGCCGCCGGTGGCGTAGAGGCGGGCAGCGGCGCGGAGGTCCGCCGCCGGCACGCCGGTCAGGAGTTCCGTGGCTTCCGGCGAATGGCGCGGGTCGGAGACGAACTCGGCATACTCCTGGCACTCGTCCCAGTCGCAGCGGTCGCGGATGAACGCTTCGTCCATCAGGCCTTCGGTGACGACCACGTGGGCCATTGCGGTGACCACCGACACGTTCGTTCCGGGGCGAAGAGGGAGGTGGTGCGCAGCTTCGATATGCGCCGATTTGACGAGGTCGATCCGGCGGGGATCGATCACGATGAGCTTGGCGCCTGCCCGCAACCGCTTCTTGAGCCGCGACGCGAAGACGGGGTGGCCGTCGGTCGGGTTTGCGCCGACGACGATGACGACGTCAGTGTGTTCGACACTGTCGAAGTCCTGCGTGCCGGCGGAGGTGCCGTAGGTCTGGCCGAGGCCGTAGCCCGTGGGCGAGTGGCAGACGCGGGCGCAGGTATCCGTGTTGTTGTTGTGGAAGACCGCACGCGCGAGTTTCTGGACGAGATAGGTCTCCTCGTTCGTGCAGCGCGAGGAGGTGATGACGCCGATGGACCGGCGGCCGTATGTCTCCTGAAGCCCCCTCATGCGGTTCGCTGCGAAGGAGATCGCCTCGTCCCACGAGACCTCGCGCCAAGGCTCCTCGATGGAGTCGCGTATCATCGGATTCAGGATGCGGTCGCTGTGCGTGGCATAACCGTAGGCGAAGCGGCCCTTCACGCAGGAATGGCCGCGGTTGGCCTTGCCGTGCTTGTAGGGGACCATGCGGACGAGTTCGTCTCCGTTGAGCTCGGCCTTGAACGTGCAGCCCACACCGCAATAGGCGCAGGTCGTGATGACCGAGCGCTCGGGCGTGCCGAGTTCGATCACCGATTTCTCCTGAAGCGTCGCCGTGGGGCAGGCCTGGACGCAGGCGCCGCAGGAGACGCAGTCGGACGCGAGGAAATCGTCGCCCGACATCCCCGCGGAGACGCGGCTGTCAAAGCCCCGGCCCTCGATTGTCAGGGCGAAGGTGCCCTGCACCTCTTCGCAGGCGCGGACGCAGCGCGAGCAGACGATGCACTTGGCCGGGTCGTAGGTGAAGTAGGGGTTTGACTCGTCCTTCGGGATGTATTGCGGGTTGGGACCGGTGGCGGAGCGCGTCGCGAAGTGGTTGTGGCCCGGCTCGTACCGGACGTCGCGGAGGCCGACCATGCCGGCCATGTCCTGAAGCTCGCAGTCGCCGTTCGCGGCGCAGGTCAGGCAGTCGAGCGGGTGATCGGAGATATAGAGCTCCATCACGCCCTTGCGGATCTTCTTGACCTTGGACGATTGGGTATGGACCACCATGCCAGGCGCGACCGGCGTCGTGCAGGAGGCGGGCGTGCCGCGGCGGCCTTCGATCTCGACGACGCAGAGCCGACAGGACCCGAACGCGTCGAGGCTGTCGGTCGCGCAGAGCTTCGGCACCGGGATGCCGGCCTCGGCGGCGGCGCGCATGACGGACGTCCCCGCGGGGACAGTCACGTCGAAGCCGTCGATGCTGAGCGTGACGGGCGGCCCCTCCTTCGCGGGGGTGCCCATGTCGCGGTCGTCCCACGGGATCACGAAGTCCTTCATTCGGCGGCCTCCTTGGCGGTCGCGAAGTCGTCGGGGAAATGGGTGAGGGCGGACATCACCGGGTAGGGCGTGAACCCGCCGAGCGCGCAGAGCGAGCCGTCCTTCATCGTTTCGCAGAGGTCGGTCAGGAGCGGGATGGCGTCGGTGTCGCCGCGCCCGATCCGGTCGATGGTCTCGACGCCCCGGACGGCGCCGATCCGGCAGGGCGTGCACTTGCCGCAGCTCTCGATGGCGCAGAACTCCATCGCGAAGCGGGCCATCCCCAGCATGTCGGCGGTGTCGTCGAACACCACGACGCCGGCGTGGCCGATGAGCCCGCCCTCGCCGTCGAATTCCTCGTAGCCGAAAGGCGTGCCGAATTTGGACGGCGGGAAGTAGGCGCCGAGAGGCCCGCCGACCTGAACGGCCTTGACCGGCCGGTCTGTGGCCGTGCCGCCGCCGATGCCCTCGACCAGGTCTCCGAGCGACATGCCGAAGGCGGTTTCGAACAGGCCGCCGTGCTTCACGTTGCCCGCGATCTGGACCGGGATCGTGCCGCGCGAGCGGCCGAGACCGAAATCGGCATAGTGCTGCGCGCCATTCTCGAAAATGACCGGCACGGTGGCGAGCGAAATCACGTTGTTGACGACCGTGGGCTTGCCGAGGAAGCCCTCGAGCGCCGGGAGCGGGGGCTTCGCGCGCACGACGCCGCGCTTGCCTTCGAGGGAATTGAGAAGCGAGGTCTCCTCGCCGCAGACGTAGGCGCCGGCGCCCACGCGGATTTCCATGTCGAACGCATGCCCAGATCCGAGAACCGAGGCGCCAAGAACTCCGGCATCGCGCGCGATCCGGACGGCCTGGGACATGACGTCGATCGCGTCGGGGTATTCGGAGCGAAGGTAGACATAACCCTTCGTCGCCCCGGTGGCGAGGCCGGCGACGATCATGCCTTCGATCAGAGTGAATGGATCGCCTTCCATGATCATCCGGTCGGCGAACGTGCCCGAGTCGCCTTCGTCGGCGTTGCAGACGATGTACTTCCGGTCGGCCTGAGCGAGGCGCACCGTGTCCCACTTGATGCCCGTCGGGAAACCCGCGCCGCCGCGGCCGCGCAGGCCGCTCGACTTGACCTCGTCGACGATGGCCTCGGCGGTCATGCCGAGGGCGCGGTGAAGCCCGGCGAGGCCGCCGTGCGCTTCGTAATCGGCGAGGTCGAGCGGGTCGATCAGGCCGACACGGGCGAAGGTCAGGCGATTCTGCCTGGCGAAGAACGGAATTTCCTCGACGCTGCCCAGTGTCTCGAGCGTGCCGTCAAGAAGGGCGGGAACCTCCTCCGCCGTGACCGGGCCGTAGGCGAGGCGCCGGCCGTCTTCCTCGATCTCGACGAGCGGCTCGAGCCAGATCATGCCGCGGCTGCCGTTCCGGACGACGGTCGCGTCGATGTCGCGCTCCCGGATCTCGGTGGCGAGCGCCTCGGCCACGGCGTCCGACCCGAGGGCGCGCGCGGCGGCGTCGCGGGGGACGTAGATCTTCATGCCAGCATCTCGTCGAGAATCGCGTCGAGTTTCCGGGCGTCGAGGCGGCCGATGACCTTGCCATCGACCATCGCCGCCGGGGCACAGGCACAGAGGCCGAGGCAGTACACGGGCTCCAGCGTCACGGCGTCGTCGCGGGTGGTCTCGTGCATGCCGATGCCGAGCCGTTCCTCGGCAGCGGCAACGAGAGCCTCCGCGCCCATCGACTTGCAGGCTTCGGCACGGCAGATCTTCACGACATGACGACCCGAGGGGACCGTCCGGAAGTCGTGGTAGAACGACACGACCCCGTGGACCTCGGCCTTCGAGACGTTCAGCCGCCGGGCGATCCGGGGCAGCGCCTCCTGCGGAATATGACCGAACTCCTCCTGCACGGCATGCAGGATCGGAAGGAGCGGTCCTTCAAGATCGGCAAGACCCGCAGAGATCTCGTCGACCCGCGTCTCCGTGGCACCGGCCATGGCGTCCTCTTCGCAATTGCGCGCCCAGTCTGGACGGCTTCCATTCGCGGATCAATGCCAATGATCCGTCATTCGATAGAGCGGCTCTATCGTCATTCGGTGCGAATCAGAGGTCGGAAATCGACGCCGCTTCGCGCAAAAGCGCCGTCAGGACGGGCGTGTGCGGTTCCCTGTGCGGTGCGATGAGGCCCACGGCGTGGTGCCGCGACGGCTCGCGCAGCGGAATGATCCGGACGGATTTGCCCGCGGCGAGAAACTCCGCCATGTGATGCGGAAGGATCGTGCCCCAGTCGCCGGTCGCGACATGGGCCATCAGGACGACCGTGGAGTTCGATTCGAGCTTGCTCGTCACCCTCTTGCCGACCTCGCGGAAGCTCTCGTCGATGATGCGCCGGTTCTGCATGTCCGGCGTGAGAAGGCAGAGCGGCACCTCGGCGATCTCGTCCCAGCCGATCTCGCGGCGGTCTGCGAAGGGCGAGGTTTGGGCGCAGATGAAGCGATAGCTTTCCCGGTAGAGCGAAACGGTCGTCACGTCGCCGAGCGGCTCGTTGTCGAGGTAGGAGATCCCGGCCTCGATCTCGAGATCCTCGAGGAGCCTGAGGATCTCGGCGGAGCTGCGCGACAGGATCGTGAAGCTCACGTTGGGATGTGTCTCGCTGAACCGGGCGGTGAGGCTCGCGACCGTCGTGAGCGCCGTGGGGATCACCGCCAGCCGCAGGTTGCCGGAAAGACCCTGCTGCGCCGAGCGCATCTCTTCGCGGAGCGTCCGCGCGTCGCCAACGATCCGCCGCGCCCAGACCAGAACGCGCTGCCCCTCCGGCGTGAGGCCCGAGAACCGGCTTCCTCGCCAGACGAGCTGCACGCCGAGCTGCGCCTCGAGCTGCTTGATGCCCGAGGACATCGTGGGCTGGGTCAGCCCCATGCTCTCGGCCGCGCGGCCGAAGTGTTCCTCGCGGGCGAGCGCGATGAGCATCTCTAGCTTGTCGATCATGCCGGCGAGTATGCGTGTTTCGGCAAAAAGCGTAAGAGCCAAACGGCCGTGGCGTTTGATCGTCCGTCGCGACGCCCTAACATCAGACCGGCAGTCAGGAGGTCATCCATGCGCCGACTTCTTCTCGGGGCGCTCGCCGCCACGCTCATTTCCGGAGCCGCCCTCGCGCAGGATGCGCGCTCTGCCATAACCGACACGATCCAGAGCCAGATCGACGCCTTCCTCGCCGACGACTTCGAGACGGCCTTCAGCTTCGCTTCGCCCAACATCAAGCGCATCTTCGGCGACAGCGACCGCTTCGGCACGATGGTGAGGCAAGGCTACCCGATGGTCTGGCGGCCGGCGGAGGTCCGCTATCTGGAACTCGAGCAGATGGGGGCATTCCAGTTGCAGAAGGTGCTGGTGACGGACGCCGACGGGGTTCCGCATCTTCTCGAGTACCAGATGATCGACACTTCCGACGGCTGGCAGATCAACGGGGTCCGCATTCTCGAGGCGCCGCAGATCGGCGCCTGAGCCTCGCCGCGCGGAGGGTTAACGCCGCCTTTATACCGCGCCGATAGGTCATCAAGCGACAACCGGACCGTGCGTCCGGGAGACGACTTCAACGCTATACGACAGACGAGAGAACCGTGCGGCGAGGGCTGTCTCGCGGCTCTTTCGGCTCGTCGCATCCATGACGCGGAAAGGGATGACGAATGAACAAGGCGATCACCGACGGTCTGGTCCTGATGCCTCCGCTCTTTGCCAACGGGCTCCATGTCTGGTCACGGGAGGACGGCACGCCCGGCTCGGCCACCTATGACGGCGCCGCCGACGCGTCGTTCGTCGCGGCGGATCAGGACTTCGGCGGGGCGCTGGAGATCGTCAAATCCGAGACCGTCCAGCGGCTGCGCCACGCCGGAGAGACGTCGATCCTGCCGGGCTGCTATCTGCGGATCACCGCGCGGGTGAAGGCGATTTCGGGCGCGCTGCCGTCGGTGCGGATCGCCGGATGGGCGGGCGGCGCGGGAGGTGCGCCGGTTCCCGGTCTTCCGACGACCGGTCCGTCGGTGACACTCACGACCTATGGCGAAATCGCCGAGGTCTCGGCCATCGTCGGCTCGGGGCTGCGCCCCGGGGTCGACATGGTCTGGGGCGACGCCGCGCTCTACGGGCATTTCGGTCTCGATCTCACCGGCCCGTCGGGCGGCGTCGTCAGGATCGACGACATCGTGATCGAGGACATCACCTCGGTCTTCCTGCGCACGATGATGGACTGGGTCGACGTGCGCGACCATGGCGCGGTGGGCGACGGCGTGAGCGACGACCGGGCTGCCTTCGCGGCGGCCGACGCCGCCGCCGCAGGGCGGCAGGTGCTTGTCCCCGCGGGGACCTACTACCTGGGAGACAACGTCACCCTCGAAAGCGAGGTCCGTTTCGTCGGGACGGTCGTGCTCGATCCCGAGAAGCGGCTTGTCCTGCGCCGCAACTTTGATCTCAACGGCTACATCGACGCCTTCGGGGACGAGGTCGAGGCGGTCCAGCGGGCATTCCAGGCGCTGCTGAACTTTTCCGACCACGAGAGTCTCGATCTCTGCGGCCGCCGGATCGAGATCGAAGCGCCCCTCGACATGGCGGCGGCGCTGGCGACGCTCGACACCTTCGAGGTGCGCCGGGTGATCCGCAACGGGCAGATCAACTGCATTCCGGGCCCGGCGTGGGAGACGGGCACGGCGACGAGCCAGGCGAGCTACTCGGCCTCCAATCCGCGGCAGCTGACATCGGTTTCCAACGCGGCGAACGTCGAGGTCGGATCGCTCGTCTCCGGCACGGGCGTCGGGCGCGAGGTCTACGTCACCTCCAGGAACGTGGGCGCGCAGACGCTCGAGCTGTCGCAGCCCCTCCACGCAGCGCCTGGCAGCCAGACCTACACGTTCCGGCGCTTCCGCTATGCGCTCGATTTCTCGGGGTTCACGAAGCTCTCGCGGCTCAACCTCGTCGACATCGACCTCTTCTGCAACGGCAACGCCAGCGGCGTCCTCCTTGCGCCCGCGGGATCGCTGATCCAGCTCCGCGACTGCTGGATCACCAAGCCCAGGAACCGCGGCATCACCTCGCACGGGCTCGGGTGCCAGGACCTCCACATCGACCGTTGTCACATGATCTCGAACGAGCAGGCGATCCCCGCGACCGCCCGGACATCCGTCGGGCTCAACGTCAACGCCAACGACGCGAAGATCCGCGACAGCCGGTTCCAACGGATGGGCACGACGATGGTGCTGTGCGGCAACGGTCATCTCATCATCGGGAACCACTGGTTCCAGGGTGACGAGGTCACCGACGGTCCGCGCGTGGCGGGCCTCGTCTTCACCGAGACGAACGTGAAATCCGTCGTGACCGGCAACTACATCGACAACTGCTTCATCGAGTGGACGAACGAGCACGACGCCGCGCCCGACTTCGGCGCGGAATTCTCGTTCGGCGGGCTCACCGTCACCGGTAACATCTTCACCTGCAACGACGCCGCCTCCTATTTCTCGTGGATCGTCGTTAGACCCTATGGCGCCGGTCACTTCCTCCAGGGGCTCAGTGTCACGGGCAACACGTTCAAATCGCTGAACGGCACGATCGACCGGGTGGACCGGCTCGACGATAGCATCGCGCCGCTCGACTTCAGCCGCACCCGCAACGTGGAGTTCTCCGGCAACACCTTCAACGGGATCTCGCAGAACACGATCAATCCGGTGACGCTCGAATTCAACCAGGGCAGCCCCGAGGCGACCTGGGTGCTCGACGTCTCGACCTACCTGCCGTTCGCCGGCTGGGCACGGGAGGTGACCTCCGTCGTCGCCGAGAACCCGATCACGAACGGCGGCGGCGCCGTCGTCTTCGCGATGCCCTACGTGACGACACTCGACGGGCCCGACCGGAACCTCGTGCGCGTGACATGGCCCGAGCCGGTGCAGGGGCGTGTCCACGTCACCGCCCGGGCCGACCGCCCGATCTGACCTGCGCCTCCATCTGTCCGGAAACATCCTCGGGGGAGCGCGAGGGGGCAGACGGCCCCCTCGCTGCGCCCTTCAGGGCGCAAGATCGGCCGGCGTGAGAACGAAAGCCTTCCCGAAGCCGCCGTTCAGATGGGCGCCCTCGACATCGAGGATGACGAAGGAGAAGTCGAGGAAATCGATGTAGAGCGTCGACTTCCGGTGCCCGTCGAGCCAGCGTTCTCGCAGAGCGTCGTATCCGGTCTCTCCCTTCCCGAGGAACCGCGCACGGGCCTGAAGGGTCAGGCGCGGATGGGTCAGGGGATCTCCCTTCTCCGCCGGTTCGCCGACGAGAAGCGAGCAGGCGGGGTTCGCCTTGAGCGCCCGCGTATGGCTGGACAGGTCGGAGACGAGCGAGACCGGTCGACCGTCCGTGTCCGTCCCGACCGCGACGCGCGTCACCGCCGGCGCACCGCTGTCGGGGTCGATCACGCCGAGCGCGCCGAAACGGGAATGGTCGATCAGCCGCCGGGCGAGCGCCCGCGCCTCGTCGTCGGTCGGCCGGATCGGCGATCTGTCGGACATCGAACCGTCTCCCCTGCGGTTCTCCAGAGATAGTCCGCGACGGCCCCGCCGAGAAGGGCACATGACGCAGGTCAAGGCGCGCAGCCCATCGCGGGACTAATCTCTCCGAAAAGAGAGAAGGAGGGGCTTCCCATGTACAAGAATATCCTGGTGCCCGTCGCGCTCGATCACGACCGCGACGTCACCGCAGCGCTCGGCGTTGCGAAGGCGCTTGTCGCCGATGGCGGGTCGATCACCGCGCTCACGGTCGTCGAGACCGTTCCCGCCTATGTCCTCGCCGAGATTCCCGAGAACACCATCGCCCAGAACACCAACGACGCCGTGACCGCGCTGAAGGAGAGGATCGGGTCGGCGGACGGGGTCAAGACGGTCGCGGTCTCGGGACATTCGGCGCGCACGATCCTCGACTACGCCGAGGGGCACGACGTCGATTGCATCGTGATCGCGTCGCACCAGCCGGGGCTTCAGGACTACTTTCTCGGCTCCACGGCCGCACGCGTCGTGCGGCATGCGCCCTGCGCGGTGCACGTGGTCCGTTGAGCTATGGCTCTTCCCCGCGAGAACGTGCAGGACTATCCGCGGCCGCCCGCGCTCGAGCCGGTCGAGGAGCGGCTGTCGGTCATGCTGAACGGCATCGAGATCGCCGCCACGACGCGCGGCTATCGGGTGCTCGAGACCCATCACGCGCCGACCTACTACTTCCCTCCCGAAGACGTCCTTTCGGGCGTCCTGCGTCCGTCGGGCGGGCGGACGGTCTGCGAGTGGAAGGGAGTTGCGCAGTACTACGACGTCATCGTCGAGCCGCGCGAGGAGTTGCGCGCCGCGTGGGGCTATCCCGCTCCGGGCGACGACTTCGCCGCCATCGCGGACCACGTGGCCTTCTATTCGGGCCAGATGGACGCCTGTCATGTCGGCGACACACGGGTCGAGCCGCAGCCGGGCGGGTTCTACGGCGGCTGGGTCACGCCCAATCTCGACGGCATCGTCAAGGGGCGAGCCGGGACGGAGGGGTGGTGATGTGCTAGGCTGGCCGGACCAGGGGAGGAGACCATGCCACGGATCGACGAGGATGCGCTTCTTCAGACCGTCGTCACGACATTCGAGATGACACCGGGAACCTGCGACGACCTGCTCGACGAACTGAAGGACGCCTACGAGAGCTTCATCTCGCATCAGCGAGGGTTCATCGGCGCCGCGCTGCACGTCAACGACGCCCGCACCCGGATCGCCAACTACTCGCAGTGGGAGCGACGGGAGGATTTTCAGGCGATGCTCCGCTCGCCCGAGATGCGGGAGAGAAACCGCCGCTTCAGCGCCCTCTGTCACCGGTTCGAGCCGGTGATGTACGAGGTCGCGGCAACATTCAACTGACCGGAGGACACATGAGACTTCTGACGCTATTCGCAATCGCTGCGCTGGCAGGCCCGGCCGCCGCCGACGACGCGGCGGTAAAGATCGACAAGGACCGTGCGAGCGTGATCGTTCCGACGCCCTCGGGAGGCGTCGAGGTCAGCCGCATCCAGGATCCCGACCACGAGGTCACCGGCGAATGGGCCCGCACGTCGCGGCCATGTCCTGAGTTCTGCATCCAGCCGATGTCTCCCGCGCCCGGCGTCTCCACGATCGGGGAACTCGAGCTTCTCGACGCGCTCGAAGACCCCGAGGTCGTGGTCATCGACAGCCGCACTCCCGACTGGTACCTCGGCGGCACGATCCCCGGCGCCGTCAACGTGCCCTACACCGAGGCGGTCGATCGGTTGGGGGAAATCGGTTGTGAAATCGACTTTGACGGGTGGGACTGCTCGAGCGCGTCGAGGGTCGCGCTCTTCTGCAACGGGCTCTGGTGCGGCCAGTCGCCGACGGCGATCCGGCGGATGATCGAGGCGGGTTTCCCGGCCGAGAACATCAGCTACTACCGCGGCGGAATGCAGAGCTGGCGGGTGCTCGGCCTCACGGTGACGGAACCCGGCGGAAGCTGATCGACGCTCGGTGTGCGTCCTGCGGCAGGGTGCGGGGCGCACTCCGGGAAGCCGGCCTCAGGGCTCACGCGAAACGGGATGTGCCTTCCGCAGCCGAGGGTGTCGGCGCGGGGCGCGCGAGCGTTGTGAGCGATGCGGTCGCACCGCCGCGCGAAAGCCGTCGCCGGGCGTGTCGTCCAAGCTTCCCTTGCCCGGTGAAGGAGCGTGCGGTTGCCGCGCTTGCAAATGGTGTTTCGAGGCCCAAATGGGAAAGGATAATTCAGGGGAGAAACGCAGCATGCAATGCCCGATAGACGGAACAGAACTCGTCATGTCCGACCGCAGCGGGGTCGAGATCGACTATTGCCCGCAGTGCAGGGGCGTCTGGCTCGACCGGGGCGAACTCGACAAGATCATCGAGCGCAGCGCGCCGCAGGCGGCGGCACCGACGCCTCCGACCCCGCCGGGCTACGGTGACGCGCGGTACAGCGACCCGGACTACAGAGACGCCGGTCACGGCGGCAAGCCCTACCGGAAGAAGAAGCGGGGCAGCTTTCTCGAGGATATCTTCGACTTCTGACCGTCCTCCATGCCCTGTACCGGCCGGTATCGGGAACGCGGCAAGGGGCCGCGCGTTCTTCTTCCTTGGACAGAAGGACGGAGGGACAGATGGAAGGGCTACTCGATGCGCTGGGGGCGGTGACCCTCATTCTGCTGATCGCGATCGGGCTTCTGGCTGGGTGGATCGCCGGGACGGTCGCGGGGCGGCGGATGCCGCTCTACCTCGTGATCGGGGTCGTCGCGGCGGTGGCGGCGCCGTTCATCGTGGCGGCTCTGGGACTGGGGGTTCTCGCCGCCGGAGGGATCATCGCGATCCTTGCCGTGGCGCTGGTTGGCGCGTTGATCGTTCTGGCTATCGTGAAGGCGGTATTCGACTAGGCGTCCGGGCCCCCGCAGGATCCGAAGTCTCTCATTCCTTTCATGGTATGGCCGCTTAGACCGTCGCCGCTTCGGCGCAGGCGCGGAAGGCGCGGACAGGGTCGGCCGCACCCTCCAGTGGGAACGGAACGGACTCCTCGCCCAGAAGCGCCGTCGCCGTCTCGTTGAATTCCAGCCCGTCGAGCACGTTGCCGAAGCCCCGGTCGGTCACGGTAAGCGTCCGCCCGGCGTCGCCCGTCACGTGGCGGTCGGTGACGATGGTGTTCCCGCGCGGCCCGTCGAAGCGCATCGCGAAGACCGGCGCCCCGGCCCAGGGCGCGCCCCGCGTCACGGTGATGGCGTAGGGCTCTGTCCGACGCGGGTCCCAGGTGACGGTGACGGAGGCCTCGGGCGTGTCGTGCGAGAGCGTGCAGACGGGCGTCGCCTTGAACTCCCACGCATGCGCGGGCAGGGCGAGGCAGAAGAGGACTGTGGCGAGGCGCATCTTCTGAAGGTAGCGCGTGGGGCGATACGCGCAACACGCGCCGCACGGGAAGAATTTCCGCCGCCGGCTGCCGACTCGTGCTAGGATGACGCCGCGTCAAGGACGGCGTATTTCAGAAACGACGATATCGGAAAGGGGGGGCTGGCATGTTCGCACGTGTGACGCCGTATCAACTCAAGCCGGGCACAATCGAGGCCGCCACCGCGATGGCACGGGAACTCAAGCCGGAGATCATGGGATTGCCGGGCATGATCTCGTTCACGAACACGGTGAACGAGGACGGGAAAGGATACGTCCTGTCGATCGTCGAGAGCCGGGAGCTTTCGGACGCCAATGGCGAGAGGGTGAAGGCGATCTGGGGCAAGATGGGCGAATTCCTCGCCGAGATGCCGGTGCCCGAAGGGTACGACGTGGTGGATCACTGGACGACCTGAGGCGGCGGTCTTCGGAGCAAGAGCGGCGCGGGGCGAAGGCGTCGCGCCGTTTTCCTTTAACGGGGCTGTGAGCGAAAGAGCGAAGTCGGGGCGCATCGTGACGGGGCCGGCATGGTTCAGCTCGTGCGTGTGGGTTTCGCGTGCAGCCTCTGGGCATGCGCATGCTCTTTCTTCTCGTGGCGCTCGCCTGCGTCGGGCTGGTGGTCGTCCTGTCAGGCCCGGGTCCGTCCGTGCCGCTGTTCTTCTCGCTCGGCCTCGTGCTGGCGTCGGCGGTGTTCTTCGTCCGGGAAGGGCGGGACGAGGACATCCCGTGGATCGTCGTGGACGGGTCGAACGTGATGACTGGGACCGCGAGAACCCGTCGCTGATGACGGTGCGGGCGGTGTTGGCGGCGTGCAGGACGAGGGGCTGGTGCCGCTCGTCTGGTTCGACGCGAACGCGGGATACCTGACGGCGGGTCAGTACCTGCGCGCCGATCAGCTGTCGCGGATGCTGGGGCTGAAGCGGGGGCAGGTGGCGGTGGCGCCGAAGGGCGTGCCGGCCGACCGATGGGGTGAAGGTGGCGTAAGGGCAATGGTGCGTGCGAGCACGCACCCTACGCTTGCTGCGAACTCGGCACACCATCGGATGCGGGGCGGGAGGAGGCCTGGCTCGCTCCGAGTTGGTCGAGACTGGTGATGCTGGCTGCGTTGATCACCGGAAGCCCGGTGTCGAAGTCGTACTTCCAGATCTCGAGTTCCTTCGCGAACTTCGTTTCGAATAGTGCGCGCGTCTCGTCGTCGAAATACGTTCTGTAATCGGAGCGGTCCTTGTTCGTACGCTTGGCTGGCATATCGACAGGCGGCCGTCCAAGATCGTGCATAACGTCGTTCATTCCCTCGGCTATGCGTTCGAAAAAGACGACTCTGTCCACGGCCAGCGTCAGGTCGTGGGTAACAACGTAC
>Ga0102926_1001001_pt1 | contig 16745 bp, 15 predicted proteins | sample SalPonR1_A_D2_MG_FD_78173 | JGI IMG/M metagenome (GOLD analysis project Ga0102926, IMG submission 78173) | Salt pond soil microbial communities from South San Francisco under conditions of wetland restoration - Salt Pond MetaG R1_A_D2_MG | ecosystem: Environmental > Aquatic > Marine > Intertidal...
CGGGCGACAGAATGCGCGTCAGCATCACCGGGCTTGGCGCGCTCGAAAACGAAATCGGTTGAGGCGGCAGGATACCGGCAACTCAAGGGAGGAAAGAGATGCGGAAACTGATGACGACGACGGAGGCACTGGCGACGTCCTTCGTGGAGACGCTCCCGTGGGCGTTCTCATTCCGATCAGCTAGGGAAAGGGAGTCCCATGTCCGACATGATAGACCCGGAAATCATCGAGCCGAGCGTAGATCCGCACACGAAGAAGATCGGCGTCAGGCACGTGAAGGGCACCAACGCCGCCGGCACGCGCACCAGGATACAGGTCCGGGATTTCGCGCCCGTCTTCACCGACGAGCCCTCCTCGCTCGGAGGTACGAACACGGCTCCCAGCCCTCTCGAGACGGTCCTCGTGGCGCTTGTCGGCTGCGACGGGGTCATCATCAACGGCGTGGCGACGGCCATGGGATTTGCATATGCCGGTGTCGATTTCGCCTGCGAGAGCCAGATCGACGTGCGCGGCCCGAAGGGCGTACCCGGCGTCCGGCCCTATTTCGAGAGCGGCAGGCTGGAGATCACGGTCTATACCGACGAGAGCGAGGCGCGCTTCCGGCAGCTGTGCCGGAACGTCGAGTTCCGCTGCCCGGTCATGAACCTCCTGGCGGCGGCAAAGGTCGACATGACGGTGACCTGGACGCGGAAACCGTCCCGCGACTACGCCGGGAGCGTCGACTGAAACGCGACACCATCCGCCAAAGCCGGCAGCCGGCGCGGGAGTGCCGGTTCGAACTGTTGGATTCCCGCCGGTCATTCGACTAGTGATCGGCAGACTCGAGGAAGGGCCAGGGAACCATGACGGACAACAACACTCCCGACATCATCTATACGAAAGTGGACGAGGCGCCGGAGCTTGCCTCCGCATCTCTGCTGCCGATCATCCGTTCCTTCGCAACCGCGGCGGGCGTTTCGGTCGGCACGAAGGACATCTCGCTGGCAGGACGCATCGTCGCCGCGTTCCCCGAAGGCCTGAGCGAGGCACAACGGCAGCCGGACGATCTGGCCGAGCTTGGGGAGCTGGTGAAGTCGCCGGACGCCAACGTGATCAAGCTGCCGAACATCTCGGCCTCGGTCCCGCAGCTCGTTGCCGCCCTGAAAGAGCTTCAGTCGCAGGGCTATGACATTCCCGACTTCCCCGATGAGCCGTCGACCGATGAGGAACGCGAGATCCGCGCACGGTACGACGCGATCAAGGGGTCCGCAGTCAACCCGGTGCTGCGCGAGGGCAACTCTGACCGCCGCGCCGCGGCCGCCGTCAAGAACTACGCCAAGGCGAACCCGCATTCGATGGGAACCTGGTCGAAGGAGAGCAAGACCCGTGTCTCGTCCATGTCGGCGCACGATTTCCGCTCTAACGAAAAATCCGTCACCCTGACCGACGCGCAGGCCGGCCCCGCGCGGATCGAGCTCGTCGGCAAGGACGGGTCCGTGTCGGTGCTGAAGGATGCGGTCCACCATCCCGCGGGCACGGTCGTCGACGCGACATTCATGTCGGCCAAGGCGCTCGACGCGTTTCTCGCCGAGCAGATCGAAGCGACGCAGCAGGACGGGATCCTCTTTTCGATCCACCTCAAGGCGACGATGATGAAGGTCTCCGACCCGATCATCTTCGGCCACGCGGTCACGGCCTACCTCAAGCCGGTCTTCGAGAAATTCGACGACGCGTTGAAGGCCGCCGGCGCGAACCCGAACTCGGGGCTCGGCGACCTTGTGGCGCGCGTCCGAGAGATGCCGAACGGCGGTGAGATCGAGGCGGAGATCGCCTCGACCATGGAGGAGCGCCCGCCGCTTTACATGGTGAATTCGGACAAGGGCATCACGAACCTTCACGTGCCCTCCGACGTGATCATCGACGCCTCGATGCCCGCCCTTATCCGTGCTGGAGGCAAGGGCTGGGGGCCTGACGGCAGTGAGGCGGACGCCAACTGCGTGATCCCCGACAGCTCCTACGCATCCGTCTATGACGAGGCAATCAGCTTCTTCAAGGAAAACGGGGCGCTCGACCCCTCGACCGCCGGCACGGTCCAGAACATCGGGCTGATGGCGCAGAAGGCCGAAGAGTACGGATCGCACCCGACGACCTTCGAGATCCCTGCCGACGGCACGGTGCGCATCATCGCGGCCAACGGCGACGTCCTGCACGAGCACGAGGTCGCCCGGGGCGACATCTGGCGCTCGGCCTCGACGCGGAAGGCGCCGATCGAGGATTGGGTGCGTCTGGCGATCTCGCGCCAGAAGGCCGAAGGCTGCGAGGCGATCTTCTGGCTCGACGAGACCCGTGCGCACGATGCCGAGTTGATCAGCTACGTGACGCCGATCCTCGACGCCGAAGGCGTCGCCGACAGGTTCCGGATCCTTGCCCCGCGCGAGGCGACGCGGGCAAGCCTCAAGACCATCTGGAACGGCGGGGACTCGATCGCGGTCACCGGCAACGTGCTGCGCGACTACCTCACCGACCTGTTTCCGATCCTGGAACTCGGCACCTCGGCGAAGATGCTCTCGATCGTGAAGCTGATGAACGGCGGCGGTCTTTTCGAGACGGGGGCAGGGGGCTCTGCCCCGAAGCACGTCCAGCAGCTCGTCGAGGAGAACCACCTGCGCTGGGACTCTCTGGGAGAGTTCTGCGCGCTGGGCGAGAGCCTCAAGTTCCTTGGCGAAGCGAAAGACAACCGGAAGGCGAAGTTGCTGGGCGAGGCGGTCGAGATCGCGACGCAAGGTGTGCTCGATCACGACAGGTCGCCCGGACGCAAGGTCGGACAGCCCGACAATCGCGACAGCCACTTCTACTTTGCGCTCTACTGGGCGCAGGCTCTCGCGGCGCAGTCGGAGGATTCCGAGCTGGCCGCCCATTTCGCGCCGATCGCACAGGCGCTTGCCGAGAAAGAGCAGGTCATCGTGGGCGACCTTTCTGCGGCGCAGGGCAAGTCGGTCGATATCGGCGGCTACTACCATCCCGACCCGGACAAGACCGCGGCTGTCATGAGGCCATCGGACACCCTGAACCGCATTATCGGCTGACGAAACGGCGGGCGCGCCATCGGGCGCGCCTCCCGTTCCTCCCATGATTGCTCCACCTCCGCGACGGCGCGCGGGACTCCGGTGCGCGGTGCGAATATGCGTGTTCGGTCATTCAGGCCAGAACTCGGAGCGGGACCTGCCCGTTCCTTGAGCACTGGGTCGAGACAACTGCGTAACGGCGTGCCGAGCGGCCTCTTGTGCCTTCAATGGTGTTGCCCTTCGGGACGGAAGGTCGTAACGCCCGCATCGAACATGGACCCGGATGCAGTTCCGGGTGGCTCTTCCGGCCGCCGATCCGCCGGACAACGACAGAAACGGTGCACCTGAATGCCGGCTTCGCCGCAGCATGGAAGCCGGATTTGGACACGTGATTCATGATCTCACTCGACGCTTACCGCAGCCAATGGCTTGGCAACCTTCGCGGAGACCTTCTGGCCGGTCTCGTCGTCGCGCTCGCGCTGATACCGGAGGCCATCGCCTTCTCGATCATCGCCGGTGTCGATCCCAAGGTCGGGCTCTACGCCAGCTTCTCGATCGCCGTTCTCACGGCGATAACGGGAGGGCGGCCCGGCATGATTTCCGCCGCGACCGCCGCGACGGCGGTCCTGATGGTCACGCTCGTGCGCGACTATGGGCTCGAGTACCTGCTGGCCGCGACCGTTCTCGCGGGGCTTCTGCAGATCGCGGCGGGTCTCCTCAAGCTCGGCTTCGTGATGCGCTACGTCTCGAAGTCGGTGATGACGGGCTTCGTCAACGCGCTGGCGATCCTGATCTTTCTCGCGCAGTTGCCCGAACTCGACCCGCGCGAAGTGACCTGGCTGACCTTTCCGCTGGTCGCGGCCGGTCTCGCGATCATCTATCTCTTCCCGCTGCTGACCAAGGCGGTGCCCTCGCCACTCGTCACCATCGTGGTCCTGACAGCGCTGACCTTCGCCCTCGGCCTAGACGTGCGCACGGTGGGCGACATGGGCGCGCTGCCCGATACGCTGCCAGTGTTCCTGATCCCCGATATCCCGCTCAATTTCGAGACGCTGATGATCATCCTGCCCTATTCGGTGGCAGTGGCCGTCGTGGGTCTGCTCGAAAGCCTGATGACGCAGAACATCGTGGACGACCTGACCGACACGAAATCGAACCGGAACCAGGAATGCGTCGGCCAGGGGCTGGCGAATACCGCGACCGGTTTCATCGGGGGCATGGCCGGCTGCGCGATGATCGGCCAGTCGATCATCAACGTGAAATCCGGCGGCCGCGGGCGGCTGTCCTCCTTTGCGGCTGGGGTCTATCTACTGTTCATGGTCGTGGTCCTGGGCGATCTGGTGAGCATCATCCCCATGGCCGCGCTGGTGGCGATCATGATCATGGTCTCGATCGGCACGTTCTCGTGGTCGTCGATCAAGAACCTGACGGTGCATCCGCAGTCGTCTTCGATCGTGATGATCGCGACAGTCGCGACGGTGGTCTACACCCACAACCTCGCCATCGGCGTGCTGGTGGGCGTCCTCCTTTCCGGCATCTTCTTCGCCGGCAAGATCGCGCAACTGTTCAGCGTCAGGTCCGAGATCAGCGCCGACGGGCGCGTCCGGACCTATCATGTCGAGGGCCAGCTTTTCTACGGCTCCGTCGAAGATTTCATGGACGCCTTCGACTTCAAGGAAGCGCCCGAGCGCGTCGTGATCGACGTGAGCCGTGCCCATATCTGGGATATCAGTTCGGTGCAGGCGCTCGACATGGCGATCCTCAAATTCCGGCGCGACGGTGCCGAGGTCGAGGTCGTGGGCATGAACGAGGCGACCGAGACGCTGGTCGACCGGCTTGCCATACACGACAAGCCCGGCGCGATGGACACGTTGATGGAACACTGAGGGAGGGGGAGACATGACACAAAAGATCATCGCGCTGGTGGACGGGTCGATCTATTCCGAAAGCGTCTGCGACCACGCCGCCTGGATCTCCGGACGCACCGACGCGCCCGTGGAGCTGATCCATGTTCTCGGCCGCCGCGAGGCGCCCCAGAACACGGATCTTTCGGGATCTATACGGCTCGGGGCACGCTCCAAGCTGCTGGAAGAGCTGGCAGAGCTCGACGCGCAGCGCGCAAAACTGATCAACCACCGCGGCCGGGCGATCCTCGAGGATGCACGCGCCATTCTGGACCGCGACGGCGTGAACGAGATTACCACGCGGCTGCGCCACGGCGACATCGTCGAAGCGATTTCGGAGATCGAGACCGATGCGCGCGTGATCGTCGTCGGCAAGCGCGGGGAGGCTTCGGATTTCGCGAAGGGACATCTCGGCTCGAACCTCGAGCGGATCGTGCGCACCAGCCACCGGCCGGTCTTCGTCGCCTCACGCGCGTTCAGGCCGATCGAGAAGGTTCTGGTGGCCTATGACGGCGGCACCTCGGCGATGAAGGCCGTCGACCACATCGCCCGCAGTCCGCTGTTCCAGGAACTCGCGATCGAGGTGGTCACGGTGGGAGCCGACAAAGCCGAGGTGCGCAAGGGGCTGGAGGACGCCAAGGCGCTTTTGAATGCAGCCGGGATCGACGCCGCGATCCGCGTCGTCGATGGGCGCCCGGAGGAGGTGCTGGGCAAGCTGGTCGAGACCGAGAGCTTCGACATGCTGGTGATGGGCGCCTACGGTCACAGCCGGATCCGCAGCCTCGTGATCGGTTCGACGACGACCGAGATGGTGCGATCGTGCAAGGTTCCCGTTCTGCTGATGCGCTGACCGTGCCGGACGCGCCGGGGCGAGTGCTCCAGACGGGTCCATGGCTTTGCGAACGCGGCGACGCGGTTCATCGTCTGTCATCTCCGGGTCAGGCTGCGGCGTCCGCCGCGCGGCGATCGAAGACCGCCATCTGACTGGCTCCGCCCAGATCCGGGTGCGCGCCCGCGATATCCTCGAAGCGCGCGTTGTAGCCCCCGGCTGCGGCGGCGCGGGCGCCCCAGCGGCGGAATTCGCTCCGGGTCCATTCGAAGCGGTGCCCGGGGTGACGGAAGCGCTGCGAAGGCACGCCGAGAAGGGAGTTGAATTCCGCGTTCGGTGTGGTGACGACCACCTGCGCCGGACGCATCTCGTGGAACAGCGCGCGTTCGAGTCGCGACAGGGAGTCTGGCCAGAGATGCTCGATGGTCTCGATGAGAACGGCGCAGTCGAAACCGGCGAGGTCGGGCGCGGGCATCGTCATCGACGCTTCTCTGAGAACGATTTTCGGCACGCAGACATCAATGCCGGTCAGCCTCTGCCTCAACCTGTCGAGCGACGCTGTGCACACGTCGATCCCGACGATCTCCCGAGGCCAGGGCTCGACAGCAAGCCGCAGCAGGAGGTCGCCGTCGCCGCAGCCGAGGTCGAGCAGCCGTGCCGCGCCGGTCTCGCGGAGCACCGACTGCACGGCGCTCAGCCGCTCCTCGTGGAACCAGGTCGTCATGCAGGCACCGTCATCGGGCGGCGCATCAGGACGACGTCTTTTTCCGGCACCTCGCAAAACCACCCCCAGGATCGCGCGACGACGCGAAGCGTTTCTTCCCGGTAGAACACGACATGCGTCGGGTCACGCCGGTAGTGCCAGCCGGCGAAACGGTCATCGTCGGTCTGGAAACACGTCATCAGAGCGAGCCATCCGCCGGGACGAACAAGCCCGCGGAGAAAAGCGAACTCCATCGCGGGATTGTGGAAGTGTTCGGCGGTCTCGGTACAGACGACGAAATCGTAGGCGCGCCTCAGCGGTGCGGGGTCGGGCGCGAAGAAGGGATCGTAGAGCGCCATCGGGTGGCCCGCCTCCCGCAGCATCGCGGCAAGCGCCGGACCCGGCCCGCAGCCGTAATCGAGGCCCGATGCGCCGGGCGGAAGCCGGTCGAGAAGAGGGTCCGCGAGCTTTGCGAGGAACCGTCGGTAGCGTGGATCTTCGGGGTCGTTCTCGTGGTGACGATAGTGCGTGACTTCCTCGTGGCGCGCGGGGTGCTGGGAGGGATGCAGGAAGCGCGCCTGACAGGCCGGGCAGCGAAAGTAGTCGCGTCCTTCGACAGACAGGAAGTATTCCGCGCCCGCGGCACAGATCGGACAGGCGCACGCCGGAACCCCGGAACCGGTCGCCGCCGTGCGGTTCATCCGGTTGCCGCTCGCGCGAGATAGACCGTCTGGGTGAATGGCTGACCGGTGAGGGGATTGTCGAACGTCACGGGTTCGGCCCAGGCGTCCGGGAAAGCCTCGCCCAGACGATCGAGGAAACGCTGATCCGTCCGCTCGTTTGACCACAATCCGAAGATGCCGCCGGGCTTGAGGTGTCGCTTCAGCCGCCTCAATCCGTCCACCCGGTAGAAGCTGTCGCTCCGGTCGTCGAGCAGGTGATCGGGCGCGTGGTCGATATCGGCGAGAATCGCATCGAAGCGACGCCCAGGCCGGTCGGGATCGAAGCCCTCTCCGGCCGCCATCGCGAAGAAGTCGCCCTCGATCAGCCGGCAGCGTGGATCGTCCACCAGGGCCGTGCCCATCGGAAGGATGCCCGCGCCATGCCATTCGATTACCGGCGACAGATACTCGACCACCAGCAACTCCGATACACGCGCCTCCGCCAGAACAGCCTCGGCCGTGTATCCCAGCCCGAGCCCGCCGACCACGACGTCCCGAGCCTCACCCCTGCAGGCCTCTAGCCCGAGCTGGCCGAGAGCAACCTCGGAGGCGGTGAAGAGACTGGTCATGAGGAATTTCTGCCCGAGCATGATCTCGTAGACATCCACGCCGAGCCGCAACTCGCGGCGCCGGCGCAGGCTCAGCGCGCCGATCGGCGTCGGGCAGTAGTCCAGTTCTTGGAACAGACGGCTCATGACGTGGGCCGATCCGATGCGGACCGGCCATCTTTCCTCCCGATTTTCTCAATCGGGGCGTTATCGGCCCACAAGCCAGGAAACGCAACCGATCGCATGATGTCGAACCGGCTGACGGGATGCGGTCCGTCTGCGGCGATCACGACGTGATGCTGTGTGATTCCCTGGGAACCACCGGACAGGTCATGCGCAGTTGCTCCGGTTCGCCACCGTGCCGGTCGAGAAGATACTCCGCGGTCCACTGGCCCATCTCGCGGTGCGGAAGCAGAACGGTGGAAAGGGCGGGGGAGAGATGCTGCGCGATCTCCTGATCGTCGTATCCCATGACTGCGACCGACTCGCCGACGCGTTCGCCCAGCTCCTTCAGGGCCTCGTAGCACCCAACCGCCATCAGGTCGTTAGCGCAGAAGATGGCGCTTGGACGCAAGGGCTGGGACATGAGTTGAAGCGCCGCGCTTCGACCGCCGCTGGGAAGGAAGTTTCCTTCCACGATCAATGAGGGGTCGACGGGAAGGCCGGCGGCGCGAAGGGCTCGCTCGTAGCCTTCCATTCGTTGGTCGGAAGCCTCCATCCATTGCTCGCCCGAGATGAAGGCGATGCGGCGATGCCCGGCCCGTATCAGTGCCTCGGTGGCTGCTTCGCCCCCGCGGCGCTCCGCTGGAACCACGGAAGCGAAACGTCCATCAGCGTCGTAGCAGTTGAGAAGTACCGCCCGGTGCTTGGCGAGAGCGTCGGGCGCGCGGACCCGCCGTGTCAGGATGGAGCCGTAGATCACCCCCTCCACGCGATCTGCCGCCCATTTCCGGAGGATCGCCGCCTCGTAAGACTCGTCGCCACCGGTCATGACGACTTCGACGAGGACGTTCCGCTTCCACGCGGCCTCCTGCACGCCCTCGATGGAGATGGCGGCGAAGGGGCTCGTCGCGATCTCGTCGATCATCATGCCGATCACGCGAAGGCCGAGCGACTTCGGCGGCCGTCCCGCGGCGCGGGGCCGGTAGCCCAGTTCCTCCACCGCCCCCATGACCCGCTTCCGGGTCTCCGCGCTGATGCGCATGTCCTCCATGCCGTTGAGCACGAAGGAAACCGTCGACTGCGACACCCCGGCGCTTACCGCGACGTCCTTCATCGTGATGCGGCCGGTCTGCCGTTTGCCGTCGTCTGCCATTGCTGCGCAACATATCACTTGCGCTCAGCTAATAAATATTGCTAAAAATATTAGCAACAGGAATCGGCGCTTTGGGAGGAGGCCGATGGTGAATGCCCACCGAAAACGTCCGTCTCTCGGGCAAGTGCAGGCCGCCTGGGTGCTGATGCTTCCGTTCCTGGCTGTCTACGGGCTGTTCCTCGTCTACCCTTTCTTCCGCGGCATCTGGATCAGCCTGCACGACTGGAACCTTCTCGCCGTGGCCTTCAATCCCGAAGCGAAGGAATTCGTGGGTGTCGACAACTACGTCCGCGTCATGTGGGGCCGCAACATCGTCTGGGGCCCGCTGGCGAGCCCCGTTCTCCAGGCTGCGGGGATCTTCGGTCTCGGACTCGCCATCCTCCTTCGCCGGATGAATCAGGTGAGCCGCTCGACCGCCATCGCCATCGGCCTGGCGGCGCTGCTGCTCCTTGTCCTCCCTGGATTTCATCCCGGCGAAGGAGGACGCTGGTACGACCGGCGCTTCTGGCCGACGGTCGGCAACACGCTCGTCTTCGTGGCGCTGACGGTGCCGGGCGTCACCATAACGGCGCTGATCCTCGCGGCGGCGCTGGCGCGCGAAACCCGCGCGATGGCCGTCCTGCGGACGCTCTTCTTTCTCAGTCAGGTCCTGTCGGTGACGGTCGTGACGCTGATCTGGCAAATCATGTTCTCGCCCCGGCAGGGGCTGATCGCCAACGTCACGCAGCTTTTCGGCGGCACGCCCATAAACTGGCTCACCGACGAGCAGTTCGCCATGGCGGCCATCGTCATCGCCACGATCTGGTGGTCGCTCGGGATCGCGATGATTCTGTTCCTCGCGGGCCTGCAGGACATCTCGAAGGACCTCTACGAGGCCGCCGCGCTCGACCACGCGACGGGCGCTCGCGCGTTCTGGCACATCACCCTGCCGAACCTGCAGCGCACGATCACGCTGGTGATCATCCTGCAGATCATCCTGCACTTCCAGGTCTTCGGACAATCGCATCTGATGACGCAGGGCGGTCCGAACGACGAGACGCAGGTTCTCGTGCGTTACATCTACCAGACGGCCTTTCGCGACAGTGAACTCGGCCGCGCTTCGGCGATGGCGGTGTTCCTGTTCGTGATCATGGGGGCGTTCTCGACCCTCCAGTTCCTCGCGGGACGGGAGAAGGACTGATGGCGTTGCGCGGATATGCCTGGCTGGTCGTCGCCCTCTCGATCCCCGCTTTCGTCTGGCTGGTGCCGACGATCTGGATGGTCTCGCTGTCGTTCCAGCCGAACGAAGTACTTGCCCGCACGACGTCGAGCACCGCGCTCGGCCTCGTGCCCGTGCCCTTCACCGCGCAGAACTACGCCGATCTCTTCGCCTTCGGGCAGACGCCGTGGTGGTTCATGAACTCGGTGATTGTGGCGCTGGGAATGACCCTGGGCGTGCTCGCGGTATCGACGACCGCCGGTTACGCGCTGGCCCGGCTCGACTTCCCCTACAAGGGTCCGATCGCGGTTCTCTGCCTGATCGGACTGATGGTGCCCGAGCAGGCCGTCTTCATCCCGCTCTACACGATGTTCGCCGACTTCGGCTGGCACAACAGCTATCACGCGCTGATCCTGCCGCGCATGGCGGTGCCGATCGGCGTCTTCCTGATGATGCAGTTCTTCCGGGCGATCCCGAAGGACATCGAGGAAGCCGCCCGGCTCGACGGCGTCGGCTGGCTGCAGATCTTCTGGTACGTGATGCTGCCGCTGGCGCGGCCCGCGATGATGACGCTCGCCATCCTCACGTTCCTCTACGCCTGGAACGACTATCTCTGGCCGCTCGTCTCGGCGCAGCAGCGGGAATACTTCACGATCACGCTGGGCCTCGCCAGCATCCAGTCGAACTTCGCGCAATCGGAAGGACTGGGCCGCGTCATGGCCTCGGGCGTCATCGCCTCGCTTCCGGTCGTGCTCCTGTTCCTGATCTTCCAGCGGTACGTCGTGCAGGCCATGACCGCCGGTGGAAGCAAGGGATGACTTGACACCAAAAGGGAGGAAACCCATGAGACATGTTCTGATCGGTGCGGCCGCGGCCGCGACCCTGGCGACCGGCGTGGCCGCCCAGGAGACCGAGGTGACGCTCGGCCGCTTCTTCGGCGCCTGCGAAGACGCGGGCAGCGATACCAAGGCCAGCGTCGGAGAGGCCTGCATCATCCAGTCGATCATCAACGCCGCGAGCGAAGAGATCGATGGTGTCACGGTGAACACCCTGCCGACCGACTGGGGCAACTACTACGACCAGATCAAGGCGGCTTACGCGGGCGGCACGCCGCCCGACGTCCACGTCATGCACCGCCACCGGGTGCCCGAATTCGCGGGCCTTGGCGCGCTTGCCGATCTTTCGGGCGACCTCGGGGCCGCGGGCATCGACCCCTCCGACTGGAGCGACAACGCACTGGCCGCCGTCAGCTACGAGAGCGGCATCTACGGCGTTCCGATGGATTTCCACGCCAATCTCTGGCACGTGAACATGGACCTCATGGAAGAGGCGGGCCTCGTCGAGAACGGCCGACCCGTCCTGCCGTCCTCGCCCGAAGAACTCCTCGACCATGCCCGGATGGTGAAGGAGGCCACCGGACAAGACTACCTCGCCGCCGATTTTGCGCAGTTTCCGATCGGCGTGCGTGTGGTTCTAGCGCTCATGTGGCAGCAGGGCGACAACATCTTCACCGAGGACGGCACCGCCACGGTCAACACCGAAGCCGGCAAGCGGGCGGTCGAGACGATCATCCAGCTTTTCGACGCAGGCTATGCGAACCCGCAGCTCAATTACGCCGACAGCCAGCAGGCGTTCCTGAACGGCGAGGCGGCGGTGCTGGTGAACGGCACCTGGGTCGTCGACTTCTATGCCGCCGAGGCCGCCAAGGAGGAGACCGGGCTCGACACCTACTACGTCGCCGACTTCCCGACCCTGTTCGAGCAAGGCGCGACCTGGGCCGACAGCCACATGTGGGCGATCCCTTCGACGCTGAAGGCCAACGATCCTGCGAAGTACGAGGCCGCGCTGAAGGTCCTCGCCTTCATCAACGATCACAACGTGGACTGGGCGCGGACCGGTCACATGTCCGTGCGCAACTCAGTCGTGAACAGCGACGAGTACCGGAACCTCCCGCACCGGTCCGAATACGCCGACACCGCGGCAATCGCGCGAGACACGCCGCCCTCGGAACGCTACGGCGCGATCCAGGACGTTCTGAACCGCGAGCTTCAGGCTATCTGGCTGACCGACAAGCCGGTCGAAGCCGCTCTTCAGGATGCGGAATTCGAGGTTCAGGACCTTCTCGACCGCTGATCCTGCCTGCGTCTCGCCCCTCGGGCGAGGCGCCCATCTCCCTTCAGACAGAACGGAAGACGGCGCGATGGACCGCTGGACAGAGGCCGAGGCGAACGCATGGGGTGCCGCCCGAAAGTGGGTCTGCGGGTTCAATTACCTTCCGTCGACGGCGGTCAATTTCCTCGAGATGTGGCATCGCGACACCTTCGACCGCGCCACGATCGAGCGGGAGTTGGGCTGGGCCGGGGACATCGGGTTCAACGCTTTCCGCATCAACCTGCACTTCCTCGTCTGGAAGCACGACCGGGACGGGCTGATGGAACGGCTCGACTGGACGATGGACCTCGCCGCGCGGCTTGGCATCGATGCGGTTCCCTGTCTCTTCGACGACTGTGGCTTCGGCGGGGACGAGCCGGTCTACGGCCCGCAGCCGGACCCGATCCCCGGCGTGCACAATAGTCGCGCCGTCGCGTCTCCGGGACGCGCGCGCGTCATGGACGCATCCGTGCGGCCCGAACTCGAAGCTTACGTGCGAGACATCGTCGGCACGTTCCGCGACGACCCGCGGGTCCTGTTCTGGGACCTCTACAACGAACCGGGCAACCGGATGATCTTCGGTCTCGACGGATTCGGGGAGTACGATCCGGCGCTCGCCGCACACAGCCGCAACCTGATGGACGCGAGCTTTGACTGGGCGCGCGACGAGGCGCCGGAGCAGCCGCTTACCGTCGCCGCTTGGACAACGCCGCTGCCGGGGACCGAACTGCCGCCCTACCAGACGGACATGGACCGCGCCGCGATCGCCCTCTCCGATATCGTGTCGTTCCACGCGTACTGGACCACCACGCACGTCGCACGGTTTATCGACCATTTGGCGCGCCACAAGCGCCCGATGGTCTGCACCGAATGGATGGCACGCGCGATCGACAGTCGGATTCAGCACCAACTCGGACTGTTCCACGACAGGAATGTCGGCAGCTTCCAGTGGGGCTTCGTGAAGGGGAGGACCCAGACGCATCTTCCCTGGCCGGTCGACCTCGTGCGGGCTCACGGCGGCATCGAGAACCGGGAGACCTGGTTCCACGACGTCCTCCACGAGGACGGCACGCCCTATGACCCTAAGGAAATCGAAACCGTGCGGCGGCTGACATCTTCGGGCCGTGCGGACGCAACGGCCGGAGGAGATCGATGACATGTCGGGAGTGACGCTGGAGACGGTGATCAAGCGCTACGGAGACGTTCAGGTCATCCATGGGATCGACCTCCAGATCGAGGACGGGGAGTTCTGCGTCTTCGTGGGGCCCTCGGGCTGCGGGAAGTCGACGCTCCTGCGGATGGTCGCGGGGCTCGAGGAGACGAGCGCGGGGACGATCGCGATCGGCAGCCGCGACGTCACCCGGCTCGATCCGGCCGAGCGCGGCGTGGCGATGGTGTTCCAGACCTACGCGCTCTACCCGCACATGACGGTCGAGGAGAACATGGGCTTCGGCCTGCGGATGACCGGCCATCCGAAAGACGAGATCCGGGCCAAGGTCGGCGAGGCGAGCCGGATCCTCAAGCTCGACGACTACCTGAAGCGGAAACCCAAGGCGCTCTCGGGCGGACAGCGCCAGCGGGTGGCGATCGGGCGGGCGATCGTGCGGGGGCCGGAGGTGTTCCTGTTCGACGAGCCGCTCTCGAACCTCGACGCCGAGCTGCGGGTCGAGATGCGGGTCGAGATCGCGCGGCTCCACCAGGAGATCGGGGCGACGATGATCTACGTCACCCACGACCAGGTCGAGGCGATGACGCTGGCCGACAAGATCGTGGTGCTGCGGGCCGGGCGGGTCGAGCAGGTGGGGGCGCCGATGGACCTCTACCGCGACCCCGACAACCGCTTCGTGGCGGGCTTCATCGGCTCGCCCGCGATGAACTTCCTCGAGGGACGGGTGACCGGCGGCGCGGTCGAGGTGCCGGCGTTGCAGCGGTCCTTGCCGCTCGGGATCGCCCTGCCGGCGGACGGGACGAAGGTGACCGTCGGGCTCCGGCCCGAGCACCTGACGCTCGACCCCGCGGGCGCGACCCACAAGGTGGAGCTGACCGAGGCGCTGGGGGGCGTGTCCTACGCGCACCTCAAGTGCCCCAACGGCACGCCGATGATCGTGGAGGAGCGGGGCGACGAGCGCAGCCATGCGGGCGCCGAGGTGGGGGTGTCCTTCGACCTCGGACGCGCGATGGTGTTCGACGGCGAGAGCGCGGCGCGGATCAGGTAGGCGACGGCGTCCGGGGTCGGACAGGGGCCAGCCGCCTCGCATCAAACTCGATAGCGATAGCGAAGTGCCACGGCGAGCCTGAACCTACTGTCCCCGCATCACCAGTTGTCCGACGGCGCCGCGCCGTGCAGCACTTCTGCGATCCTCGCCTGAGTGGCGGGCGTCACGTCGACGGGAAGCGAGTCCGGCGCGTGGAAACCCGAGCCGAGGATCTCGGCAGTGCGGATCGGCCACGGCGGCGGCCGCACCCCGGTTGCGATGTAGAGAACGATGTGGTCCCGGTTGCCCAGCGCCCGGTTGAAATAGACGTGGAACATCCGGGGCGGCGACTCCAGCGTCAGACCGGTTTCCTCGGCCGCCTCGCGCACCGCGGCGTCGCGGCAGCTTTCGCCGGGATCGACCGCACCGCCCGGCAGAAACAGTCCCGACATGTAGGTGTGGCGGACGAGCAGGACCTCTCCCGCGGCGTTCGTGGCGAGGAGCCGGACGCCAAGCGAAACCCGCGGCGTGAAGCGCAGCTTGGTTGCGATCGCGAGGCGCCCCAGCCGGGTGTGGGCCCGCGCGAGAAAACCGGCGCTCGCGGCGATGTCCGGATCGCGCATCAGAGTTTCCTGACGTCGATGCCCGCCGCCTCGAGCGCGTCGCGCACGCTGCGGGCGATGGCGAGCGCCTCGGGCCCGTCGCCGTGGACGCAGATCGTGTCGATCCGGGCGGGAATGCTTTTGCCGTTTTCCGCATGGATCGCGCCGTCCTGCACCATCTTCACGATGCGCGGTCCGGCGACGGCGGGGTCTTGGATCATCGCCCCGGGCAGGCCGCGATCGACGAGCGTGGCGTCGTCGTTGTAGGCCCGGTCGGCAAAGATCTCGCCCGCCCAGGCGCAGCCCAAAGCCTTCACCGCCGCTTCCTGCGCGGTGCCGGCGAGCGCCATGACCACGATATCGGGGCGGATGTCGAGCGCGGCCTCGTAAGCCACCCGCGCCATAGCCTCGTCCTCGCAAGCCATGTTCGAGAGCGCGCCGTGAAGCTTGAGATGGCGGACCGCGCCGCCTGCCGCCGTCGCGATCGCCTCGGCCGCGCCGAGCTGGTAGCGGACGAGGTTCGCGAGCGTGGCGTCGGACAGGAAAAGCCGCCGGCGGCCGAACCCCTGGAGGTCGGCGAAGCCGGGATGCGCGCCAATGCCTGCGCCCTTCTGCACGGCGAGGCGCATGGTCACCGCCATCACGTCCGGGTCGCCGGCATGGAAACCGCACGCGACGTTGGCCGAGGTGACGATGTCGAGAAGCGCCGCGTCGTTGCCCATGACCCAGGAGCCGTAGCTTTCGCCCATGTCCGCGTTGAGATCGACCCTCATTATGTCTCTCCTCCGGTGACACCGCTGATGAGTTGGTAGCCCAGAAGATCGGGAATGTCGCCGGGGTCGCGGACGAGCGGGCGCAGGCGGCGCTTCAGGGCCGACAGGGTTTCCTCCGGCGTCGGATGGTCCGCGAGCGCCTCCTCGACGGTGACGAAACGGAGGCGGATCGTCGAGCCGGGGGCGGCCTGCGCGACGACCGGCAGGTCGTCGGGATGGACCGTCCCGATCCGGGGATAGCCGCCGGTCGTCTGGCATTCGGGCATCAGGACATACGGCGCGCCGTCACCCGTCATCTGGACGTCGCCGGGCTGAACCACCTCGGAGACGAGGCTCAGCTGGCCGTCGGCCGCGAAGGGGTCGCCCTCGAAGGCGAGCCGGACGCCCTGCCGGTTGCCGCGGGTGTCGCGGATGAAGCTGGTCTCTTCGAAGCGACGGCGGTCGGCCTCGGAGAACAGCGCCGTCTGCGGCGTGGGCAGGAGGCGCAGCGCGCCGCCCCGGCAGCGGTCGGCGGTGTCGAGCCGCAGGGGAAGGGCGACGGGGTCCGGGTCAGGTCCGACGGGAAGCCTCTGCCCCGCCGCGACGCGCCCGAGGATCCGGGCGGCGAGATGGGCGGCGCGGCTGCCCATGACCTCCTCGGTGGCGAAGCCTCCCGCAACGTGCAGGTATCCGTAGACGCCCGCGCGGGCGCCACCGATGATCAGCCGCTCGTCCGGTGCGATCCGGTGCGCCGCGTTCCAGTCGAGCGCGCGATCGCCGGC
>Ga0102926_1001002_pt1 | contig 16744 bp, 11 predicted proteins | sample SalPonR1_A_D2_MG_FD_78173 | JGI IMG/M metagenome (GOLD analysis project Ga0102926, IMG submission 78173) | Salt pond soil microbial communities from South San Francisco under conditions of wetland restoration - Salt Pond MetaG R1_A_D2_MG | ecosystem: Environmental > Aquatic > Marine > Intertidal...
TTCTTTTCTTTTAATTCAACTTCAGTTGCAGCACCAACATTAATTACAGCTACACCACCTGCAAGTTTTGCAAGTCTTTCTTGAAGTTTTTCTTTATCATAGTCGCTTGTTGAGTCAACAATTTGAGCTTTAATTTGAGCAGTCCTTTCATCAATTTCATTCTTTTTACCAGCACCATTAATAATAGTTGTATTTTCTTTATCAACTTTTACATTTTTAGCTCTACCAAGCATTGAAATTTCAGCCTTTTCAAGTGTTAAGCCAATTTCTTCACTAATTACTTCACCACCTGTTAAAATAGCAATATCTTCTAACATTGCTTTTCTTCTATCCCCAAAACCTGGAGCTTTTACTGCAACAACATTTAAAATACCTCTTACTGCATTAACAACCAATGTAGCTAAAGCTTCACTTTCAACATCTTCAGCAATAATTAATAAGGGTTTGTTTGTTTGAGATACTTTTTCTAAAACAGGCAATAATTCTTTCATATTAGAAATCTTTTTATCATAAATTAAAATAAAAGGATCTTCTAATACAGAAGTCATTGTTTCTCTGTTATTACAGAAATATGCACTTAAATAACCTCTATCAAATTGCATACCTTCAACAAAATCTGTAGTTGTTTCAAAAGTTTTAGATTCTTCAACAGTAATAACACCATCAATACCAACTTTTTCCATTGCATTAGAAATTTCATCACCAATTGTTCTATCACTATTTGAACTGATAGTTGCAACTTGTGCAATTTCTTCTTTATCTTTAATGGATTTAGATAGCTTATTAATTTCTACTATAGCATCTTCTACAGCTTTATCAATACCTCTTCTAATTCCCATTGGGTTAACTCCAGAAGCTACACTTTTCATACCTTCTTTTATAATTGCCCAAGCTAATACTGTTGCTGTTGTTGTTCCATCTCCTGCAACATCATTTGTTTTTGTTGCAACCTCTTTAAGTAATTGTGCACCCATATTTTCATAAGGGTCTTCAAGTTCGATTTCACGAGCTACAGATACACCATCTTTAGTAACGGTAGGAGCACCAAATTTTTTATCTAATAGAACTAGACGGCCTTTAGGGCCTAAAGTTGTCATAACTGCACGAGAAATTTTCTCAACACCATTTACCAAAGATTTTCTTGCTTCTTCACTAAATTGAAGTTGTTTAGCCATATTTTTATCCTCTCTTCAAATTTATTATTTAAAGTTATTTAATTAGCTATTTGCTATCTTTAAAAAAATACAAATAAATCTATCAATAAGCAAGTAAATATTAATTTTTTTTTATTCTAATATTTTATAAAAGAATTATATAAAATAGTGAAACTAAAATTATACTAAATATATTGCTTATAAAATTAACTTTTTCATTATCAATTATTCTAAATCCTTTTACTAATGGTAATTTTTTTCCATTTTTATATTCTTTTTCAACAATTCTATCTTCTTCTTTATCATAATAGTTTGCTTGCATTGTCAAACCTAAAAGACTATCTACAATAGAGCCTGCAAAGCCTGAGAGAGTTACTATTGCAATATAAGAGATACTACTTATTGATGGTGAAAAATAAATAGGATACCACATTAATGCTATTAATAAAGATCCTAACAAACCACCTAGAGTTCCCTCAATAGAAACACCACCTGATAGCCCTGGTTTCATGGGTCTTCCGTTTAAAATAGAAAAAGTTTTACCTTGCATTAGCATTCCTACTTCACCAGAAAAAGTATCACTTAAAGCCTCTGCTACACTAGCTCCAAACATAAGTAATATCATTGGATTTGGATATACTAAATAAACAACAGCTAATATAAAGCCTACTCCTCCATTAGCAAAAACTTGTAATAAATCTCGCTTCTCAGCTTTTTCTTGAACTTCTTTAGCTTCTTTATATATTTCATTATTTTTATTGAAATGTGATAACAAACCTGCCCCAAAAACAAAAAACAAATACATAGTTAATCCACCAAAGCCAAAAGCTAAAATAGCAACAATACCTAAGCAAAAAGCTCCAACTATTCCACCTAAAGTCATCTGTTTTAAAATATAAGCAACTAAGGCTAAAATAAATAAAATTAATATAATCCAAATCATATAATAATCAATTGATAAAAAAAATCGATCGATTAAAGCAGCTAAAGAACTTGGTTCTGCACTTCTAAGAAATCTCTCACTCAAACTAAACCTCCAGCAAGTAAAGTAACAAATAAAGGAACACTAATATTATCAAAACCTAAAGGTGAAATAACTTCAATTAATGAGGCTGCAACACCTATCAAAATAGAAGCTAAAAGTTTAATTAGAAATGTTGAATCACTCATAAAACTAAAAATTATGAAACTAGAAACAATACAAACAAAAAGCATAACAATGCTACCTAAGTATGTTTTTCCACCAGTTGCTAAAGGAATTTTCTTATCTCCATATAAAAAACCCAAAATAGCAGCAAAACCATCACCATAGCCCATTGCAAAAACTCCAACAGTCGCAGCATAAAGCTCTAGATCACCTAAATAAACTAATAATATTAATATTATTAAGGAAAAAGGATAATAAACAAGACCTAAATTACGTTTTTTATCTGGGCAACCAATAACTTTTCCCACCTCAGGATAAAAAACAAATAAAGAATTTAAAAAAACAAAAACAATAGGCCCCGAAATAGCATAAAGGATATTATCAAAAAAGTGTATCATAATTAACCACCAATTTGTTGCTAAAATATGGACAATCTTCCTTATAATTTCATCATCAATTTTAGTTTTATTCTTTATACATAAAGAAACTAACAATATTATTGCTATATATATAATCGAAATAAATATCCCTATACAATTAATATTCATAAACTCATGATGCATTTTCAATTACTATTTTTCAAGACTATTACAAATAAATTTATTAAAAATATCTTTAATAAATTACTAACTCAAATATAAATATATAAAAATGCTCTTTTTTAATTAAAAAAATATATATTTTCTAAGTTTGCTTAAATATATAAAAGATATCTTGTTTTTTTAAAATAATTAATGTATATTTATACAGTACTAATGCATAGTATCAAAGGAGCAAAGAATGCGAGAACGTCATACTAGACTTAATCTTGTTAAAGAGTTAATAAAAAACAACAGAATTGATAACCAAGATTCTTTATTAGATATGCTTAAGAAAGAGGGTTATTCAGTAACTCAAGCAACATTATCAAGAGATTTAAAAATGTTAAAAGTTGGTAAAATTTCAGATGGTTGGTCTGGTTACTACTATGCTTTACCAGAAAACGATTTAATCAGCGAATCTGAAAAAAGTTATATACAAGATGTAAGAAGAGGGATTTTATCAATTGAATTTAGTGCAAACTTTGGTGTAATAAAAACAAGAAGTGGTCATGCAAATAGTGTAGCAATTGCTTTAGACGTATTAGCAATACCAGAAATTTTAGGAACTTTAGCGGGAGATGATACAATCTTTGTTATTTTGAGAGAAGGAATGACAAAAGAAGATCTTCAAGAAAGCTTTAAAAGCAGAATCCCAGACATTCAAGAATAATTATTTACGGCTTTGATTAAAATCAAAGCCTTTTTCTTGAACTTTCTTAAAACAATAAATAAAATAATCTCATAGGAGACAATTATGGAATATAATAATTTTACAAATTTAAATTCATTTAATAAATTAAAAGATATAAAACCTTTTGATTTAAAATCAAAACTTAACAAAAAAAGAATTGAGGATTTACAAGTTAAAAATGGATCTCAATTAACTTATTCTTATGCAACAATGCCCGTAGATGAAGAACATATTAAAATATTTCAAGAATTAAGTGATGAACAAAATTTAATTGAAAAATATAAGAACTTGTTAAACGGTGAAAGAATTAACACCGGAGAAGACAGAAGCGTTTTACATCATTTAACTAGAGGACAAATTTTAGATAATGTTATTGTTGATGAAGAAAATAAAGGTGAATTTTATAAATCACAACTTACAAAAATTAAAGATTTTTCAGATAAAGTTCGTGAAGGTAAAATTGTTGGATCAACAAATAAAACATTTAAGAATGTTATTCAAATAGGAATTGGAGGAAGTGATTTAGGTCCTCGAGCTCTATATCTTGCATTAAAAGGATATGCTATTGCTCAGAACAAACAAATAATTGATGCAAAATTTATAAGTAATGTTGATCCTGATGATGTAAGTGATGTAATAAAAGATATTGATTTTGAATCTACATTGTTTGTATTAGTCTCAAAAAGCGGTACAACTCAAGAAACTCTAACTAATAAGGATTTAGTATTTAATACTTTAAAATCATGCAACATTGAAGGATTTGACCCAAGCAAACATATGATTGCTGTAACAAGTAAAACAAGTCCACTTGCAAAAAGTGATGAGGTTTTAGATTCATTCTTTATTGATGATTATATTGGAGGAAGATACAGTTCAACAAGTGCTGTTGGGGGTGTTATTTTATCAATAGCTTTAGGCTTTGATACATTTAAAGAACTATTAGAAGGTGCTCATGAAGCTGATATTAATGCACTAAATAAAGATGTATGTAAAAATGCTGCTCTCTTAGATGCAATAATAGGTGTTTATTTAAGAAATATTTTAGACCTTCCATCAACTGCAATTCTACCTTATTCTCAAGCACTTTCTAGATTCCCCGCTCATTTACAACAACTTGATATGGAAAGCAATGGTAAACATGTAAATAGGTTAAAAGAAGATATTGACTATGTAACAGGTCCAATTATTTTTGGAGAACCAGGAACAAATGGACAACATTCTTTTTATCAACTTCTTCACCAAGGAACTGACACGATTCCATTACAATTTATTGGCTTTAAAAAAAGTCAATTTGGAAAAGACATAAATGTAGATAATTCTACAAGCCAAGAAAAATTAAATGCAAACTTAACAGCACAAATTGTTGCTTTTGCTATTGGAAAAGATGATAACAACCCTAATAAAAAATTTGAAGGAAACAGATACTCTTCTCTAATAAGTGCAGATCAATTAACACCTAAAACCTTAGGCTCTTTATTAGCTCATTTTGAAAATAAAGTAATGTTCCAAGGCTTTATTTGGAATTTAAATTCATTTGACCAAGAAGGTGTTCAATTAGGTAAAATTCTTGCTAAAAAAGTTTTAAATGGATGTGAAGGCGATGAGTTATTACAATCTTATTATAATTTATTAAACATCTAATCTTATTACATTTTTGCAAATAAACAAATAGTCTAAAAAATGAGTTGAATATATATATATATTATTCAGCTCATTTTTATCTCTTAAATAAATAATTATTGTTAATTAATAACTTCTAGCCTATAATAACAAAAGCTACATTTTTAGGAGCCTTTTTTATGAATTTTTTAAAAAAAACAAATCGTATTTTAATAATAAGTATACTACTAGTTTCTAATTGCTTATTTTCATTTGATAATGGTCAACGTATTCAACATATAGAAAGTGATGTATACAATGGAATTAGAGATTTATATCTCTCTCAATCTCTTGCTATGCCATCAACAGCTGCACCCTATTCAGATAATGAATTAAATATGATGCTTGATTTACTTGATGAAAATAAATTTACAAAAGCTGATAAGAGAGTCTATAATTATATAATTGATTCTTTAGATTTAGATGATCGACATTCAAACAAATATGGAAAAACTGATTGGGGCGTTGATATAAATTTAGAAAGTTATAATCATAATAACACAAGTGATTTTTTAAGAAGAGAAAATTTTATCTATGATTTTAAAGATCAAAAACAATTGATTAATATTGGAGTAGAAAGTTGGATTGGAGACTCTTTTTATGGATTAGGTAATTTCTCAATTGGAACAACGTATTCTATTGAAAATACTTTTGGTAGCACAAAACAAAATACAAATATATTATTTCTCGCTCCAAACTCAATTATTTCTGATTTCGATTTCAATTTTCCATATAGAGCTTTTATTGCAACAGGTGGAGATACTTGGTCTCTTGAAATTGGTAGAGACAGAGTTAGTTGGGGAAATGGAGTTAGCTCAAATCTCATGATTGGAGATAATCTTCCATATCTTGATGAATTGAGATACACAACATATTCTAATCAATTTAAATATACTTATCTTCTCTCTTTCTTCCCTCATCCAAACAATTATATTGATAATGATGATGATGCAACAACTGGATTAGAACAAGGAGATCCTGTAAAAGGCACACGTGCTTTAATTGCTCATAGAGGAGAGGGTAGATTATTTAATAATAAAGTTAATCTTGCCCTTAGTGAATCTATCATGTATCAAACAGAAGAAAATGTACTAGATTTAAGATATTTATCCCCTAGTGCAATTTTCCACAACTATTATATAAGAGCAAATGCAAATTCCCTTGTAACTGCCGAAATGGATTTTACCCCATTAAAAAACTTCAATATTTACGCACAAGCCGCAGTTGATGAATTTGCACTACCTGGAGAACCTGTTCCAGGAGTATCTTCCGATGCTTATCCCAATGCTTTTGGATATTTAGCTGGAATTAGATACCACTATGATGTAGCAAATAAATATAAAGGAAATACAAGCTTTGAATTTGCAAAAACAGATCCATATCTATATTTAAGAGGACATGGAAAAGATGAAACAGCACAAGAAGAAAATGAATATGGAATAAACTATGTTGTTGCCTTTAGAGAATTTGCAAGAGGAACGTGGTATCATAATGAATTTTTGGGGTATGAATATGGTGGGGATGCTATTGTTGCAAACATAAATTCATCTCTTACTAATTATGGGAAATGGAACATTGAAACAAATATCTTCTATATGCTTCATGGAACTTTTGATATGTTTACAGGTTGGCAAAAAATAGAAGATGGACAAGATACAAATACTTATACAACTCCTACATCAGATATGGATGATAATACTACTGTAAATTCAGATAGCAGAGAACCAATATCTGATTATGATTTACGAGATGCTGTTTCAAGAACTCTTGTATTAGGAGCTAGCGCATCTTATGATTTAACTAAAAATTTAAATTGTTTCATTCAAGTTGATTATATTGATATAAAAAACTATCAAAATATTTTAGACCAAAATACGTCAGATGTACAACTTGTATTAAGTCTATCTTATAGTATATAAAATAAAAAATGAAAAAATTAATTATATTATTATTAATCATATTTACTTCTTTTAACTTATTTTCTAAAGATCAAGAAATTCTTCCTTTAGAAAGTAAGGCATATGATTATATAGATTATCTTTATCTTTTAAACTCAAAAGTACCCCCAACAGCAGCTAAGCCGTATTCAATTAGTCAAATGAAAGTATATTTAAATTCTTTAAATTATAACAATCTTAATAAAACCTCCATTAAATATTACAATTATTTGACAAAACTGATTGAAAAAGAATCACTAGATATTAAATTAGATGATTTATCTTCTATTGATGTAGAAGGTAATACAGGTTTTGAAGTTTACACTCACAATAATACAACAGATATAAAAACAAATAGAGATTGGACTTACCTTCAAGAAGACAGAATTCCTTTGTTAAAACTTAAACTGAATATCGCTTTAGATAAAATATTTTTTACAACTTGTGAATTACAATACCAACAAGGGAAATATGAACCAAGTAAGGATAGTATATATTATCTAAAAAATAATGATTTCATTGATAATTATGCGCCATACGGGATTGGAACATTAGCTTCAACAGATATTATTTACAATATTCTAACAAATCAATACAACCAAAAATATAGTACCAATATTCCACTTGCATCTAAATTTATTGATTTTGATACTCCTAAAAGAGCTTTTCTTTCTGTAGGTGGGAAAAATTGGAATTTAAATTTTTCAAAAGACACAATTGAATGGGGAAATAGTATTATAGGTAATTTTATTTTTGATAATCATTTTAATAATAACTTCTTAAATTTAAAATTTTATTCAAAAAAGTTTAATATCAATAATACAATTGCTTTTTTAAATACACAAACAAATAATGGAGAAAGCCCTGATACTGAAATTAAAATGTTTATGACCCATCGTCTTGAATTTAGACCTTTTGAAAAATTCAGATTTGCCATTAGTGAAAATGTAATGTATCAAAATAATATACCAATCTTTTTATATTTTAATCCATCAAATATATATCATAATATCAATATGAGAGAAATGTTTAACGCAATTGCTCATTTTGAATCAGATATATATATATCAAAGAATAAATCCTGGTATTCACAATTTGTTTTAGATCAGGCTAGAGCTCCTAATGAAAATGCTAGCCAATCAGCAGCTTGGGGCTTTTCAACAGGTCTAAGAAAAACATCTATAATTAATAAAAATATCCTTATATTAACTACTGAAGCATTAATAGCCACACCTTGTTTATACAGAAGAGATGAAGTTGATTTTATTTCTTTTAACAGAACTTTTGTAATAAATCAAAGTTATGTAATTGAACCAACTTTTATTGGATTTCAAGAAGGAGGAGATTCTCTTGCTTTCAAAATTCAAGTACAATACAATAATTTAGATAAATTTAATTTTTTGATATATTATTATTTATTATTTAAAGGAGAAGTAGATATCTTCACTGCTACACATGTTGATGAAAATGGAAATCCAATATCAAATGATGATAAACCAAATTATGGTGAAATGTTATTTAAAAATGGAATATATTCACTAAAACATGTAATTTATTCTGCTCTAGATTATCAAATCTATTCTGATAAAAACATTTCTATATCTAATAAAATCACATTTTCCTATATTTATAAATTAAGATTAAAACCTTCTGCCTCAAGCTATGATGATATTCAATTAAGTTCTGGTATCTCAATTAAATTCTAACTAAAAAGGCAAAAAGAATCCCCAGCAGACTAAAAGGAGGTAAAAGCCTACCGAGGCAAAACAAAAGGAGGTTGAAGAGATAATTTTATTTAAAAAAATCTCTTACAAGCGGAAAGATATATAATATTTTTCTTTTTTTCAACCCTTTTTTTTAAAAAAAATTAATAATTAATAAATTTTTATCGGTTCATCAATTTTTTTTATTATAAATCTATATTAGCATCATTTTTCATCGAAAATGGCTGTCTTGTATTTTCGATAACATCTCTCCATAAACTTCCTTCAATATCAACATTATTTCTTTTACAAACAGCTTGTTTTATAGGAATATGTAAAAAACTATTATTTATTTGAGAAATCAAACATTGTGTTTTACCTGCCATTGCAGCATGAACAGCATGAGCCCCTAATCTTGCACAATAAATTGAATCAAAAGAATTAGCAGGAGCACTACGAATAATATAAGAAGGGTCAATATATTTAATATTTACTTCAATACCCTCTTCTTCAAAATATTTCTTAATTTCACCCTTTAAGAATATACCAATATCTGTGTACTTTACATTTCCTGATGCATCTTTTTGACCTGTTGAAGGAACTAAATCTTGACCAGCTCCTTCTGCAACTAAAATTACAGCATGTTTTCTTGTCATTAAACGTTCTTTTAAATGAGAAAATAAACCATTTGGTCCATACAAATCAAAAGGATTCTCTGGAATTAAACAGAAATTAACGTCACTTTGGGCTAAAGATGTATGAGCTGCAATAAAACCACTTTCTCTACCCATAACTTTTACAAGACCAATACCATTAATAGAATTTTTTGCCTCAACATGGGCACCTCTAACACTAGGAACCGCAGCACCAACAGCAGTATCAAAACCAAAAGAACTTTGGATGAAAGATAAATCATTGTCTATAGTTTTTGGAACACCAATAACAGCAATTTTTAAACCTCTTCTCTTAATTTCTTCACCAATATCATATGCACCACGAAGTGTTCCATCTCCACCAACAGAAATTAATACATTTATATTCAATCTTTCTAGGGAATCAACAATCTCATCAACTTGCATTCCTCCCCCTCTAGCAGAACCTAAAATTGTACCGCCTTTTTCTTGAATATCATCAACAACATCTGGATCTAATGGAATAAGAGGCCACGGAGAATTTTCTAATAATCCTCTATACCCAAATTGAACACCGCTTATTCTCCTAACACCGTATCTATACCAAAAACACCTTACAACAGATCTAATTACATTATTTAATCCTGGACAAATCCCACCACAAGTTGTTATTGCAGCATGAACATGAGCAGGATTAAAATAAATTTTCTTTCTAGGTCCTGCTTTCTCTACTGTATCTTTAATTAAAGGAGATCTTTCCCCATTTTCATCAACCTCAGATTCTACACTAAAATAAACTCTATCGTCATCACAAACATAATCAGCTTGGCCATCTCCACTATCATCACTCATAATAATTGGAGTTGCCAGTTTTGCCTCACCTAAATTTGTAATATCAAAATTATATTTTAAGTCTTTTGCTTTTTTCTTCATAAATTTTCTCCTCGTGTAAAATAAGAATTCCAAAGTAATCAATAACAATAGAATTCACAAAAAATTATTTTTTATTTCCATCCTTATCATATTCGTTTAATAATAAATCAATATCATCATTAAATTTTTCATAAGGTTCTTTTGTAACTTCTTTAATCTCTTGATGAAAAGATTTATATGCTTTTAAAAAATCTTCACCAAACTCAGTTAAATATGCTCCATGTCTAGAATAGCCACCTCGTCTTCTTACTAAAATAATTTTACCTAATGAATCTTCTAAAACATTTATCATAGAGTATGCTTTCGAATAAGAAATTCCAATCTCAGTAGCCGCAGCACGAAGAGAAGAGTGTTTTTTCACTTCTTCTAATAACCATAAAACACCGATTCCCATGAATTTTTCATTTTCAGAATTCACTAAATATATTTTAGTTTTTAAGTCCATAGCTCTCCTGCTGCCTTATATATAATATCAAATAAATCAGAAAGTTTTTCTGTATCAACAGAGCAATAAGCTACTCTAAAGACTTTATTCATAATATTTATAGCACCAATATTATATTCTTCTAATAAATAAAGTCTTAATTCTTCAACATCACCTTTACATTCAAAAGATAAAAAATACCCACTATTAAAAGCAAGCGGCTTTAAATAATCTAAATTTTCTTTTTCTTTTAGTTTATCTTTTATTAAACGATAACGCAATTCCATTTCTTTTCTTGCATCTTCTTTGCCTTTATTATAGGAATCTTTGTTTTCTAATGCTTTTATTAATAAACTTTGAGAAGGTTTGCTACAGTTTGAGACTGAAGATCTAATACTTCCTAATATTTTTTTATTAAATGCATCATATTGTGCTTGAGAAAACCCTTTTGTAGAAACAGTTATAAATCCAACTCTAAAGCCCCATACCATTGCTTCTTTTGTTGCAGCATCACCTTTAACAGCAAATAAATTTTCACTTGCATCAGCTATTTTTGCAAATAAAGATTCTCTTGCAGTATTATCTTCATAAAATAATCCAAAATAGGCATCATCACAAATTGCTAAAACTTTTTTACCACTATTTGCAGCATTAATTAAAATATCTGCAATTTTGCTCATTTCATCATTTGTTGGTGTATAGCCAGTAGGATTATTAGGGAAATTTAAGATTACTACTACTTTCTCAGTTTTTGAAGAGTCAATAGCTTTTTTAAAACCTTCTAGGTTAAAAGCTTTTCTAGTTTCATCATATAATGGAAAAGTTGTAAAAGAAGCATTTACATTTTCTTTTATTACTAAATCATAGTTATCCCAAAACAAATGGGGAAGAATTACGGAATCATCCTTATTTAAAAACAATCTTAATGTAATTGATAAAGCCTGAGTTAAACCTCCAGTAACTACAGGAAGAGAGAAAGATTTATCCTTTAAAGATGGATTTTTTTCAATCATATCTTCTTTCCATAATTCTTTTAATTTAGGAAGTCCTCCTCCTGGAGCATATGTGAATATTTCACCTGGAGCCATTTTTTCTTTGTCAAAATTGTCATATATACTATCTAAAAATAGAGGAGTACCCTCTTTAAATGCTTGACCTACTGTAGCATTATATCTAGTTGCCTTTGCTCTAGCTTGTGCACTTTGCGCAACAATACCTTTTGGAAAGTACATTCTCTTTCCGTAATCCGACAATAAATCATAAACAACACAACCCTTTAATGTATCATTTAATTCTTTAGCTAATTCATTCATTTTTTATTTCCTCTCTTAATTTTTTTATAAATTAATAAAAAAACCATTCTTTTTCTACATCATTTATACACATTTTGTATATTTATTTATAAAATATTCAAAAATACTAAAACAATTCTCCTTGCTTATATGAAACCTCTATATCATTCTCCTTTTTAACATCTAACATAGAAATAAACTTTTCCTCTTCAATTATAATAATATTCAATTCTTTAGCTTTAGCCTTTTTACTACCACCACCTTTTCCTAATAGCAAATGTGTGGTTTTTGATGAAAGAGAGGAGACACAACGCCCACCTCGTTTCTCGATTTCTTTTACAGCTAAAGATCTTGGATTAAAATTATCAAAAGAACCACTAACAGCCCAAACTTGATCTTTAAAAGATTCATCAATCAACAAAGTATCAACACTTTCACTCATATTTAATCCAAAAGCTTTTAAATCTTTAATTCTTTTCTGCATTATTGGATCAGATAAAGCTGAAATTATATTTTTAGAAGTTTTTTCGGCAATTAATGGTATTTTACATAAAGAATCAACATCTTTTTTTTCCACAATTTCAAAAAGCTTATCAATTGAATCAAAACCATTTTTTAATAACATATCAACTATTTTTTTGCCTACTTCTGGAATTCCTAATGAAATTAAAACTCTACTAAAAGGTTGTTTCTTACTTTTTTCAATTGCATCAACTATTGCTTTTATTTTTTTATCACCAAAGCCTTTTTCATTACTTAATTTTTCAAAATCAATTGAATAAATATCTTGAACATCTTTTATTAAATCTAATTCTAACAATTTCTCAATTGTTTTTGGACCCAATGTATCAATATCCATTTGATTTTTTGCAACAAAAAACTCAATACGTCCATATATCTGTTTTGGGCAAAAATCATTAGGGCAAAAAGTGTGAGAGCCCTTTATAACAATAGGAGTTGAACAAATAGGACATTGTAATGGCATTTTATAATTAATATTTCCATCTTCATTTTTATCAACAACTTTCTCTACTGCAGGGATTACATCACCTCTTTTGCTTACTTCAACAATATCACCAATGGCTAACTCTAATTCATCAATATTTTGTTGATTATGTAGTGTTACATTGCTTATTGTAGAGCCCCCTATTTCAACTGGATTTATCCTAGCTACCGGAGTAAGACGACCTGTTCTTCCCACTTGAATATCAATTGATTTAATAACACTTTGAGAAAAAGGAGATTCAAATTTATAAGCTAAAGCCCACCTTGGATGATGAACGGTATATCCCAAAGTTTCTCTTACGTTTATTTCATTTACTTTTATAACTAAACCATCAATTTCATAATCTAAAGAGTTTCTATTTTTTGTTTCTTGAGAAATCTCAATATTTATATCTTTAAAACTTAAAGAATTTCCTTCTATATGATTTTTTTCTAATAGAGATTTAGCTTTTTCTTTTGTTTTTGAAAAAACACAAATATTAGGATTTGTTCTAAAACCTAAATCTTTTAATTTGGATAAAATTTCTACATGAGAATTAAAAGAATATATAGATGGATTAAAAAACCCTTCATAAACAAAAATATTTAAAGGTATTTTTGCACTTTCACTACTTTTTTTTCTTCTTATAGTTCCTGCACAAAGGTTTCTAGGATTTGAAAAAGGCTGTTCTAGAGTTTTATTTACTCGCTCAAAAACTTTCTTTTCTAAATAAATTTCTCCTCTCACAGCAACATTTACTTTTTCACTTAGTCTAAGAGGAACATTTGTAATAGTTTTAACATTATTAGTTACATCATTTCCTATAGTTCCATTTCCTCTCGTAACAGCTTTTACTAAAATTCCATTTTCATAATATAAAACAATAGAAATACCATCAATTTTTTGTTCTAAAACATAATTTAGTTCATCACTTACTTTTCTTTGGCTTTTATCAATCCATGAAAGTATTTCTTCTTCATTATATGCTTTATTTAAACTTAATACAGGTATAGTATGAGCCACCTCTTCAAAACTAGAATCTAAATCACTTCCAATTCTTTGAGTTGGAGAATCAACAAATTTTAAATTAGGATTTTCTTTTTCTATTTGTTTAAGACGATCAAATAACCTATCATATTCTAAATCACTTACAATTGGTTGAGACTCAACATAATATGCAATTTGATAATCTCTCAATTTTTCACTTATATTTTTAACTTCTTCAAATAATTTATCTTTATTATTCATATGATACATGGTACAATACAATTCACATTTTTTCCACAAAAGATATAAAACTTTCCTAGTTTTCATCATAACGTTTTCATGATATTCTTTATAAATGAAGAGGATAAAATGACTAATAAAAAATTTTCACTGAATAATAAAAAATTTTTACATGGTATTGTTATAAAAGCAAAAGAAGGAATTAATAAAAAGCCTCAAATAATACTACCAAAAATTCCAAGCGACTCTTTAGTTATTTTACCTAAAGATATTATTGGTTCAAATATTATAGAATTTCAAAAACATAACATTCCATTGTTTGCTTCATCTTATATCTCATATATAGGACAACCTCTTTATGCCGTTTTTGCGCCAACTCTTGAAAAAGCAGAAATCCTCTCATCAAAAGTAAAAATAAAATATTTAGAAAATACAGAAGAAGATACCCTTAATAATAAAGAAGATATCACTATTGAATATCAAAAAGGTTCTTATGAAAAACTATATGATCAAATAATAGAGAATAATAAACAGAATGTAGAATCGAAAGAAAAAACAACTATAAAAAGATATAAATCATTTTATTCAAAAATAAATTTTAATAGACTTTCTTCTCCTCCCACAAAAACAACTAAAATAACTGTCGAAATAGAAAATAAGACATTAAATATTTATAGCCCAACACAATGGCCAGCTTTAATATCTAGCAATGTCAGTAAAATTTGTGGATTTAATAAAAAGAAGATTGTTATTCACAAAGAAAAAACATATTCTTTAAAAGATGAATTCCTCATACCTCCCGCTATTTTATCTAGCATAGCAGCATTAGCAGCCATCAAAACTAATAAAATTATTTTTATACATGAAAACATTGAAACCTCTAGAGCAAAAATACAAATAGAAAAAGAAACTTGGTATGAAGAAGAAACTCAAAAAACAACAATTGAAAAGATTAATGTTGTTATTGATCAAGGGGCAACCTCTATTCTTCACAAAGAATTTAGTAACCAACTTCTTGCAGGTCTAATCCCTTTATATAATTTAAAAGGTATTTATATAAAGTTTACATTTACTCATAGTTCAAACATTCCTGCTAATTTTTATGGAGGCCTAGGTTTTGAAAATGCTCTCGCTGCAACTCAAATTCACACATCTAGATTAGGCAAATCCCTAAATATTTCACCTTTTTTATGGATAAATAAAAGTTTTTACGAAAGTACCATTTATAAAAAAATAATAGATACAAAAAACAATATACAAATTCCAAAAGAAACTTTAATTGCTTTAGTTGATGAAAGTTTTTATAACAGAAAGTACTCTGCCTATAAAGTAAACTCCTCAAATGATAAAAACTTTTCAACCTTTACACCTTATGCAAGAGGTATAGGAATAGCAATAGGCCCTAGTATAAGTGGCTTTTCATCTTCAAATGAAACTTTTTCTTCTCCAAAAGTAAAATTAACTTTAACTTTTGATGGAACAATTGAAATAAACACATCTTTTTATAATTCAAGTAGAGCAAGTGAAATTTGGAAAAGTATTGCTTCTAAAGAATTAGATATTGATAAAAATAAAATTGAATTTTGTTCAAATAGTAGCGAAATAATAGATAGTGGACCTTGTGCTCTTTCTACAAATAGTAAGATTATGTCTGAACAGATTAAACAGGCCTGTGATAAGATAAATCAAAAAAGATTCAAAGAAGGACTTCCAATAAGTGTAACTCTCAATTCAAAAAGAAAATCAACAACAAAACCTCTTTTTTCTACAGAATCTTGGATTTCAATAGTCTTAGAGGTTAGTATTGACCCCATTAGTTTAGAACCAATCGTATTTGGAGTTACTGCAATATGTTCTTTAGGTACCTTAATAAACAAAAAAACTTATATAAATAATATGAAAATAGAAATATTAAATACAATAAATGAATTGGGAGCTAAAACAGCAAAAGGCAATAAATTTAATTTGAATATAATAATTAATCAAAATGGTGAAAATATAAGTGATAGCATATCCTCTGGGTTAAGGGGTGTTATTTATGCAGCGTTCAATTCTGCAATAGAAATGGCCTTAGATTCAAAAAATGAAAATCTTCCTATAACTAGTGATAAGATTCTTGAAAAAATGAGGAGCGATTCATGATAAAACTATCTTTAAAATTAAATAAAACTGCATTTGAACTTATTGTTGAAGAAATGAAACCATTATCACAAATCCTTTATGAAGATTTACAAGTTGATATACCAATTAGAAAATGTGAAAATAATATATATAGAAATTCTTTAGCTATACTAGATAATGAACCTGTACTAAGTTCTCTAATTCCAGCTTTTAAGCTTCAAGGAAAAACAATAACAACTTTTAATGCATTTATGCAAA
>Ga0102926_1001006_pt1 | contig 16716 bp, 18 predicted proteins | sample SalPonR1_A_D2_MG_FD_78173 | JGI IMG/M metagenome (GOLD analysis project Ga0102926, IMG submission 78173) | Salt pond soil microbial communities from South San Francisco under conditions of wetland restoration - Salt Pond MetaG R1_A_D2_MG | ecosystem: Environmental > Aquatic > Marine > Intertidal...
CCCGCGCGACGCGTTACGTGGCCGGGCGGGACGACGGGCGGCACGCCAGCGGCGATCCCTCGCCGGTCACCGCGCGCGGCGTGGCGGCGGCGATGCGCGCGGGCGCGGCGCGGCTCTGGGGCAGCGACGACCTGGCGGGGCGGCATGTCGCCGTGCAGGGCCTGGGCCATGTCGGCTGGCACCTGTGCCGCATCCTGCACGAAGCGGGCGCAAGGCTGAGCGTGGCGGATACGGACGCGGCGCGCGTGGCCACCACGGCACGGGAATTCGGCGCGGAGGCGATGGACGCGGACGCGATCCTCGCCGCGCAGGCCGACATCCTCGCCCCCTGCGCCATCGGCGGGGTGCTGAACGTTGGCACGATCCCCGCCATACGTGCCCGCATGGTATGCGGCGCGGCCAATAACCAGCTTGCGACGCCGCGGGACGCCGACACTCTGCACGCGCGCGGCATCCTCTACCTGCCGGATTACCTGGCCAATGGCGGCGGTATCATCAACGTCGCCGCCGAGATTCTGCATGTCGAGGATCGCGCGGCATGGTTGGAGGAAAGTCTCAACGAAATACGGGTGCGTATGGATAGAATCCTGTCACGGGCCGCGGGCGAGGATATCAGCCCCGCCATCATCGCCGACCGGATGGTGGAAGAAACGCTTCTGGACAGGGCGGGCTAGATAGGCACCCGACGACGCGGGCCTAACCCATCCGCCGGCCGGGCGGCTCGAACGGCAGGAACTCCACCGCGGATTGCCGAACCGGCGCGGGGTAGAGCTTCATCAGTTCGAGCACCTCCTGCGGCAGACCGACGGTCACTGCGAGACCGAGCGAATTGGCCTCGTCGGGGGTGAGCGCGTAGTCATGCGTCCATGTCCCCGAGGCAAGCGTGTCGGCGAGCGCCTCGGCCTGATCCTGCGCGATGCGCGGGGTCATGATCTCGACCGCACCCCGCTTGACCTGCGCGGTGGCCTTCTCGCTCACATCGGCCAGGACAAGCGCGAGGTCGGAAACATGCGCGACCGGCTTGGCGTCGCGCGCGGCGAGAATCGAGGCTGCGGAAACCCCCATGATCTGCGGGTCGATGGGGCCCAGCATGGAAAATTCGCCCATCACGATCTCGTCGGCGGCGAGCGCGATGAGCGTGCCGCCGGACATGGCATAGATCGGCACGAAAACCGTCACCTTGGCTGGATGCGCCTCGACCGCGCGGGCGATCTGCATGGCCGCCAGCACCAGCCCGCCCGGGGTATGAAGCACGAGGTCGATCGGCATGTCGCGCGGCGTGGCCTTGATGGCAGAGATGATGGATTGCGCATCCTCCAGCCCGATCATGTTCGACATGTTCATGCCGAAAAGGCTGCGCCGCTCCTGACGGTGGATCATGGTGATGACACGGCTCTTGCGGTGCCGTTCGATCAGGCGGATCGCCTGCGCGCGCCGCAGCGCGAAGAACCTTCCGGTCAGAAACGGTTGCAGGATGATCACCAGAAAGGCGAGAAAGATGAGATTGGAGAAGGAGAAATCCATCGTGCTTGCTTTGCGCTGGGGTCCGGCCAAGGGACCATCGCAGCCCGCGCGGCGGATGTGAATTGAAAAATCCGGTCACATGCGGCATTGACACGACAACAAGAACAAGAGGCAGCGGGCAATGAAAACGGTTCTTCTACTCGGGCTTGTCCTCGGCCTTGCAGCCTGTGGCGGGCCGGGCCGCTTCGGCGGTGGCCCCGGCGGCGGCATGCCCGTCGCATCCGGTCCGGTTTCGGATGCCTGTCTGGCCTCCGGTCGCAAGGCACGCTCGCCTGCGCTGTGCGGTTGCGTCCAGGCGGTGGCCAATGACACGCTGAGCGGGGGCGACCAGCGCCGCGCCGTGGGTTTCTATCGCGACCTGCAATCGGCACAGGATACCCGGCAGTCGGACCGCCCGCGCGACGAACGGTTCTGGGAGGCCTACACCGCCTATGCCGAACGCGCCGAGCGCGTCTGCAGGTAGCCCGGGCGTCAGACCTTGAGCCGGTAGCCCCGTGCCAGCATCACCCAGGCCAGCAGGCAGACGGCGAGTGTCGCGCCTCCCCCCACCGCGAGACCGAGGGCGGGCGCGCTGTCGGAGACGCCGATCACGCCCAAGCGCACCCCGTCGATCAGGTAGAAAACCGGATTGACGTGGCTGATGGCGTAGAGCCCCGGCGGCAGCGCCTCGACCGAGTAGAACGTCCCCGAGAGAAACGCGAGCGGCGTGACGACGAAATTGGTGATCGCCGCCATCTGGTCGAACTTGTTGGCGAAGATCCCCGCGACGATCCCCGCCCCGCTCATGAATGCCGCGCCAAGGACCACGAAGGCCAGCGCGAGCAGCGGATGGGCCGGCACGATGCCCAGCACCAGAAACAGCCCCGCAGCGACCGCCACCGCCACCAGCAGGCCGCGCCCGACCCCACCGGCGAGGTAGCCCAGCACCAGCTCTCCCCCCGAGAGCGGCGGCATCAGCGTATCGACAATATTGCCCTGCACCTTGGAGATCACGATCGACGACGACGTGTTGGCGAACGCGTTCTGGATCACCGTCATCATCAGGATGCCGGGCGCGATGAAGGTAGTGAAATCCACCCCCATCACGTCGCCCCTGCGCGGCCCGATGGCGATGGAAAAGATCACCATGAACAGTCCTGCGGTGATGAGCGGTGCAAGCAGTGTCTGCGTCCAGACGGCGAGGAAGCGGCGGTTCTCGCGTTCGGCGAGGGTTCTCAGGCCAAGCCAGTTGACCCGACCGAAGCGCCGCGCGCCCATCGGCAGAGGGGCGGAGGATGCGGGGTCTGTCATGGCGGGCTCCTGTCTGCGCTGCGCGTCGCGATTCGATGCCTTGTAACTCATCGTCGAGTGATTAGAATAGGAGGCCGATCCAGATGACAAGGCGGCGGGGCAGACAGGCCCCGGCCGCCTTTCAATGCAAGGGAAGCCCCGAATGTCGTGGAGCGATGAACGCGTCGATCTGTTGAAGAGGTTGTGGGGCGAGGGCCAGTCGGCCAGCCAGATCGCAAAGGAGCTTGGTGGCGTGACCCGCAATGCCGTGATCGGCAAGGTGCACCGGCTCGGGCTGTCCAATCGCAACGGCTCGGCCCCGGTCGCGAATGCCGCGCCCGCCGCAGCGCCCGAGGCCGAGGCCCCGAAAGCAGCGGCCAAGCCCGCGCCGAAACCGGCCGCCAAACCCTCCGCCCCCGCAGAGGCCAACGGGGAAGAAACCGAACCGGCGAACGCGCCCGTGCGCATCAAGGCCATCATCCCGGCGGGCCAGCCGCTGCCGCCGCAGCCCTCGGCCAACGAGATCGACCCCGAGGCGCTCGCCAAGGTGAGCGAGATCGAGAAGAAGGCCAAGCGGCTGTCGCTGATGGAACTCACCGAGCGGACCTGCAAGTGGCCCGTCGGCGACCCGGCGACCGAGGATTTCTGGTTTTGCGGCCTGCCGGTGCAGACCGGCAAGCCCTATTGCGAGGCGCATGTGGGTGTGGCCTTTCAGCCGATGTCGAGCCGCCGCGACCGCAAGCGCTGAGGTCAGCCCTTGCGGCGCAAGTCCTCGAGATAGGCCGCGCCGCGATCCGCGAGCGGCCCGGTGCCATCCTTCCAGCGCCGGTGAATCCAAAGCCACTGATCCATCCGCGCGCGCACCTGCCGCTCCAGCCTGTCGTTTACCTCCTGCGTCATGGTGACGGCGTCTGACATGGGCACCGGCTCTTCCACGACGATCTCGAAATCGAGGCCGTTACCGGCGCGGATGCCCCAGACCGGCACCAGCGGTGCGTCGAACTTGAGCGCAAGCTCGGCGGTGGCCAGCGGCGACAGCGCGGGCTTGCCGAAGAACGACAGCGGCACGCCGTCATGGGCGTTGAGATCGGTCAGGATCGCCAGCACGCCGCCGCGCTTGAGATGCTTGACCATCTGCATCATGCCGCGCCGCCCCTGCTCGAACATCGGCTCGCTCAGCGCGCCCATCGCCGCCACGTAGCGTCGGTTGAACCAGCGGTTGTGCATCTTGCGGTAAAACACACCCATCGAGAAGCCCTGCTCGATCATGGCGATGCGGGCGGCGTTGAAGCTCCCGAAATGGCCGGTGACGAAGATGATCGGCCGCCCGTCGCGCTGTGCCGCGCGGATCGCGTCAAGGCCGGGGCCAGTCACCGGCGAGCGCCGGGTGCGGGCGATGAATTCTTCGGTGGAATAGAGCTCGGCCATGTTGCGCCCGGCATTGTCGGGCACGGCGCGCATCAGGCGGCGCACCTCGGCCTCGGGCAGGCCGGGGACGGCGTGGGCGAGGTTCTCGCGCACGCGCCGCCCGTATCCCGCCAGCGGTGCCACCACCCGCGCGGTGAGCCACCCCATGACCGGGATGCGCCAGCGATAGGGCAATGCCTTGCAGATCGCGATCGGCGCATACATCGCCATGCCAAGCGCGGTATCTGCGGCGCGGGCGGCAAAGGTGGGGGGGCGGTCGGCATCGCTCATCGGGGCGGTCTCTCGGCTTTTTCGCGCAGGGATACGCGGGCCGGCCCGCGATCACAAGCCCGTCAGGGCCGGCGCGGCAGCCCGGTGCCGATCATCGAGTCGCGTGTCACAAGCGCGGCAAGCTGTGCCTCGTCCATCCCCTCGGTACCGTCGGGGCGCGCAGGCAGCACGATGTAGCGCATGTCGGCGGTGCTGTCATGGACGCGCACGGTGATATGATCGGGCAGGTCGAGGCCGAATTCGGACAGGACGCTGCGCGGCTCGCGCACGGCGCGGGAGCGATAGGCGCGGGTCTTGTACCAGTCGGGCGGCAGGCCCAGCAGGTTGCGCGGATAGCACGAGCAGAGCGTGCAGACGATGAGGTTGTGGGTGTCCTCGGTGTTCTCCACGGCAATGAGGTTGAGCGGCCCGATGTCAAATCCCATCTCGCGGCTCGCCTCCGACGCGTTCTCCAGCAGCCGCGCCCTGAACGCCTGATCGCTCCAGGCCCGGGCCACCACCGCCGCGCCATTGGCGGGGCTGCGGGCATCCATCGCCTCGATCTGTGCCGCGATCTCGGCGGGGGCGAGATGGCCCTTTTCCACCAGGAGCTCGCGCACCGCGATCTCCATCCGCTGCCAGTAGGTGAGCGGGGCGTCGTTATCCTCGCGGTAGGGATGGCCCGAGGGGCTCATCCCCTCGTGGTGGAAATGATCGTGATGGTCATGGGGCATGGGCATCCACCCTTTCCAGCCAGTGGCCGTAGATCTCGGCATCGATCGTGTCGTCGGGGGCCTCGGCCCCCTCGCCCCAGATCTCGGCCATGGTAAAGCGGACGCGGTAGAGCGGCTTTTGCCCGGCGGGCAGGCCGTAGGCCAGTTGCTCGGGATTGGCGAAATGGCCAAGCGGGCGCTCGATCACGCCTTGCTTGCCGCGCAGGTACCAAGGCGCGCGCACATGACCGGGCGGCGAGAGCGCCTTGACGCGGACGCGTTCAGCCATCCGACTGCGCCTCGCCATAGGTCAGGCCGCGTGCCGTGATCTCGTTCATGCGCGCGGCCAGGTCCTCGATGCTGTAGGCCCCGGCCTCGATCAGGTTCTGGTTCACGGCGGCGATCCAGCGTTCGTAGTAGCTCATCTTCTCGAATGCCTCCTCGCCCATGTCCTCGAGCGCCCGGCGCAAACCGTCGACGGTGAAGAGCCCCTTCTGCCCGCACAGCACCATGAGCGCATCTACGCGCTTCTCCCAGAGCGCGAAATCGTGCCCCTCCATCGGCAGGGGCCCCGCATCCTGTCCACCCATGTCGTGCCAGCGCCGTCCTGTCGTATCGGTCATGCAAGCAGCCTAAGCAGGGGTGCGGGCGCTGTCCAGAGCGCATGAAAGCCTTGACCGCTGCCCGCTTCGTGGTAGCAGGTGTGCAGGTCGGGCCTGTAGCTCAATCGGTTAGAGCAGGGCGCTCATAACGCCTTGGTTGGGGGTTCGAGTCCCTCCGGGCCTACCACGCTATCTTATTGTATTTAAATAATACCCTGGCATGGCGGCGGCCTCTGAGCTACCCGCCGAAATTCGGACACCGACATAAGCTACGATTTGCGGTCTGCTGATCTTCGACGAGAAGGAGATCAGAGATGTCGAAACGCAAGCAGCACGCGCCCGAGTTCAAGGCGAAGGTGGCGCTGGAGGCCCTGAAGGGCGAGAAGACCGCCGCCGAGCTGGCGAGCCGGTTCGGGGTTCAACGGTGACCGGGGGATTCGCGAAGGAACAGGCGAGGCAAATCATCGAAATCGTGAAGGGGCCAAACCCGGTCGAGTTCGCCTGATCCGGGGTGATTTGGCACCTCATGCGGCACATGGTCTGTCTCATGCCGTATCATCTGGTGCCATCCAAGTACAATCCAAGATGGATAGCGCGTTGGCTAGAAACGTGACAGGCATTTGTATTTTAAGAGGGAAATCAAGCCATTACTGGATTTATTGGCGGAGAGACAGGGATTCGAACCCTGGAGACGGTTTCCCGCCTACACGCTTTCCAGGCGTGCGCCTTCGACCACTCGGCCACCTCTCCGTTGCGGCCTTCTAGCCGCAGCGGCGCGGGGTTGGCAAGGGGGCGCGGCGCGGCGTCCGTTTCGGGTATCATCGCGCCGCGCGGATGCGTTCGAGGCAGTAATCCACCATGAAATCGAGGAGGTGGCGCATCCCGGGATCCTGTCGGCGTCCGCCCGAGGCAATACTGCGGAGTTCGACGATCCGGACGAACACGCGCAGGCTGTCGATACGGGGCGGGGCCGTGCTCCCTCTCCGTTCCGGATCGTACGGAAGAGCGAACACCGGCGCGCCGCATTCTTCAACGATAAGCTGAAGGTATTTGTAGAATGCCGCCGTATTCATCGAGAGTCACTTGCGCTACCCTGCAGGCTGTCACGAAATCCGGGAGGGGACCGCATGGTGCCCAGGGACGAGATCAGATTCCTGCTCAATGACCGCGAGATCGCGCTGCCTGAGGTCGCCGCCACGCGCACGCTGCTGGATTTCCTGCGGCTCGACCGGCGGCTCACGGGCACCAAGGAAGGCTGCGCAGAGGGCGATTGCGGGGCCTGCACGGTATTGGTGGGGCGGCCCGAGACGGGCACGCTGCGCTACGAGCCGGTGAATGCCTGCATCCGCTTCCTCGCGTCGGTGGAGGGCTGTCACGTGGTGACTGTCGAGCATCTGAGCGGAGAGTGCGGCGCGCTGCACCCGGTGCAGCAGGCGATGGTCGCCGAGCATGGCAGCCAATGCGGCTTTTGCACGCCGGGGATCGTGATGGCGCTCTATGCGCTCTGGATGCAGGTGCCCGAGCCGGACGAGGCGCAGATCGAGCAGGCGCTGCAGGGCAATCTCTGCCGCTGCACCGGCTATGCCCCGATCATCCGCGCGGCACAGTCCGCCACCCGCTACGGCACCCCCGACGCCGACCGGCTGGTGGCGGAGCGCGACCGCGTCGCAGCCCGTCTGGCGGCGTTGCGCGATGGCGCGCGGGTGGTGACCGGCCCCGGGGAGGATCGCGCCATCCTGCCCGCCGACGTGGACGATTTCGCCGAGGTCCTGGCGGATACGCCGAACGCGACCATCGTCGCCGGGGCCACCGATGTGGGGCTGTGGGTCACGAAGTTCCTGCGCCCCATCGGCCCCGCGATCTTCATCGGGCATCTCGACGGGCTGCGGCGGATCGAGCTGGGCGACGGCGATATCCGCATCGGTGCCGGGGTGAGCTATAGCGATTTCGCCCCGGTCATCGGCGCGCATTTCCCCTGCCTTGCCGACTATTGGAGCCGGATCGCCGGATGGCAGGTGCGCAACGCGGGCACCATCGGCGGCAATATCGCCAATGGCTCGCCCATCGGCGACACGCCGCCCGCGCTGATCGCGCTGGGGGCGGAGATCACCCTGCGCCACCGCGACGCGCGCCGCACCCTGCCGCTCGAGGCGTTCTTCGTCGATTACGGCAAGCAGGACCGCGGCCCCGGAGAATTCGTCGAGGAGATCCGCATCCCCCGCATCGCGCCCGGGCAGATCGTGACCGCTTACAAGGTCTCGAAGCGGCGGGACGAGGATATTTCCTCGGTGGCCGCCGGGTTCTCGGTCACGCTGCACGAGGGGCAGATCATCGCATGCCGCCTCGCCTATGGCGGCATGGCCGCCACGCCGAAACGCGCCGCCCGCGCCGAGGCGGCGCTCGCCGGGCAGCCCTGGGGGCAGGCGGCGTTCGAGAAGGCGATGGCCGCGCTGGTGCAGGATTTCACCCCGCTTTCCGACATGCGCGCCTCCGCCGCCTACCGGATGCGCGCGGCACAGAACCTGCTGTTGCGCTTCTACCTCGAACACGAGCACGGGGCCGCAATCCGGCTGAGCGCCTGAGGGAGACACGCCATGAAGGACCAGGCCGACAGCCAAAGCCCGGTGCACCGGCCCCTTGCCCATGACAGCGCCGCCAAGCATGTCACGGGACGGGCCACCTATACCGACGACATCCCCGAGCCCGCGGGCACGCTGCACGCCTGGCTCGGCTGCGCGACCGAGACCCACGCGCATATCCGCCACATGGACCTCGACGCGGTGCGCGCGGCCCCCGGCGTGATCGGCGTGCTGACCGCCGCCGACATTCCCGGCACCAACGACATCAGCCCCACGGGCCGTCATGACGAGCCGGTGTTTCCGGTGGACCGCGTCGAATATCACGGCCAGCCGCTCTTTGCCGTGGTGGCCGAGACCCGCGATGCCGCCCGCCGCGCCGCCACGCTGGCCCGCATCGAGTACGAGGTGTTGCCCCACGCGCTCGACCCGGTGGCGGCGCGCGAGGCGGGCTATCCCCCGGTCACCGATCCGCTGACGCTGGCGCGCGGCGATGCCGATGCCGCGCTCGCCGCCGCGCCACACCGCATCGCCGGCCGCATGGTGATCGGCGGGCAGGATCACATGTATCTCGAGGGTCAGATCGCCTTTGCCATCCCCGGCGAGGACGAGGATGTGACGGTCCATTGCTCCACCCAGCATCCGAGCGAAGCGCAGCATATGGTCGCGCATGTCCTCGGCGTGGCGTCGAATGCGGTCACCGTTTCCGTGCGGCGGATGGGTGGCGGCTTTGGCGGCAAGGAAAGCCAGATGAACCTCTTTGCCGCCGTCGCCGCGCTCGCCGCGAAAAAGTGGAACCACCCGGTCAAGATCCGCCCCGACCGCGACCAAGACATGATCGTGACCGGCAAGCGACACGATTTCGTGGCGGATTACGATCTGGGCTTCGACGACACGGGGCGGATCACCGGCGTGAGCGGCACCTTCGCCGCGCGCTGCGGCTGGTCATCGGACCTGTCGGGGCCGGTCACCGACCGGGCGCTGTTCCATGCAGACAACGCGTATTTTTATCCCCATGTGCGGCTGCAAAGCCTGCCACAAAAGACCAACACCGTCTCCAACACCGCGTTTCGCGGCTTTGGCGGGCCGCAGGGCGTGATCGTGGCCGAGCGCATGATCGAGGAAATCGCCTATGCGCTGGGGCGCGATACGCTGGATGTGCGCAAGGCGAATTTCTACGGGGGCGAAGGACGCGACATGACGCCCTATCACCAGACGGTCGCCGACAATGTCATCCGGCGCGTGATCGGGGAGCTGGAGGACAGCGCCGACTACCAGACCCGCCGCCGTGCCGTGCTCGACCACAACGCGCAGGGCGGCATCATCCGGCGGGGGATCGCGCTCACCCCGGTCAAGTTCGGTATCTCCTTCACCGCCACGCATTTCAACCAAGCGGGGGCGCTGATCCACGTCTATTCCGATGGCTCGATCCAGCTCAACCACGGCGGCACCGAGATGGGCCAGGGGCTGAATACCAAGGTGGCGCAGGTGGTGGCCGATGCCTTCGGGCTGGACCTCTCGCGCATCAAGATCACCGCCACCACCACCGAGAAGGTGCCCAACACCTCGGCCACCGCCGCCTCGTCCGGATCCGACCTCAACGGCATGGCCGCGCTCGACGCGGCGGAACAGATCAAGGCGCGGCTGGCGGAGTTCGCCGCGGAGCGCTGGCAGACCACGCCCGACGCCGTGCGCTTTGCCCCCGGCGGTGTGCAGGTGGGGGCGGAGGTGATCGCCTTTGCCGACCTGGTGCGCGCGGCCTACATGGCGAGGGTGCAGCTTTCGGCGGCGGGCTTTTACAAGACGCCGGATATCCACTGGGATCGCGCCACCGGCAAGGGCCGCCCGTTCTACTACTACGCCTATGGTGCCGCCTGTTCCGAGGTCGAGATCGACACGCTGACCGGCGAATACCGCATCCTGCGCGCCGATGTGCTGCACGATGTGGGCCGCTCGCTCAACCCGGCGATCGACCGCGGACAGGTCGAGGGGGCGTTCGTGCAGGGGGTGGGGTGGCTCACCTCGGAGGAATTGTGGTGGGACGAGGCGGGCCGCCTGCGCACCCATGCGCCATCGACCTACAAGATCCCGCTCGCCTCGGACCGGCCGCGCATCTTCAACGTGGCGCTGGCCGAATGGTCGCAGAACGCCGAGCGCACGATCAAGCGCTCCAAGGCGGTGGGCGAGCCGCCCTTCATGCTGGGCATCTCGGTGTTCGAGGCGCTGTCGATGGCGGTGGCGAGCGTCGCGGATTACCGCACCTGCCCCCGGCTCGATGCCCCCGCCACGCCCGAGCGCGTCCTGATGGCGGTGGAGCGGCTGCGGGAGGGCGGGGCATGACGCTGGGCGAGTTTCTCGACCATCACCCCGACACGGTGGAGGTGCGCCTCGCCCGCGTGCGCGGCTCCGCCCCGCGCGAGGCGGGCGCGGGCATGATCGTCAGCGCCACGGCCTGCCACGGCACCATCGGCGGCGGGCAACTGGAATACATGATGATCGACGCGGCACGCGCGATGCTGTCGCGGGGCGCGGCGCGGCGCGATCTGGAGATCCCGCTCGGCCCGGAAATCGGGCAGTGCTGCGGCGGGCACGTCGCCGTCACGCTACGGCGCATGGACGCCGCCGCCCGCCGCGCCGCCCGCACCGAGGCCGCGCGGCAGGATGCCGCGCGCCCCCATGTCTACGTGATGGGCGCGGGGCATGTGGGGCGCGCGCTGGCGCATCTGCTGGTGCAGATGCCCGTGCGCACGCTGGTGGTGGACAGCCGGAGCGCAGAGCTTGCGCTCTGCCCCGACGGGGTGGAGCGGTGCGAGAGCGCCCTGCCCGAGGCCGAGATCGCCCACGCGCCGCCCGGCAGCGCCTTCGTCATACTCAACCACGATCACGCACTCGATTTCCTGCTGGCCGCGCAGGTGCTGTCGCGCGGCGACGCGGCCTATGCGGGCATGATCGGCTCGGCCACCAAGCGCGCACGTCTGGCGCATTGGTGCCGCGATCATTGCGACGGGCTGCGGATCGACGCGCTGACCTGCCCCATCGGAGCCGCCACGCGGGGCGACAAGCGCCCCGAGGCGATCGCGGCGGGCGTGCTGGCCGAGGTGACGGCCGCTCTCGCGCAGGCCGCGACGATCCGGTCCCGCACCCTGCACCCGTCAGGCCAGAAGAGACCGGGACAGCCATGACAGACAGGATATTGCGCGGTCGCCTCCTGACCTTCCACGCCGAGCCGCATGGACCCGAGGACAGAGACGCCTACACCTATATCGAGGATGGCGCGCTCGTGGTCGGGGGCGGCGTGATCCGCGCCGCGGGAACATACGCGGACATCGCCGCGCAGGCTCCGCACCTGCCGGTGACCGACCACCGCCCGCACCTGATGATGGCCGGGTTCATCGACCCGCATATCCATTTCCCGCAGGTGCAGGTGATCGCGTCCTGGGGCGCGCAGCTTCTCGACTGGCTCAACACCTATACCTTCCCCGAGGAGGCCCGCTTTGCCGAACCGGACCATGCCGCGCGCATGGCGGGGCTGTTCCTCGATCAACTGACCACGCATGGCACCACCACCGCCGCGGCCTATGCCTCGGTCCACCGTGCCTCGGCCGAGGCGTTGTTTGCCGAGGCTGCGCGGCGCGACATGCGCATGATCGCGGGCAAGATGATGATGGATCGCAACGCGCCCGAGGGGCTGCGCGACACGGCGCAGGCAAGCTATGACGACAGCAAGGCATTGATCGAGCGCTGGCATCACAAGGGCCGCGCGCGCTATGCTATCACGCCGCGATTCGCCATCACATCGACGCCGGAACAGCTTGAAATAGCAGGAACTTTGGTGGCCGAACATCCCGATTGCCACCTGCAAACGCACCTTTCGGAAAACCACGATGAGATCGCCTATACCGCCCGGCTCCACCCCGACGCGCCGGACTACCTCGGCGTCTACGAGCGCTATGGCCTGCTGTCGCCCAAGGCCCTGATGGGGCATTGCCTCCACCTCTCGCCGCGCGAGATCGGCGTGATGCGCGAGACCGGGACACGGGCGGTGTTCTGCCCCACCTCGAACCTCTTTCTCGGCAGCGGGCTCTTTGACGATGCGGGGCTGCGCGACGCGGGTCTCGTTAACGCCATCGCCACCGACGTGGGCGGCGGCACGAGTTATTCGATGCTGACCACGCTCGCCGAGGGCTACAAGGTGCTTCAGCTTCAGGGCCAGCGCCTCCACCCGCTGCGCGCCTTTCACTGGATCACGCGGGGCAACGCGGTGGCGCTGGGGCTGGAGGATCGCATCGGCACGCTGGAGGCCGGGACCGAGGCGGATATCGTCGTGCTCGACGCCCGCGCCACCGACGCGATGGCGCTCCGGATGGAGCGCGCCGAGACGCTGGCCGAAGAGCTGTTCATCCTTCAGATCATGGGCGACGACCGCGCGGTGGCGCAGACCTACGTCGCCGGGGAACCTCAGAAATCCGGCACGGTTTCAATAACATAGGTGGTATCGAACCAGTGCTCTTGCAGGTTCGGGCCGTCTCCGATCCGGTCGAGCACCACGAATTGTCCTCTGCTTGCCAGCGGTGCCAGCACCCCGTGCCACACCCCGCGCAAGAGGTTGACCGACTGCCCCGGCGCGGTAACGAAAGCGCGCAGGCCGACCGGCACGCCGCCCGCATCATCGGCCACGATCACGAGGAACGGCACGCCGGAAACGGGGATGAACGCCTGCGATCCCTCGGGGTGGCGCTCGACCATGTCCACGAGATGCGGCAGGTGCCGCGCCTCGGCGTCGAACAGGCTCAGACCCGCGCGCCCGTCGCCGAAGTCGAGCCGGGCGAGATCGTGAAACCGCCCGCAAAGCCCCTGGTTGATGAGCCGGTCTGGCGCGCCCCGCGGCTCGATCACGTCGCCCCAGGGGGCGAAGCCCGCGGCGGTGAGCGGGGCCACGTCGAGCGCAATCATGGCAGCATGTCCCGCAGGCGGTGCCCGGCGATGCGCTCGACCTGTCGGCAGGCCTCGGCGAACTCGGTCTCGCTGTCATTGGCGATGCGCCGCTCCAGCGCGGCACGGATCGACGCCGTGTCGTGATCCCGCACGGCGATGATGAAGGGAAAGCCGTGTTTTTTCATGTATTTGGTGTTCATTTCCTGGAACGCAGCGCGCGCCTCGTCGGTCAGCCGGTCGAGCCCCGCCCCGGCCTGTTCGGCGGTGCTCTCGGGCGTCAGCCGACCGGCGGCGGCGAGCTTGCCGGCGAGGTCGGGATGGGCGGTAAGGACGGCGCGGCGCTCGTCGGGGGTAGCGCGGCGGAAGGCGCGGCAGAGCGCGTTATGCACCCCCGCCGCGCAATCATGCGCGGGGCCAAGCTCAAGCGCGTGGGCGCGCTCGGCCACCCAGGGCGAATGCTCGAACACGGAGCCGAAACGCGCGACGAACGTCTCGCGGTCCATCTCGCTCGGGCGCTCGCGATCAACGGGCGGATGAACCCGTGCCCAATGCTCGGCAACGTCGATGCGGCGGGCGCACCAGACCCGCTCATGTCCCTGAACATGCTCGATAAATCTCCGCAGCCCGGCGATCTTGCCGGGGCGTCCGACGAGCCGGCAATGCAGGCCCACGCTCATCATCTTCGGCGCGCCTGCCTGCCCCTCGGCATAGAGCGTGTCGAAGGTGTCGATCAGGTAGTCGCCGAAATCGCGTCCCGTCACCCAACCGGGTGAGGCGGCGAAGCGCATGTCGTTGGCCTCGAGCGTGTAGGGGATCATCAGTTGGTCGCGCCCGTCGATCCGCCGCCAATAGGGCAGATCGTCGTCGTAGCAGTCCGAGAGATACGCGAACCTCCCGGTTCGCGCCGCCAACCGCACGGTTCGCATGCTGCACCGCCCGGTGTACCAACCTCTTGGCAACTCCCCCGTCACCTCCTCGTGGAGCGCGACCGCCGCATCGATCTGGCGCGCCTCCTCGTCCTCGAGCATGTCGCGATGCTCGATCCATTTCAGCCCGTGGCAGGCGATCTCCCATTCCGCCGATGTCATCGCCGCGACCTGTTCGGGCGCGCGGGCGAGCGCGGTGGCGACGCCGTAGACCGTCACCGGGATGCCCGCGCCGGTAAACAGCCGGTGCAGCCGCCAGAACCCGGCGCGCGCGCCGTATTCGTAGACCGACTCCATGTTCCAGTGACGCTCGCCCTCCCACGGCGTGGCACCGGGGATGTCCGACAGGAACGCCTCGGAGGAGGAATCGCCGTGGAGCAGGCAATTCTCGCCGCCCTCCTCGTAGTTGAGCACGACCTGCACCGCGATCCGCGCGCCGCCGGGCCAGTGCGGATCGGGCGGGTGCGGGCCGTGGCCGCGCATGTCGCGGGGGTAACGGGTCATGTCTGTCCTCTCCGGTCGTCGGACGGGTGTTTCCAGCCTGCATTTGTATATAAAGCAGAAGAACCGGGATGACTTTATGATTTTCGATGAAAGACCGCCTCCGCACCCTGCACTGGCCCCGACGGTCGAAACCGGGCAGAAACGAGGGAGATACGCGCAAAGGACGCATGAAATGACCGGCTATCTCACCACCCATGTTCTCGATACCGCGCGCGGCACCCCGGCGGCGGGGCTGGATATCGACCTCTACCGGATCGAGGGCGAAGCGCGCACGCATCTGCGCCGCGCCGTCACCAACGCGGACGGGCGCACCGATACCCCGATCCTGCCCAGCGACGCGTTTCAGGCGGGCACCTACGAATTGCTGTTCCACGCCGGGGCATATCTTGACGCCATCGGCGTGCCGCCGGAGAGCCCGCGCTTTCTCGATCTCGTACCGCTGCGCTTCGGCATGTCGGAGGCGGCGCATTACCATGTGCCGCTGCTCTTGTCGCCGTTCGGGTATTCGACCTATCGGGGAAGCTGAAGAGGAGCGGCCGGGGTGTGGACGGGCTTTCGTGGCCTTTGGCGGACGTTGAGATTGAGCGCTGAGCCGCGCGGGTTGGGTTGCACCCATCCCCTCCAGGCCAGACGCGCCCTGGAGTTGGCCTGCCGCCCCACCCTAAGACGCCGGAGGCAACGACTCCCTGATCCGCTGCGTCATGAAGTCGATGAACAGCCGTGCCTTGGGGTCCTGCCTGCGGCGGTGGGCGTAGAGGCAGGCAAGCTGGATGGGCACCGGCGGCTCGGACTCGAGCACCCGGCAGAGCCGCCCGGCGGCGAGATGGTCCTGCACCTCGAAGACCGGCTTGAGCACGATGCCGTGCCCGGCGAGCGCCCATTGCGTGAGCACGTCGCCGTGATCGGATTCGAACGGGGCCGACACGGTGATCCGGCGCACGCCCTCGGGCGTCTGCAGAGGCCACTGGAATTCCCGTGCCCCGGCATAGCGCAGATTGAGGCAATCATGCGCGCTGTGCAGCTCGGCGCTGGTTTCCGGGCGGCCCTTGCGCGCGATATATTCGGGTGCGGCGCAGAGCACGCGATCGCAATCGGCGATCTTGCGGATTCGCAGCGAGGAATCCTCGGGCACCCCGAGAAAGAACGCCGCGTCGAGCCCCTCGGCGGCGAGGTCGAGCTTGCGATCCGAGAGCCGCAGACGGATGTGGATGAGCGGGTAATGCGCGTGGAAATCCGGCATCGCCACGGCGATGATCCGCTGGCCGAGCCCGAGGGGAGCGGCGATGTGCAGGCTGCCGCGCGGCGTCTGCGTCACGTCCGAAACATCGGCCTCGGCCTCGTCCACGGCCTCGAGGATCTTGTAGGCGCCGCGATAGAACAGCGTGCCCTGCTCGGTCGCGTTGAGCTGGCGGGTGGTGCGCTGAAACAGGCGGATGCCGAGATGATCCTCGAGCGCCGCGATGCGCGCCGACGCGACGGCGGCCGAGATGCGCTGATCGCGGGCCGCGGCGGACATGCTGCCGAGTTCATAGACCCGCACGAAGGTCCTGATATTTTCGAGATAGGCCATGGAGGCAGATTATTCGCCATTTGGAGAAAGAGCTAGGCTTCCTTTCTCAATTCAAGGCAATCGCGGCCTGTGGCACAAGGGGCGCGCAACCATGCGCAGGGAGGCGGAGAATGCAGGATCTGGCGATCATCTGGGATTGGACGGGGTTCGCGGTGCGCTGGCTTCATGTCATTACCGCGATGGCGTGGATCGGCTCGTCCTTCTATTTCGTGGCGCTCGACCTCGGCTTGCGGCGGGCCGATGACCTGCCGCCCGGCGCGCATGGCGAGGAGTGGCAGGTGCACGGCGGCGGATTCTATCATATCCGCAAGTACCTGGTGGCACCCGAGGCCATGCCCGCGCATCTGACCTGGTTCAAATGGGAGAGCTACGCCACCTGGCTGTCCGGCGCGGCGCTCTTGATGATCGTCTACTGGGCGG
>Ga0102926_1001007_pt1 | contig 16711 bp, 24 predicted proteins | sample SalPonR1_A_D2_MG_FD_78173 | JGI IMG/M metagenome (GOLD analysis project Ga0102926, IMG submission 78173) | Salt pond soil microbial communities from South San Francisco under conditions of wetland restoration - Salt Pond MetaG R1_A_D2_MG | ecosystem: Environmental > Aquatic > Marine > Intertidal...
CAGGATCTAGTACGATAGAAACAACATTGAGCTATCAGTGATCTGAGATAATAAATTCAGCTGATCAAAATCCAAGGACTACAACTACTATATCAGTACTACAAGAACCTTGTGTTGATGATACTAACAGTCCTCAAATAGATGATAATATTTATATTAATTGATCTACAAAAGTTACTAATCAATGACTTAGTATTAATTTACAGGATAGTGTTGGAAGTGTTAATGTCCCATACGTGTTTAATTCTGTTTGAAATTGGGTTGTCAATCCTGGATGAATAAATAATCAATATGGTATAAATAGTTGAACTATTGAAGTTACTATAGCTTGAAATGGTACAAGCATAGTTTTAGATGAAATTTCTGATTTTTCATGGTCTGTGATATGACCTAAAACTTGGCAATATAAAGATAGAGATTATAATATAATCGCTACATCATGACAATTATTTAACTTTGGTGTAGAACAAAGAATAGATATTACTTATTATATTGAGGATCGTTTATGATATAGTCGCAGTCAATCTATTTCATTTAATCATCCTCAGAACCCAAATATAGATAATATTAGTCCTGCTTCAAATGAGCAGTTTGTAGTCTTGGATGAAAAAATAACTTTTGATATTAGTGATGATTGGGCTGGTGTAGATAGTGGTAGTATAATTGTGATATTGAGTTGACTGGATAATGATTTTTATTGAATATATAGTTGAATTGAACTGCTTTTGTCAGGAATATCTTGATCGGCAAATTATTCTGATTATCATGTAGAAATATTTCATCATGATTTTCCTACATCAGGTACTATAAAAGCTGATGTTTATTGATCTGATTTAGAGTGAAACAGTAGAAACACTTCATGGATTTTTATTACAAGACCTGATTGTGGTGAATTAGGATGTTGTGATTCTCAATTACAAACATGAGATGAAATTACAAGATATTATTACATAAATACTGGTCTTTATGTTTCATGAGGTAACAATCCTTATATTACATGATTATGAGGAGTTACTGGTTATGTGGATTGTAATACACAAGATGATTGATTGTCTATATATGAATGACAAAATAATACTGGTATTTTGTTGTGATTTACCGATTTGACTGAATTGGTAATAAATTGATCAGATGTGACTGCTATATTGTCTGGTAATATATTAGTTTTACAAAAAACTACAACTTCATGATGATGAGGTGGAGGATGATGATCTGTTGTTCCAAGGGATGATTGTCCTGATTGAGATAATTCGCCTAGTTATTATGATTGAACTTGTGGTACTCATAGTAGTCCATGATTGTGTAACATCAACAATTCAAATTATTCTAGTGAGTTAAAGTGAGCGTATTTATATTCATATATGTATGGAATAACAACTATGTGTCCTATAGAAGATGCTAATTTAGATGGTTATTTGCATAGAAATCATTTTGCTAAGATGATTTCTGAATTCGCACTTAATGTTTTGTGAAAAGAGCCTGAGTTTGGTAAGGCGGGTTGTGAAGATTTTGATGATATTCAATGAGACACAGAAGAGCTTAAATGATTTATTAAAACAGCTTGTGAACTTAATCTTATGTGAATGCATGCTGATGGAGTTACCCCAAAAGATTCTTTTTATTCAGAAGAATATGTTACTAGAGCACAATTTGGTACTGTGTTTTCGAGATTGTTATTTGGCGATGAATATAATGTAAAAAATGAATCTTCAGTATATAAAGATAGTGATTATTGGTATAAAAATCATCTTAATGCATTAAAAGATTATGGTGTAATGACTATGATTCATGATGATTGGCCAGATAAGCTTGAACTTAGAGGTCGAGTAATGTTAATGATGCAAAGAGCCGATAATTACTGACTTTTTGCATGAATGATACCTGTAATAAACTGAAATAAAGCATTATTTGATTAAAATGTTTTATTTAAAATGTATATAAGTCAAGTCGTTTTATTTAGCATTATAAATTAAGCTAGTTTAAGACTGTTATTATAAGATTCTTCTTATATAAGAAAATAAAAAAACTACTTGAAATGAAAAGTTAAAATAATATATTTGTTATTGAAAAGATGTTTAAATACTCTTTTCTATATTAAGTTAGTAAGTTTAAATACCACAATCAAACGAACTAACAAACGTAGGGTGAAAAATAACTGGAGACAGTTATTTTTCTTTTGGTTTCAAAAATAATTAAAGGTTTTTTTATTATATTTTAGACTAAACACCATATTTTTGTTTTATATTTTTTAACTTGTTTTAAAAATAAGTTTAAGATAAAATTGGGTGTTTGTTTATATTTTGTCTTTAATTTCAGTTGTTAATGTGTTAAAAACCAACCTTAAGCTTGTGTTTTTTATCGGTGCGGTAGTAGTTCACTTTAATCAAAAAAAGATAGCTTTTGCTATCTTTTTTGACATATTTTGGAAGTTTGCATGTTTTATTTTATGATTATTTGATATTATTTATTATAAATCTCTAAGTGATTTATTTACAGTATCTGAATCATATTTTTCATATTTTTGCATAATTAATTCAGTTTCAACTTTGCTAATTACATCTTGTACTACTCATACAATAATAATTACTCAAGATCAAGTAACAACAACTGGTAATGATCACAAGCTTTGTACCAAATTTTGTATAAATGGTATATAATTTAATACATAACTATATATTCATATGAAAGCTAGTCACATACCTCATCGTAGACATAAGTGCATTAATATTTTATTTATGTATTTTGATGTTTCTTTTCATGGTCTTATACCAGGAACAAAACCACCTCTTTTTTGTATGTTGTCAGCCATTTTATCAGGACTAAATACTATAAGAGTATAGAAGAATGTAAATGCAATTATAAGTATAAAATAAAATATTATTGCTAATGTACCAGGTTGTTGAGAATATATATTTAAATTTGCTTCTACTCGATTTGCAAATCATACAAGCTTTGTATTCATCGGTTGAAATTGTACTATCATTTTAGATAATAGATAAGGGAAAGATACAAATGCTATAGCAAATATAATAGGTATCATACCTACTGGATTCATTGGTAATGGTAATATGGAACTTTCTTGTACCTTACCCTTTCTAGCATATATAATAGGTAGTTCTTTAGTTGATTTAAGTATAAAGATAGAAAGCACTATAAGAACTAGTATCAATAGAATCATAAAAATGAACATTCACAATAAGTTACTTGTACCAGATAGATTTCCATATACACTTTGGGTAATTCACGCTACTATAGATGAAAATATCAATATAGATATACCATTTGAAACTCACTTTTCTGTAATTAATTCTCATAGTCGCATCAATAAAACTCATCAAACAGTCATTGCTATTGCTGATAACAATAGAGTAGTAATAGATGTATCTATAACATTACCTCATAGTAAATAATTTATAAAAAAAACCATTCCAATTCATTGAAGAAATGCCAAAGGAACAGTAAGATATCTTGTGTACTGTTGTATTTTTTGTTGTCATGCTTCTCATTGTTCTGATAATTCCTCTAATTTTGGTACAACAGAACCTAATAATTGCATTATAATTGATGCATTAATAAACGGAGCTAAACCAATTGCTATAAGAGAAAAATTTTCTAATGATCATCATAACATCATTACAAAATATCACAGTCCACCCGAATCTGTGGTTCATATTTGTCACATAAGTGCATGTATATCTACAAATGGAACTGGAATATGTATTAGTAATCTATATACAGCTAAAATTACTAAAGTAAATATGATTTTTTTCATAAGTCATTTGTTTTCTACAATTGTTTTTAGTTTTTTTTGTAATTTATGCATAATAGATTTTTATTCTTAAAACAATTAATTTATTTTAGCGCCAGATTTTTCAATTTTTTCTTGAGCTGTTTTTGAAAATTTTTCTATACCTGTAAATTTTAATTTTTTAGAAAAATCACCATTTCATAATATTTTTATTAGTATAGATTCATTTTTAATATATCAAAGTTCTTTTAGTTTAAATTTTGTAATTTCCATGTCCTTTGATATTCTCTCATCTTTTTCTAGATTACCTAAGTTTATTGTAATATAATCATTTATTAATTTATTGTGTCTTTTAAATCATCTCATTTTTGGTAATCTTTGAACAACAGAAGTTTGTCAACCTTCAAAAAAAGGTTTAGAAGAATATCCACTTCTAGCTTTTTGTCATTTGTGACCTTTACCAGATGTATTTCATTTAGTAGCATTTCATCTTCCAAGTCTTCTGGCCTTGGTTTTTAGTCATGTACTTCTTTTTAGTTCATGTATTTTCATTTTTTTCATTTTTTATGTAAAAATACTATTTTTTTGTAGTTTTCTTAACTGTTTCTTTTTTAGCAGCTGTTTTCTTAACTGCAGGTTTTTTAGTTGTTTCTTTTTTAGTAGCTGGTTTTTTGTCTGTAGATTTCTTATTCGCTTCTTTTTTTACTTCTTCTTTTTTTACCTCCTTTTTTGTTTCTTTAGTTTCTACTTTTTTTTCATCAGTTTTTAGAGAAGTAAAGTAATCGGCGTGTTTATATTTTGCTAAAGCCATAATTGTAGCTAAAGCATTATTTAATTTGTTGTTAGATCACATAATTTTTGATAATATGTTTTCGTATCATGCCAGATCTAAAACTGATCTTACAGAAGATCAAGCTTTAAGTCATGTACCTTGTGTAGCTGGCAATATTTTTACACTACATGCCTTATATTTGTTTACTATAGCATATGGAACAGTTTTACCTCTTGCTATAGGTACCACAAACATATTTTTATAAGCTTCGTTTGATGCTTTTTTAACTGCTGTAGAAACATCTGGTCATTTAGATAAACCTAGTCAGATTTTTCATTTTTTATTTCAAACTAAAACAGTAGCCCTAAAAGACATTCTTCTACCTCATGTAGTAACTCTTGTTACTCTTCTGACTTCTAAAAGTAGCTCTTCGAACTCTTTTTTTGTTCTATCTTTTCCTCCTCTCATTAAATGATTATTACATAAGTAAATATTTTTTATTTATTATAGTTTAATACCTCATTTTCTAAGTCATTCTGCAAATGCCTTTATTCTCCCATGATATAAATATCAATTTCTATCAAAAACTAATTCTGATATTTTTTTGGTTTTAATAGTCTTGGCTAGTTCTTCTCCTGCAGCAAAAGCTCTGTCACTTTTTGTTTTTCCCTTTGATTTTTTATCAGTAATTAGTGCAAGAACATTTCCATTCTTATCTACAACTTGAGCGCTTATGTATAAATTTGATTTATTTATAATTAATCTAACCTCAGGTTTTCTTGATTTAATTTTTTTATTTACTCTATTTTTTCTTCTTCAATATTTCATAAGCTTTTCTTTTAATTTGTGTGCTAAGTGAGACATAATTTTTAAAATTATAGTTTAAAATGTACAAAATAACTAAATTATTTAGCAGATTTACCTGCCTTTAATTTTATAACCTCATCAATATATCTAATACCTTTTCATTTATAAGGTTCTGGTTTTTTATAACTTTTTATTTTTGCTGTAACTTCTCATAAAAATTGTTTATCTATACCATTTAGTGTTAGTATGGTATTTCCTTTTGGATCTTGTTCTGTTTTTATTGTTATTCACTGAGGTATTTCATAATTAATTTTATGAGACAATCATAAAGATAAAACTAAATTTGTACCTTGTATTTGTGCTCAATATCAAACTCACATTATCATTAGTTTTTTTTCATAACCATTTGTAACTCATTCAATCATGTTTGATATCAAACTTCTTGTTAAACCTCGAAATTTTCTATCTTCTTCATCTTTTATAGATGTTATTATAGTATTTTCTTCTTTTTTAATATTAACACAATCAAGAAATTTTTGAGATAATTCTCACTTTGGTCATTTTATTTTTACCAATCATTTTTCTATTGTTACCTCCACTCCTTCTGGGACAGTGATTGGTTTTTTTCAAATTTTAGACATAATGTTTAAGTTTAAAGTTTTAAAGTTCAAAGTTTTCAAGTTATCAAGTTTTTTTAGCCTTTAACTTGACACGCTTTTTACTAGTATATTTCTGCAATTAATTCTCATCACAATTTTTTTTGTTTTGCTTCATGAGAAGCCATCAATCATTGATTAGTAGATATTATACCAATACCTCTTCAACCAGCAACAACACGAAGATTTTTATAACTAACATACCAAGGTCTTGATGGTTTTGAATAGAATTTAATTTCTGGAATATCATTTACTGGATTTTCTACAGTTTTTAATGATATTTTTATACTTTTTTTGTTGTTTTTTTCTACAACCTCAAAATCTTTTATAAATTTATATTTTTTCAATAAGTCTAAAACATTTGTTTTAAAATTTGAAAAAGTTATTCATTCTAGATTTGTTTTTCTTGCCATGTATGCATTCTTGATTCTAATTAATAGATCATGAACAGGCGCATTTACATAACTCATAATTTAATTTGATTCACAAAATAAAAGTTCTACATACGGAAATATAAATATGTGCTTACCAACTTGCTTTTCTAAGTCACATAATTTTTCATTCTCTTGCATATTTTCTTAGACATACTCTACAAACTCAAAAGTCTCTGATAAATCATCTAGATCTACCACAAAGCCTACATCTATTGTAATATTTAACTCACTTCATTTCTTTTTTTTGAATGAATTTTTGTTCATATAATTTCCATTGTTTTGCTTTTAAAGCCTCTCTTGCCATTAAGATTAATTAAATAAGTAAATTTTATTTAAACACAAATCCAATTTCTTCCAATAGTGATTGTGATTCTTCTTTTTTATTTGTTGTGGTTACTATAGTAATACCTATTCACATAGGTATAGTAACATCATCTATTCATAATTCAGGAAATATATTGTAATTATTTATTCCCATATTTAAGTTTCATTGTTTATCAAAGCTTTTAGGTTTTATACCCTCAAAATCTCTTATTCTAGGTAATACTAATTTATAAAACCTATCTAGAAAATCTATAGCTTTAGTTTTTCTTATTGTTGTTTGCAACATAACTGGCATACCTTCCCTTAATTTAAAATTTGATATAGATTGTTTAGACTTTATTAAACGTGGTTTTTGTCCAGTGATTTTTATTAAATTTTTTTCAAATTCTTCAAAATCTTTATGTCACTTTCTAGTAACCATAGATCCGATACCCATGGTTATTATTACAGAATCTATTTTTGGTACAGCATTTATGTTTGTTATTTTTAGCTTTTTTTGAAGCCCTTTAGTATAATCTTTAGCCATTACGCTTTAGTTTAAAATTATAAAGTTTAAAGTTTATTTTACTTCTATATTTCATTTTTTAGTTTTTCTAATTTTTTTTCCATCTTTTGTTGTTTCTATTTTTATTTTAGATGATTTTTTGTCTTTTGAAAGATAATACATTATATTTGATATATGTATTGGCAATGTTTTTTTTACAAATCATTGTCACTTTACAGCCTTTTTTACAACATTTACATCTTTAACAACAACTAAATCACCATCGATTTTTTCGATATTAGATATTTTTCATTTATTTTTTCAAGATATAACTATTACAGGATCTCATGTTCTTAATTTTTTCATAATATTAAGCTTAAAACTTAAAACGCTAAAAATATAAATATTATAATACTTCTTCAGCCATATTTGTTATGTTTCTGTATCATAATTCTCTTAATTCTCTTGCAACTGGTCCAAATATTCTTTTACCTATTGGACTCATTTCTCATTTGTCATTTTTGGTTAATAATATAACTGCATTATCTCCAAATCTAATATATGTACCATCTTTTCTAGGTATTTCTTTTTTTACTCTAACAACTATAGCTTGTGTTACTTGTCATTTTTTTACACTACCATTTGGCATTGCACTTTTTACAGCAACAACAACCTTATCTCATACTGTTGCGGTTTTACCAGTAGAACCTTTTAAAATTCTTATTATTTTTGCTTTTTTAGCTCACGTATTGTCTGCAACAACAACTACAGATTCATTTTTTAACATTTAAATTAATTTAAACTATAAAATGCTTTAAAGATTTTTTATTTTAATATTTCTATTAATTTTCGTTTTTTTGATTTGCTTATTGGTTTACATTCTCTGAATTTTACTTTGTCTCAAACTTTTGATTCGTTTTTTTCATCATGAATATAATATTTTTTAGATACTACAAATCTTTTTTTATATATAGGATGCATTCTAACAGACTTTACTAGTACTGTGCGAGTTTTTTGAATTTTATCGCTTATAACTTCTCATGTAAGTTCTTTTATGCTTTTATTTCATATTATTGCCATAGTTCTCTATTATTTTAGATTTTAAAACTGTATTTATTCTTGCTATTTTTATTTTAATTTCTCAAATTTTATGAGTTTCTTTTAAACCTCTAATAGAGTTTTTAGCCCTTAAATTATATAATTCTTTTTTCATTTTTTTTCTTTCTGCTACAAGATCTTTAATTGTTTTTTCTTGTATTTTTTTCATATAAGCTCCTTTACCTTTCATTTTAATATTTTTTAATATAAATGTTTATTTAATACAAATGTTTATTTTTTATTGTATTTCTCCTTTTTCTACTACCCTTGTTTTTATTGGTAACTTTTTAGATGCACTATTTAATACTTCTATAGCCTTTTCTCTATCTAATCAACTTAATTCAAGTATTATTTTTCATTTTCTTACAGGTGCTTTATATATATCTACATCTCATTTACCTTTTCACATTGGCATCTCCAATCACATTTTTGTAAATGGAGTATCAGGGAAAACTCTAAACCAAATTTTTCAAATTTTTCTTGTATGCCTAACTATTACCTTTCTAGCTGATTCCAACTGTCTATTTGAAACATATTCACTAGTAGTAGCTTTTAATCAAAAATCTCAAAATGCAACAGTACTTCCTCTAGTACTTTTACCTTTTAAATTTGGTATCATTTGTTTTCTATGTTTTCGTCTTTTTGGTGTTAATAACATTTTTTAATAGTTTCATTTAAATAAATGAGATTTTATTATAGTTTAATAGTTTTTTTAACTGCTTTCTTTTTTTTGTTGTACAAAGTACCTTTTTCTATCCAAACCTTAACTCACAATACTCAATATTTGGTATTAGCCTGAAGGTAATGATAGTCTATATCTGATCTAAATGTTTGCAAAGAAACTCTACCATCAATAAACTTTTCAGTTCTTGCGATTTCAGCACCATTTAACCTTCAACCAATTTGTATTTTTATTCAAGTAGCTCACTTTTGTATTACTTTTTGAAGTACATTTTTGGCTACTTTTCTATATGGCATTCTGTTTTCTAATTGGTTAGCAATAAATTCAGCCATTATTTTTGCAGAATATTCTGGTACTTTAACTTCTTTTATTGTAACCTTAAAAGATTTTTTAAAGTTTTTTTCTAATTCTTTTTCTATTTTTTTTACATTTGCTCATTGTTTTCACATCAAAACACCAACTTTACTTGTGAATATGATCAACTCAGCTTCTTTAGCTGTTTTTCTTATTATTATTTTAGAAATACCTGTTTGAGGATATTTTTTCTCCATAAAGTTTCTAATTTTAATATCTTCAACAAAAAAGTCAGCTCACTGAAGCTTATTTCTTGCAAACCATTCAGATGGTCGTGATTTCATTAATCCAACTCTCATTCATATAGGATTTACTTTTTGTCACATTAAATTAATTACTTAGTATTTAAAACAACTTTCACATAGCATCTATATTTTTGATAATGACTTATTCTAGATCTAGAAGTGAATCTAATTCTTTTTAGTTTTGGTCATTTACCAACTTCTATATTTTTTATGTATAGATCTCCTAAAGATTTTTTTTCATTTGTAACAGCGTTTGCAGCCGCAGACTTAACTACTTTTGCTAATATTTTTGCTGATTTTTTTGGAGTATATTCTAAAATATCTAGTGCTTCTTGTACTTTTTTACCTTTTACAAGCTTAGATATTAACAACATTTTTTTATCAGATACTATAGCATATTTTAACGTTGCTGTCATATTTCCGTTATTCATAATCTGGAATTTTAAGATATTAAAATTAATAATAATAAATTTAGAAAGGATGTCCTCTAAATGTTCTAGTAGGTACAAATTCTCCTAATCTATGTCAGATCATATCTTCTGTTACATATACACTTACGAATTGTTTTCCGTTGTGCACAGCAAATGTGAATCATATCATATCAGGAACAATGTGACAAGCCCTATCCCAAACTTTTAAAACTTTTTTATCTCAACTTTCTGACATTTTTTTTACTTTTATCAGAAGTTTTTCATTAACGTAGAATCATTTTTTTAGAGATCTAGCCATTACGACTTTTATTTACAATTTAAAACACCGTTTTAAGGTATATACATAATTATTATTTTGTTCTTTTTGATACAATAAATTTGTTAGACCACTTATTCTTTTTTCTTGTCTTGATTCAAGGAGTAACCAATTTTCCACTAAATGATTTTGGTCATCTTTTTTGTCCAAGATCAGAGTGGGCTTCTCATCAACCATGCGGATGATCAACTGGATTCATATTTATTCAAAGAACTTTAGGTTTTTTTCATTTTCGTCTATTTCTTCATGCTTTTCCTATAACTATATGTTTGTGTTGTTCATTACCAACCTCACCAATTGTAGCTCGACAATTTTCATTAAATTTTCTAACTTCTCATGATGGAAGTTTTATGAAAACAACTCATTGAGCATCATCTTTTCATGCTATAGTAGCATAATTACCAGCAGATTTAATTAATTTTCACTTTGTTATTGGTGTAGTTTCTAAATTAAATATATTCATTCATTCTGGTATGTTTTTTAATTGTTTTCTATTTCAGGCTTTTATTTCAGACTTTTCTCATGACATAACAGTTTCTCATACTTTTATTCATTTCCACGCTAATACATATCTTTTTTCTCAATCAACATAATTTAGTAGAGCAATTCTACATGTTCTATAAGGATCGTATTCTATAGAAGCAACTTTAGCTGGTATATCAACTTTATCATATCACCTAAAATCTATTATTCTATATAATCTTTTATGTCATCATCCCTTGAATCTAGATGTGATTCTTCATTGATTGTTTCTACCACCAGTTTTACCCAAAAATTTGGTTAATGATTTTTCAGGTTTTTTAGTAGTAAGATCACTGAAGTCGTATCACACCATAAATCTTCTTGATGGGGTATATGGTTTATAAGTCTTTACAGCCATTCTTAGTTTAGTTAAAAGTTATAAAGTTTTTAATTTAAATTTCGTATAATAATTTGTGTATTTAAACTATTTCTAAATTTAATTCCTAATATATTTTTTATAATCATATTTCTATTTTATCTTTTTTATTAAGTGTAATTATCGCTTTTTTATGTGATTTTCTAACTAATTTTCTTTGCATTCTTCACTTAAAAACCACATTAACTATATTTACTTTAATTGGAGTAACATTATAAATATATTTTATAGCTTCCTTTATATCATTTTTGTTTGAATCTTTGTGTACTTTAAAGAAATACTTATTGCTATCTTCTTGTAGTTTATAAGTTTTTTCTGTTACAGTAGGACCAAAAATTATATCATATGGAGAAAACTTTTTTAAAGCTTTCGTTTCTTTGTTTTTTATTGCTCTTCTTTGTAATTTTGCTTTATATGTCATCGCCTATTTAAAAGTGTAAAGTTAAAGGTGAAAGGTTAATTTGTTTATTATAATCACATATCAACCTTACTTTGTGTTTATTTTATTTAAAGCTGATTCTAAGAATAGTACCTTATCATATTCCATTAAATCTTTTGGATTTAAATAATCAGCCAATAAATATTTTACATTATTTAAGTTTCTAAATGACTTTATTAAATTGATATTTTTTTCGTTTAATACGAATAATATCTTTTCTTCATTTATTCCTATTTTTAAAAGAATATCTGAAGCTGTTTTTGTTTTTGGTTCTTTAAGATTAAAATCTTTTAGACCCAATATGTTTTTATCTTTTGCTTTTAAAGTTAATAAGCTATTTAGCGCAAATCATCTTGTTTTTTTGTTCATGTTTTTTGTGTAGTTTCTTTCTTTTCTAGGTCAAAAAGCAATACCTCAACCAACTCTTATAGGAGATCTCCTGTCTCAAACTCTTGCATTACCAGTACCTTTTTGTCTATATAATTTTTTACCAGATCCAGCAACTTCTCCTCTGTTTTTCGTATGAGCTATTGAATTGCGAGAATTACTTGTTTGTAGCAAATAATATTCATGTATTATGTTTTGGTTTATTTTGTCATCAGAAAAGATTTTGTCATTTAATTTTAAATTAGAGACAACTTTTCATGTTTTATCATATATATCTATAGTATATCACATTTTTTGGTATATCTACACAAATAAAGTTTTAAGAGAATATTTTTATGTATTCATTGTATGATCATGGTATAGATCACTTTAATAATAATAATTGTTCGTTGTTTTGTGTTAATTTGTTTAATATTTTTATGTTTTTTAACGTAGTTTGTTCTCATCACATCCTACCAGCATGTGGATGTCATTTTTGTACTCTTCTAGGCTTTCTATTTCACAAAGATCAAACTTGTCTATGAAATTTTGATCAGTGTGTTTTTGGTCATCATTTTGCATGAAATCTTTTCATAACTCATTGAAACCCCTTACCTTTAGATGTTCATTTCAAACTAACCAAATCAACACCTTCCAATAAATTAATGTCTATAGCAGTTCATGATTTATAATCATTAGAAAAAGCTTCGTCTATGTTTTTAAATTCAGTTGTCATAGAATATTTTATCTTGTTTCATTTTTCCTTTTTAAGTTCTTTTTTGTTTACTCAAACAACAACAGCATTATAACCATCTGTTTCTTTTTTCTTAAATCTTATTACTTCTTGGGGAAGTATTTTTACTATGGTTGCTGGGATCATTTTTCAATTCTCCCAAACTCTTGTCATTTCTTTTTTAGTAACAATTATTCAAGCCTTATTCATTACTATATATTTTATTCATTAATTAAAAAGAAGGTGTATTAGTTAGTTTAAGAAAGTATTTTATAATGCAATTTATAGCATTATAATCTATTTAATATAATTATATTTAAAATACCTTTATATCAACTAGTACACCTACAGGTATAGATAAATTTTGTAAGTTTTCCATTGTCTTTGGTCCTGTTTCTGTTACATCAATCATTCTAGAATAAGTCATTCTTTCAAACTGTTCTCTAGAATCTTTAAATTTAAAGTTTGATCTTAATACAGTATAAAGTTTCCTCTTTTTTGGCAGAGGAATTGGTCATTTTATTTCTGCTCAAGATTTCAGTAATAGTCCAACAACCTTACTTACTGAAGATTCAAGCATTTTAACATCGTAACTTTTTAATTTAATTCTTAATTTTGGTTTTAAGTCTTTTTTTGTAGCCATAAGAACAAACTTTATTTAAATTTAAAATTAGTTGATTTTTGTAATAACTCAAGCTCCAACAGTTCTACCTCCTTCTCTAATAGCAAATCTTAATCCTTCCTCCATAGCAACAGGATAAATTAATTCAACATCTATTTTTGCATTATCTCAAGGCATAATCATCTCTGTACCTGATTTTAATGTGATTGAACCAGTTACATCTGTAGTTCTAAGAAAGAATTGTGGTCTATATCCAGACATAAAAGGAGTGTGTCTTCAACCTTCTTCTTTTTTTAATACATATACTTCAGCTTCAAATTTATTATTTGTTTTTACTGTACCTGGTTTACACAATACTTGTCATCTTTCTATTTCTTCTTTATCAACTCATCTCAATAATAATCCAACATTCATACCAGCCTCAGCTTTATCAAAAGACTTGTGAAACATTTCAACTCATGTTATTGCTGTTTTTTTGGCGTCTTTACCCAAACCTAACAACTCTACTTCATCATTTAAATTAATAACACCTCTTTCTATTCTACCTGTAGCAACAGTACCTCTTCCTTTGATAGAAAAAACATCCTCTACTGGCATTAAGAAATCTTTGTCAGTATCTCTTTCTGGTATAGGAATATAATCATCTAATGCCGCCAACAAATCTACAATAGGTTTAGAGTGTTCTTCGTTTGAAGGGTCTTCTGTAGCTTTTAGAGCAGAACCTCTAATGATAGGAGTATTGTCTCCATCAAATTCATTTTGGTTTAATAAATCTCTAATTTCTTCTTCTACTAGATCCAACATATCTGGATCATCAACCATGTCGCATTTATTTAAAAATACAACAACCTTTGGTACATTTACTTGGTGAGCCAACAAGATATGTTCTCTTGTTTGAGGCATTGGTCCATCTGTACCTGCTACTACTAATATAGCTCAATCCATTTGTGCAGCACCAACAATCATGTTTTTAACATAATCGGCATGTCCTGGACAATCGATGTGAGCGTAATGTCTTGTTTCTGTTTCGTATTCAACGTGTCTAGTATTAATAGTAATTCATCTTGCTTTTTCTTCTGGTGCATTATCAATATCTGCATAATTTTGGATTTTAGCAAATCCTCTTGCAGCACTAACAGCTGTAATAGCCGCTGTTAATGTTGTTTTACCATGATCTACGTGACCTATGGTACCAACGTTTACGTGTACTTTATCAGCCATAATTTTTAAATATAATTAAGTAAAATAAGTGATTGTTTTTTATCGAACTGTAAATGTATATAAATCTCTTTTCTAATTTCAATAGTAAATTTAAAAAAAATACTGTTTCTCCAAACATGAGAGTATACATACACCTTAATTTTTAGGTGTGCACTATCATTTTGGTAGGAAACTAAACTATAAATAATAAGTTTCAGGTTGAAACCATTGTATTTACAGTTAAGAGATTTTTTACTAACTTCGGGGATGCGGGACTCGAACTCGCGACCTCTTGGTCCCAAACCAAGCACTCTAGCCATCTGAGCTAATCCCCGACAACTTTAATAATAATTATTGGTGGGCATAGGTAGACTCGAACTACCGACCTCATCCTTATCAGAGATGCGCTCTAACCAACTGAGCTATATGCCCACATTAGTTAAAAGTTAAAAGTTAAAAGTTAAAAGTGATTTAATCTCTTTGAACTAATAGCTTTTTAATTTTTAACTTTAATTGTAATGGTGCCGGGAGGCAGGATTGAACCACCGACACAAGGCTTTTCAGGCCTCTGCTCTACCACTGAGCTACCCCGGCATAACTTATATTTTTTATGTCAAAAAAATATTTGCTGAATAGCTTTATAGAAAAATATGACTTAATTTCAAGTAGAAATAAAAAAACGTTTCAATTTGATTTTATGAAACGTTTTTGTCTATTTTTTGATATGTAGGAATTTCAGTATAATAAAACATTTGTATGTCATCAAAATACTTCGAGGATATTGCTACGAGTTGTTGAGATTGGTGTATTATTTTATGCTTTATTATTTAAGTTTTTTTTAAGTTTTGTTCTAAGCCAACCAGAAACTGGTATTTGAACCATTTCTGATCATCAAGATGGTGTTCTAATATATCTATATCCATCTGGATCAACTCTTAATCTAGTTTCTCGACAAACTTTTCTTCATCTCAAAAATCGATGATATTCACCACCTTTAGGATTTTTTGATACTCAAACTACTCATATTTCTTTAGCATCTTCTAGGTCTAGTTTTCTTTTTGGGTATTCGAATCTTTTAAGTCATTTAAATTTTTTAGCTTGTTTTTGTTGTTGAGCCTTTTTGGCAGCTATTCATCTCTTGTTTGTTCTACTTGCCATTGTAATAGTTAAAAGTTAAAAGTTAAAAGTTAAAAGTTTTGTAAAAAACTAATAACTTTACTTTGACACATAGGAATTTCTAAAGAACTAAGTTCTTATATGCCACCGTAATGCTGCGGGATAAATATATAAAACGACGATAAACTTCTTTTGGAAGTTTGTATGTCTTATTTTATTTTGAGTTATTATTTATAGTGTATTGTTTTTTAATTTCAAGATTATATTGTGAATTGTCAATTTTCATATATGACTTTTTGTGTTCAATCTTGCAATGTAGCAGTGACTATTCTGTTTGTAGTAGAAATAATATCTACATGTTCTGCAGAGGAGTTTAATCATATTGATTTTTTAAATTTAGGATCGTCTAATTTGGATTTATTTCAAATATAACATTCATCGAAAGCTTTTCATAAAGCTATATGTGTGTTTCCATATTTTCATCATACATTTTCATCATATAGTGTTTCTCACATAAATTTTGTGATTTTTGATGTTCTGGCGTCGGTAAGACTAAATTCTCATAACTGATTCATTCATGGTATTTTTATCATTTCTTGGAATAGTTTGTCGTTTTCTTTAGCACTAGCTTTTGATATTTTACCATTTTCAAAATTTATTTCTATTCATTTTATTAAACTACCATACCTATATAATGGTTGATTAAATTTAATTCGACCATTTACTTCTTTGTAGTTTGGGGAAGTAAATATCTCGAAAGAAGGAATATTGCAGCCACTACCAGCTTTTCGACATCTATCTTTTCATATTTTTATATGTAAATCTACATCTTCTCATTTTATATGAACTTTTTCTATTTTGAGGGCGTCTAGTTTATTTTTTTCAGTAATTATAAGATTGTTGATTTCTTGTCGTTTTTTGACAGGATCTTGTTCATCTAGATAACAAGCCTTAATAATTTGGTCTCGATATTCTTCTAAGTTAAG
>Ga0102926_1001009_pt1 | contig 16666 bp, 13 predicted proteins | sample SalPonR1_A_D2_MG_FD_78173 | JGI IMG/M metagenome (GOLD analysis project Ga0102926, IMG submission 78173) | Salt pond soil microbial communities from South San Francisco under conditions of wetland restoration - Salt Pond MetaG R1_A_D2_MG | ecosystem: Environmental > Aquatic > Marine > Intertidal...
AAAAAAAACAACAGGAAGAACTGTTGGAAATTCTGGAGCCTGTTTTTGAAAGTGCAGACGGACCTGTATTTGTATTTGATCTTCACACCACATCATCAGTGAGTCCGCCTTTTATCGGTGTGAGTGACACTATCCGGAATCGGCAGCTAGCGCTTCAATACCCATTGCCATGCGTGGTTGGATTCGATGAAGCCATGCAGGGAACTTTCATGAATTATATCAATGAAAGAGGCCATTCGGGTGTGGCCCTGGAAGCCGGCGAACACTACTCCCTGGAGGCTATTGAAAATAATGAATCATTTATATGGCATACCTTGAAAATATTGGGCTCCATAAAGGAAAAAGAGATCCCGAAATATAAGATCCACCATCAGAGACTCTGTAAGACATTGACGAAAAACAGGAAAATATTTGATCTGAAATACACCTATAAGATTGAACAAGGTGAGAAATTCAAAATGCGTTCAGGATATGCTACATTTGATGAAGTGAAAAAAGGTGAAGTGCTTGCAGATAATAAATACGGGGAAATCAGCGCTCCGGTGTCCGGAAGAATTTTCATGCCGCTATATCAGACACAGGGTGAAGACGGTTTTTTTATCGTCAAAGAGATCAGTGAATTCAAACTAAGTCTTTCAAGATTTCTCCGCAGGCACAACCTTGGCCGGTTTCTCAGATATTTACCGGGTATCAGGAAACACCCGGAAGACGAAAATACAATCCTGGTAACCCCTAAATTGAACCGACGTTTTTTTCATGATTTTCTGCATGCATTTGGGTATCGCCGTAAGATGTTAAAAAATGGTAAACTGATGATTACCAGGCGTAAATACGATATAAGAATGCCAACAGAAGAGGAAAAGAGATCTTTTAATAATTCAGATGATCAACAAAAAAGCAGTAAAAACTGATTCGGATACTCACTTTTGTAAATAAGGTATTTTTTTAAAAAAAATACCCACACAATTTAATATGCGTGGGTATTGATAGATAATTGAATCAACCTTGAATTTAGCTCAATCCATTTCCTCTCAGACTTTACTCCAATGGAAGAAGCACAGTATCTACCACATGTATAATCCCATTTGAGGCCGAAATGTCTGTAGCTGTGATTGTTACTTCCTGTCCGGCTATATCAGTAATGACACCGCCAAATGCCACTTTAAAAGTGGCACCTTCCAGCAAAGTATTAATTTTACGATCTTTGGCTCTCATATTTTTGGGTACCACGCTGTTTTCTGCACGGCGTCCCTCGGTTACGTGGTAAAGCAGCACATTTGCGACGGCACCTTCACCCAGAAGATCATCGATAGCTGCGAACGGTCCTTCATTTTCCAAAATGTCTTTATCCAGATCGTCGGAGAGTGCCTCAACAAGATTCAAAAAGGCCTCATCAACCGGTGCAAATACGGTGTATTGATCTTTGCCCGTAAAGACGCCGGTCAATCCGGTATATTCCAATGCAGCAAGTAAAAGCGTGAATTCAGCATCGTCAGCTGAAGCTGATTCTACGACAATATCTGCTATGGTTTGATTTCCGGGAGAAGGAGCTCTCTTTTCGGCTTCTGAACTGAACTCTTCAACTGTCAGGTCAGCTTCAGAGCTGTTTACGGTGCTGTCGCTGCAAGCTGAAAAAATCAGCAAGCTTGCTAATAATAGAAAAATACTTAAGCTGTATTTCATGTTGTCTCCTGTAAAATATTAAGGGGATTTGTGTTTTTGATATCAGATAATTATCTGACAAAGTGTTTTCGTTAAATACTTTTAATTATTATTTCATTCAGTATTGTGAATGCTATTCTGATTAAAAATTATTAATGTTCAAATCTGTGTTTGACGTTGGCCGGTATGGGTATAAACTTTTTCATTTAACGATAAATAATGATGCTGAAAAAACTTAAAAAATGGATTAAGACAGCCGGATCTATCGAACCTTTTGATCCGTCGCGGTTTAATGATCCGTTAGCTGAATTTATTGAGTGGACACCGCATAAGCGCGGGGGGAGTAATTTTCACACTCACAAAATGGTATCTGTGGATTACAACCGCTTAGAGTTCCGGGCTACACTTGGGGCAAAACTTTTTTCAGGAGTATTTATAGCTGCGGGCATTGGCTTTCCCATCCTCTTTTTAACAGCAGGTTCCGAGAGTCCGGAGATGCAGTCCATTTGGGGAGTTTTGGGGATCATTCTATTCGGAGCCGTATTTGCCGGGGCAGGAGGCTGGATCTATTTCTCGATGGCAAAACCCCGGGTTTTTGATAAGCTTTCAAGTATGTACTGGAAAGGACATAAAAAGCCAGACTATATCTACCGCCCTGAGGATAAAAAAGATGCGGCCATGTTAAGCGATATCTACGCCATACAGTTGATCAGAGAGTACGTGAAAAGTGATAAATCTTCTTACTACAGCTATGAATTGAATCTGGTCTTAGAAGATGGAAAACGCCTCAATGTGATCGATCACGGCAATAAAAATGAAATCATGGAGGATGCCCGCGAACTGGGAGAATATTTGGATGTACCGGTTTGGGTTGGATTTTGAATAGAAAAACATGAACAATTTTCATCGTTAAGATCAAATAATACCTGTTTTCCTTATTACTTTTGGACCGCCAAAAGTAATCAAAAACTCCCGGCTGTGATCGCTTCCGGGCTTGGTTTGCCCGCGCGGTTACACAACATCAATGGCTCCCAAGGGAGCCGATATTGTGATGTCTCCCGCGCTTTGATTCAAACCATGCTATTCCTTCACCAATCAAGGCCGGAGGTATTTTTCTTCATTTAAAAAAAGGAGCAGCTCGTATCAGGTCAAGAGTATATTCCAATACGTTTACAACAAAAAGTTTAATGTAGTATTGGAATTGTCAGCTCGTGGATATAAATATTATGGGAAGTATGAATATCTATTTCTTAATTAAACCTATACATGATTATTCCATTTTCCTGAAAAAGACATCCCGTGTTCTGCCATTTGAGGCATTAAATCCCGTAATTTCTCCGTCATCATTTCGAATAAACTCTACGGTTTGAATGGGCATTTCTGAACCGAATTGATCCTTGTTGGTCGGGTCCAACTTCAAATCATCCTCCAGCTGATAGTGCTGCATCAAGAGTTCATCATCCTTGAGAACAATCGTATAGGTGGTTTCAATCTCATTGCTGTAAAACCGGCCCGTGTATTCAGCCATTTCATCCGGTGCGAGTGTGAAATCAATCTTTTTGGCAATATGATTGCCGTTTTGATGGAGTGTGAGCGAGTCTGCTGTAGCATCTTCATTTAGGTGAAAGGTTACGGAGGCGTTTACACCGATCAGGCTGAAAGTTGAATCGGATGTTGCAGTCAGATCAACTTCGGGTTGATTAGTAGCCTGGGTATAGATTCGATCACCTTCACGATCAAAAGTTAGTATAAAACCCGGCATAACGCTCAACTCATATCGTCCGGCTAGCCGGTCAAAATCTTGTGGGTCATATTCAAATTCGGACTCACCATCAGATGCAAGTGTCTCCTCCGCTTGTTGAGGTTTTTCGTCAGTATCCATGTACTCTCCAAAGAAGAGATCAGCAATCTGGTTGGGGATTGCACCATTAAAAGAGGCCAGATTACTCTGTGTAACAATAGCCGCGTCGATTTCCGGAAAAATCATTAGCATCGAACGGTGAGCCACATCACCGCCTCCATGATGTATCTGCTTCAGGCCTTTGTACTCCTGAATAAACAATCCGAGACCATAGCCTGTAGAATTGCCATTCTTGAGTTCAAACGGTGTAGTCATTTTTTCAATCATTTCCGGTGTTCCAACAACAGGGTTATTCAGATTTTGAATCCACTTTGAAAAATCATCAAGAGTAATATGAATACCGCCTGCACCGGCGGCGCCACCAAGGTCAGTAACTTCTTCATAACCGTTACTCCCGTAACTGTAACCTGTCGATCGATTCGGTACAACTTGATCAGGACTGGTCCGTACTACGGTATTGTGCATTTCCAGAGGTTCAAACAGGTTTATTTCCATCCACTCGTTAAATGGAACATCTGTAACTCGCTTAATCACTTCGGTCATTAGTGAGTAACCGGTATTGTTGTAGTTAAACTCACTTCCGGGAACATTTTGTAGTTCCGGTTGACGCTGAACAATTTCTATGATCTCATTGATATCCAGATTTGAACTTACATTCCGGCCGGTCATGATCATCAGGTTGATAAATTCCCGGTAACCGCTTGTGTGTGTAATTAAATGCCTAAGTGTTACGGTGTGTTCAAATTCAGGAAGCTCCGGGATGTATTGCCGGACATCATCATCCAATGAGAGTTTACCTTCCTCCTGGAGCAGTAGCAGACCGAGTGCAAGAAAATGCTTGGACGTGGAACCGATATTATGAAGTGTATTTTCGGTCATGGGAACATCATACGTGAGATTGGCCATCCCATAAGATTCCTGTACAATGATCTCTCCGTCTTTCATTACCAAAACGGCGGCGCCGGGTACATCATCTCCGGAGAATTCAACCATCATCTGATCCAGTCTGGCAGATGGCTCTGTAGCTATCGGTTCCACAACCTCAACCTTGATGGAGTACTCTCCTTCATCCTCTTCAAAGGGTGTTACTTCAATTCGGTAGGTTCCGGCGCTCTTCGTATTAAACTGAAATGAATCCCGGCCTACTGCTGAGGCGTCAAATTCAGCGGCTTTATTACCTGCGGGATTGTAAATTGAAACTACTACATCAACACTCTTCTGAATGACAGACCCGTGTACAAATTGTTCCTCCCCAAGTTGAAGTGTGTACGAGTGTGCCGATTCGGATGTTAAAGAGTCTTCAACAACTTCTCCTACAGTTATTGGATAATCCGTTTGATCTGAAGTTTGAGCGAAGCTTGTGGAAAAAGATATCAGAACTGATAGTGTGATAAAGAGTGAAGTGAAGGCTTTCATAATTTCCCGATTTAGATGGTTCGACCTCTTAATTGAATAAACTGTTTTAAAAAGTATGTTCAAATCATTTTAATGTTACGAATGGAAGAGTGCTCAAGTTTCATTCGCACAAACTCCGAAACGCATCTTAATTCAACCTTGTTTTATACGGTGTATAGATAAAATAATCAACTTAATTTAAAATCAGTTATGAGTAAGAAAATGAAAGCCGCTTATTATGATGAGTTTGGCGAGTTAAATCAGATCAAGGTAGGGGAAATGGAGAAGCCGGAACCCGAAGAGGGGGAGGTATTAATTCATGTGAAGGCAGCCGGTGTAAATCCTGTGGACGCCGCTGTGGCTCGAGGAATGTTGAAGGATGCCATACCCGCAGAATTTCCTGTGATTCCCGGTTGGGATGTTGCCGGCGTGATTGAAGAGAGAGGACACTCCGCACGAAGATTTGCAAAAGGGGATAAGGTGTACGCATATGCACGAAGACCTAAAATTAAGCACGGAACATTTGCAGAGTATATTTCGATTCCGGAAAGTTATGTAGCAAAGAGTCCGGATAAACTGACGATGGAAGAAGCAGGAGGAGTTCCGTTGACAGGACTGACGGCCTACCAATCTCTTTTTGATGCAGGTAAATTGAAAGGAGGGGAGACCATTCTGATACTCGGTGCCTCCGGAGGAGTGGGTTCTCTGGCCATTCAGCTTGCCAACTGGAAAGGGGCAACGGTCATTGGTGTTGCCGGATCATCAAATCAGGATTACATGAAAGATCTGGGAGCCGACTACACTATTGATTACAGCAAGGGTGATGTAGGTGAAGCTGTTGATACGATTGCTCCGGATGGGATTGATATGATTTTTCACTGTTCCAGGGGAGAATCACTGGCTCAGTCGCATAACAGGCTGAAAGATGGAGGCAGATTGATCTCAATCACAAATAGTGATCCAAAACGAAGAGATGATATTCATTTTCAATATGTCTTTGTTGAGCCCAATGCCGCCCAGCTCGAGCATTTAAGTGAATTGGCTGACAGTGGCAAGCTGAAGGTTCCTGTCTCCAAAACATTTACACTCGATGATGCTCAACGGGCTCTACAGGAGATTGAATCTCTGCATACCAGGGGTAAAACAGTGATTAAGCCATAAAATCATTTGAGTTCAGTAAATCAAAAAATTAAACATTAGACATTATTGCCAAGAAATCACGGAATTGCATGGAAAAGTCAGTGTACTTCCGTGATTTCGTGGCTTTTAATTTTCAGTCTCTTTTTGGCGAACCGTTGTTTTTTTTGCGTGCATTCTGATCCTGAACTGTTCAAAAAAGAATAAATCGAAGATTTTTTGTAAGGAATTACTCTTTCTTGTGTCATACAGTAAGAAAGGTTGTAATCAACCGAATTGATGTTATGATTATCAAGACAGAGGCTTTTGAGAGGGAGTTTGAGCAGTTCCTTTCAGAAGTTATTCGAATAAAAAAAGGGAGCGACCCGGGGATAGTCGCTCCCTTTTTTTGTTTTAACGATTTTAGATCATTCGCTTTTCAGCTTCAGCTACGAAATGTCTCGCATCTCTGCGTGAGAAATCCTCCATGATTAAGACATCATCAACTTCTGCATCTTCAAATATCTCTTCGCCATTGCGGTTGATAATGACTAACCGGCCGTTTTCGTAGTAGATCTCTTCAATCTCATTGAGAGGAACAGTGATGGCCCGATCCAGCAGTGTTTGTACCCCACTGCTAATTGCAGACCGTAAAACAGCACCGAAGTGATCAGAATCATCCGATTCATTTTTTCCGCGAATATCATCTGCTATTTCTTCCAGATAGTCATCTGTGAACTGAAGATAGATGGCACTGTTTGAAAGTAAAAGGGTAACACTCTTCTCTTTTGTGGTAATATGGTATTCTGCATCATCATCTGGGTAACGGGGCACAATTTCAGCTTCTGTTTGATTTGATGTAATAAATGTACCGCTGTCCTGTGCTGCAGAGTGCAACGGAAAAGAGATAAGTAAGAGTACGACAGATAGTAAAGACAGTAAAGATTTTTGCATAAGATGTACCATATGAGCGTGATTTAATGACCGGTTAATCATCACTACGATATGATTTATAGGATGTTTCAAGAGTGGGCTTACTTTAAGAAGATTAAATTAAAGTTTAATTTGATATAATAAGCCAGAAGATTGATTAAGCCATGATATTCTCCTTACCTGAATCAGCTACAAACACACATGCAGATCGGGTAACTTGAACGAAACTACGGAGCTTTACTAAATCCGGATCGTCTGGTAATCCGAAGAAGTCTACATCTGCCTGAGGTGCAGTTTTCATCGCCTCTTCAAACGAACCAATTTCCACATGGGGAAGTACATTCTTGAGCCTGGCTAAATCAAGTAAGCTTTCTAGATATTCATATGCATTCTCAACTTCCGACTCTTCTACAACTGTAATAACGCGCATTGTAGCATTCCAGTTTTTCGAAAGTTTATATGCTGAAAGCATAGAGAGATCGATATTCCCCATATCCATGCTTAAATCCCAATCAGGGCTTTGCTCATGTATCCAAACATTGACGGTAGCACTTCTTCCAAGTTGAGCAACGGGATCTTCCGCATATAGTTGAACCCCCATATTGTTCATTCGTGCCTCATTAAGAATGCTGTGTACAACCTCATCATTGCCGCTTTGATGGGGGAGTTTCAGAAAAATTATGTTAGGAGAAAAAAACGTCCCTTGAAGTGTTTGCAGGGAGTCCATCACCGCGTCCTTAAAATTTCTGGAATCCAGTACAGACCAGCGAGTGTATACGTTTTCTTTTCTGAAAGAATCGGCCAGGTTGGTGAGCGAATCGCGCAATTCGTCAGGTTCATGATCAGAGGAAATACCAATTAGCTTAATTGACCCTCTTGGATAAACAAGATTTCGTATTAAGCTAAAACTCCCGCGCAGTTCTCTTGAACTCCTTACCGGCACTAAAAGATTCGCTTTCCATGCCCTTTCATTATTAGAAGGCAGAAGTGAGACTTTTTTGGCAGCCCACTCTGCCAATGAAATGAATAAACCACTTCTCATATCTCCATAAGGAACTTTTAGTTGCCGATTGGTCAGATAGAGATAGGTAGCGATGACAACACCAAGCGCTATGAGCCCAAATGTTGGGTTGATAATAAACATAGTAAATAGACAGCCTAACGTTCCCACAATCGGGACAAACCGTGGAACAGCAAATGTGGGTCGAAAGCTGATCATATCCATTTTCTGCTCAATGAATACAACAAGGTTTATCATCATATAGGTAATGAGGAAAAACATAGTAATGAGTGGGGCAATAGTGTTTAAATCCCGCAACATTAATGTGAAGAGAACAATGCCACCGGTTAGAATAATAGCGTTTCGCGGTTCACCATTTTTTGCGAGCCTGGAAAAGGTTTCACCGCCCGGAAAAATGCGATGATCCCCCAAAGCCTGAAGAATTCTTGGTGCTCCTACAATGGAAGCCAACGCTGATGAGAATGTAGCTCCAAGCAGACCTCCCAATACAGCGGGGCCCCAAAATGCTTTATCAATCATAATGTTATAATTACTGACTAATTCATCAGTAGTAGCTACTTTTGCCATCCAGTATCCCACAGCCATATATATCACATAACTGATTAGTATTGCTGAAATAGTTCCTACAGGGATACTCTTTTTGGGATTTTTTAATTCACCGGACATGTTTGCTCCGGCCATAATACCTGTAGCTGCCGGAAAGAGGACGGCAAAAACGACCCAGAAACTAACGCCTTCAAAATTATTTTCAGGGGCACCGGGAAACTCTCCCCACCACTGAATGTCATGCTCTAGAACTCCTGTAAAAATAGTGGCAACGACTGAGAGTAGGGCGGCTATGATTACCGCAAGTATGATATACTGAATTCGGAATGCGAGTTTAGCACTGATGAAAGCGATGAAAAACAGAACGCTAAACACCGATATGTCAACCAGAAGTGCGTAGTGTTCCGGGAAAATGTAGAGCCACCCTTCTCTAAAACCAAAAATATACATTGTAATGGCAAACGATTGAGCCAGGTAGAGTGGAACACCGACACTGCCGCCAACTTCAAGACCGAGGGATTGTGAAATAATTGAATAGGCCCCACCGGCTTTAATGCGAATGTTGGTTGTAATACAAGACATTGAAAGAGCGGTAAAGGTAACGATAGCGAACGCAATGGTAATGATAAGCCATCCACCAAGTAGGCCGGCATTCCCAATTACCCACCCTTGCCTAAGGAAAAGAATTACCCCAAGTATAGTTAACAGTGTAGGAACAAAAACACCCGCAAATGTACCATACTTTTTTCTAGTGCCAGATTCATGTTCATCAAATTGTTTTTGCAAGGATTCGTTTGATGATTTAGTCATAACTTTTTGTAAAAGTGATGGTCAGTTTTAACCAAATAAGACTGTTGCACATAAAAGTATTACTCAGTTCGTCTAGCTCTAATAATATAATACCAAAAAAAAACCGACATCGTGATCTAAAAATGAGACACGATGCCGGTTTGATAAGTTTTAAAACTGAATTGTCTGCTTATGAAGCAGAACTAAGGTCACGAATTATTCGTGCAAGCTTCATAACTTTATCACTGTTGGATGAAGAGGAAGCACTGTTTGAAAGTGAAGCCGAAACTTCATTCAGTACACGTGATTTACCGGAACCGTTACTGTTTTCAGCTTCATTCAGACCATTTCGGACCATCTGAATGGTTCGCATGTTCAGCTCACGATTTCTTTCAAGCTGATCTGTGTACGCTCTGGCCAGAGCATAAGTCGTTGGCCACTCGTACTTCGGTTGGCCCTGTGCATTTTTGTATTCCAGTACAACGGTATTGGCTGCATCGATTTCATTTTGAGTCAGAAACTCACTCGGCGTCAATTCAAAAATGTCGAGGCCTCTCGCTATTTCTGAATTTACAAGGTATCCATTGTACCAATAGATCGACCAGCTTCCGCCGGTTTCCACTCGCTCGGGGTTGATTGGGCCGCGATCATGGAAAGCGATCTCAACAGGGTTTTTAGGATCGGTAAAATCGAAGAGGTTAATCCCCCCCTGATACCAGGATTGAACCATGATATCGCGATCAGGAATTGGAATCATGGACCCGTTGTGAGCAACACAGTTTTCAGCGGATGTTTGTGGAGCAGGTAATTTAAAGTAGCTCTGAAATTCCATATTACCGTCATCACTGATGGAGAAGATCGCATTTGCTCCCCACTCGTATGGATCCGTTTCTCTACATTTTGGCTGTGTACCGCCACCCCATTCGTCTGTAAAAAGAACGGTTGTTCCGTCATTATTAAATGTAGCTGAGTGCCAGTAAGAGAAGTTTGAATCAGCAACTGCATCAATTCGGGTTGGGTTCACAGGATCTGTAATATCCAGCAGAAGCCCATAACCTTCACAAGCACCGCCTGCAAGCCCTACTTCAGGGTAGAGGGTGATGTCGTGACATTGGTTCGGTCCAACATCTTCTCCACGGCCTCTTGCCGCCAATCGTTCTTCCAAAAACTGACCATAATAGGTATCTAGATTTTCACGAAGTGTTGTGCTGTCTGCCTGCGTTGGTTCACCTTCACCGCCTCTCGCTTCAACAATCCGTTCAAGGAATACTTGTATCAGCCGGTTATTTACCACACGTGGTGAGCCTTCATAGGTAGCAACGAATCGGCCTTCTTCTCGTGCTCTTTCAATAGCCGCGAGCTCTTCGGGTGCAGGACCGTGAGTTGGAGGGGCTGTCAGACCTTCAAATATTCGTGGAGAGTTTGCAATTGCCGCTTCTTCCGGATTCGCAAGTGGTACTTTAATGACCTCAATACGGAAAAGTGCACTGTTTGGATCTTCATCCGGGAATGCACTGGAACAGCCGGGTAGCTCCTCATTCGGTCGCACCGGAGCTGAACCTGAAATATATACGTAGACGTTCTCATCGTCTTTTGGATCTTTAAGTACTGAATGAGTATGAGAACCGCGACAAGTCTGTACATTGGAGATATACTCCGGATTTTCAATATCGGAGATATCAAAAATTCGAATACCGCGAAGTCTTTCTGAACTGACAGTTTCTCTGACTCCTTCGGTACCACAATCTAATCGACCGCCTAATCCTTCACCTGAAACGAAGAGAAGATTTTCGTAAACAGAAACATCACTTTGAGAAGCAGGGCACAGGAAATCAACCACAACTTCAGGATTTTCAGGGTTGCTCATATCCCATACGATAAAACCGTTGTAGTTCCCCTGGATGATGTAGTTATCTTTGAAGGCTAAATCGGTTCCCCAGGATCCCAGAAATTCTTCCGGCGGGGGTGTAGCTGAAAGCAGATTTAGGTTCCAGATGGCTTCTTCGTAATCAAAAAGGCCACCGGCAAGACCCACACGCGGATCAGGATCGGGTTGGTCTATTTCGGTTATTGGAGATAGGGTAGGCTGAACATTTTGTTCAGGCATATCAGAGGATGCACAACTGTACACAGCCAGTAAAGAGGCCAGTGCAAGAATCATCCCGGGTAGTAATCGTTTCATACTTGAAGGATTGTTTGTTTGGGTTTTTAAGAGATCGATTTGGAAAATACAGAGAAGCAAACCTATTCCTGCCGAATAGAACGATAGTCTTTTTGAGCACAATTAAGAGCTTAACAGGAGCAGTAGCGTTTAGTCGATATTTTCCAACATTAATTTCATTCTTTCAATTTCTGTAACCTGCTCGGCATTGATACCCGATGCAAGTTCAAATGAGGCAGTATCGGAAGCCGCTCCGTCTGCGGCAAAAAGTTCTTCAACCATGATAACAGCTCCTTTGTGATGCTCAATCATATAAGTTAGAAAAAGACGATTGAATTCTTTACCACGGGCTGCTGCAAGATTTTCAAGTTGTTGCTGAGTGAGCATTCCCGGCATATCACTGTGATCGTGCATCATATCTGAATCGTGATCCATGTCATGATTTTGCTCATGATTCATATCTGAGTCCATGTCATGATTGCTGTGATCGCCTGCAGCGTCGGGCTGTTCCATTTCAATTGTCATGTTGATACCATCGATGTGAACAATAGGAACCGGTTGTCCTCTGTCGCGAAGCCAACGCTGCATGAAAGCAATTTCATCAGCCTGTGCATTGATAATACGGCTGGCAAGAACTTGAACGGATCGGCTGGCTCCATTTTCCGGTGCCATTCGCGACATGATTAAAGCCTGGGAGTGGTGGCCAATCATTCCGGTCATAAAATCGACATCCGCCTGATTGAAATTCATTCGGGACTGTTCAATACGGTCCCAGTAAATTTCTTCCATTTCAGCATGGTTTTGTCTTTGCGTTTCTATGGCCCGAGCCTGAGAAGTCTGATCTTGAGAAGTCTGTTCTGAGGTTTGTTGGGTTGTTGAGCAGCCGCTTAATAGAAAAATGAATAGGGCTGCTATGCTAAAAAGGGCGAGAAAAAAGCGGTTCGTAATCGTAAAAAACATGCACTCAATTCGATTTAATTCAATGATTCTGAACGTTACATCATATTTCTAAAGAATCAAAAGCGAATTGAAGTGAAAAAGTGTAAAAAATTACCTGAATTACAGAGATTGTTCAATCACGGCTCTGTTTAAAAACAAAGCCGTGAAGAAATGGAGAAGTAATAATCAGCCGATTAAAACCGAAAATTAATCCTCTTCATTTTCATCTTTCTTTTTGCCCATCAGGGATAAAACTTCATCGCCGGAAACTTCCTCTTTCTCAATGAGTAGTTCTGCCAGCTTATCAAAAGCGTCTCTGTTCTCTTTCAGAATATCGATAGCCCTGTCGTAGGCTTCGCGAGATATGGCCTGAACTTCCTGATCAATTTCCCTGGCGGTTGAATCGCTGTAACTTTTTTGACGGGTCATATCCCGGCCGAGGAATACATCCTCTTCGTCGCTGCCAAATGCGAGATGACCAAATTTTTCACTCATTCCCCATTCCACAACCATTTTGCGAGAGAGTTTTGCTACTTGCATCAAGTCGTTTTGAGCGCCACTTGTAGCGGTGTTAAAAATAAGCTGTTCGGCTGCGCGACCGCCCATAATTACAGCCATCCTATCGAGCAGGTACTCCTTGTTATAAAGATATTTTTCTTTATCGGGCAGCTGCATGGTAATTCCCATAGCTTTTCCTCTTGGGATCACAGAAACCTTATGCAAGGGATCACTTTTAGGCAGTGCTGCGGCTACAATCGCGTGGCCGGCTTCGTGGTATGCCAGAATTTTTTTCTCTTCATCATCTATTTGCATCCCTTCTCTCTCCAATCCCATCATGATTTTATCACGGGCATTTTCAATGTCTTCCATGATGATTTTTTTACGCTTATTTCTTCCGGCGTAAAGTGAAGCTTCATTTAGAAGATTTTCCAGGTCGGCGCCACTAAAACCCGGCGTACTGCTGGCAATTTTCTTGAGATCAACACTCTCATCAATGGATTTATTTCGGGCATGAATTTTTAAAATCTCATGTCTCGAATTCTGAGAGGGGAGGTCAACGCTGATCTGCCGATCGAATCGCCCCGGCCGTAAAAGAGCTTTATCCAAAATGTCGGGTCTGTTTGTAGCACCCATCACAATTACATTCTCACTCGGTTCAAAACCATCCAATTCGGCCAGAAGCTGATTCAAAGTCTGTTCGCGTTCATCGTGTCCACCACCCAGACCGGCACCTCTCTTACGTCCAATGGAGTCAATCTCATCAATAAAAATAATGGCCGGAGATTTCTCCTTTGCCTCCTTAAACATTTCGCGGACACGTTTTGCACCCACACCTACAAACATTTCCATAAAGTCGGAACCCGTAATGGTATAGAAGGGAACATCCGCTTCACCGGCAACCGCTCTGGCCAGAAGCGTTTTACCTGTTCCCGGAGGTCCCATCAAGAGAACACCTTTGGGTAATTTTGCACCGATTTCTTCGAACCGGCTGGGGTCTTTAAGAAATTCAATAATTTCCTGAAGTTCGGTTTTGGCACCTTCCATTCCGGCTATGTCGTCAAATGTAGTCTTATTTTTTCCGGGCTCCTGAAGCTTTGCCTGACTCTTACCGATATTGAACATTCCGCGTCCCTGCATCTGCATTCTTCGGTAGAACATATAACCGATTATGAGCAGGAAGAAGAGAGGCATGGAAAAAATCAGGAAGTACCACCAAAAACCATCCGCTTCAGATTCTGCAGAGATAACTACATTTTTTTCTTCCAAAAGATCGGTTAAACGATCATCACCAAAAGAGGGAATCACCGTGATAAAGTTCTTGTAACTTGTTGTATCAGCATCAGTAATTTGCAGTTGCTGTTCCGTACGGAAGGTGCCGTCAATGCGATCTCCCTGGATATGAACACGTTCTACATTATCATTTCTGAGCTGCTCTTTAAACGTACTGTATTCAATTTCCGGCTGTGTTCCGAAATAACCGTTGCCGTCTGTGAGAATCCAGTAACCGAGTACAACAAATATGATCAGATAGAACCAGTAGATAAAACCGGTTGGTCGCTGAGACTTCTTTGGTCCTTTTTTGGGGTTGTTATCCGAATTTTTATTCGATGGGTTAGACTTATTTTCCAAACCTGTAAATTTCTTTTGAGTTGAATGACAAATAGAGTGGATTCTGTAACCTGTTTTAACCTACACAAAATAGGTTTTTATAGATTCGTTCGCGAATAGAATGATCTTAATAGCTAATTCGATGAACTCGATCAATTAAACGGGTGTGTTGTCATTTAAAATCGATCAACAATATCATCCACAATAGATCTATTTCTGACAGCACTGATTACGGATGCACCCAGGATTAAAACATGAATAACCGGAGTGAGCCAACTTAAACTGATTCCCATAAAACCCATACCTAAACCAAACATGTAATTGAAAATAAAAGAGATCAAATAATAGAATAGGTAGAGGATGCCAAAGGTGGTGAAAAAGATCATTATTCTGTCTCCATATTTCCCGGTATGTTCTTCCCGGATCTCTTGTTGACGGAGCTTTTGGTCACCGGTATTAAGCTTACGTTTTAAATTGTTCAGTTCTGCCTTCTTTTTTTGCTCAAGGCGACGTTTTCTCGCTAATTTCAATCGCTCTTTCTCATCCATTGACTTTGTTGTTATTTAAAGAGATCTCACAAAATGATGAAAAACAGCAAAAACAAAAAGTCGAGTTGGCTTTATAGCTGTTAAAATTTGAAATAGACGAAAAGTCTGCCATGGTTTTTGCTGTCTTTATCTATACGATGATATTTCTGTTTGATGTGTTTTTGATCCAGAAACTTTAATACTCGTTTCTTTAGTTGTCCGGATCCTTTTCCCGGAATGATTTCTACAGTTTTGATTTTTTTCTCAATGGCTTCATCAATAATATTTTCCAGTTCGCGATCAATTAGATCCCCTTTGTTGTAAATGTCGTGCAGATCGAGTTTTAATTTTGCCATGAAGCTGGGATAAATTTGTACTACTTTACATGAACATATTCTGAAGTTCTGAAATTCACAAAAATCACGTTACTTTAACAGTGGGACTCAGTGTAATGAGAAGAAAATTAACCTTCAACAAGCAGTAATATTATGGATCTGCACATCACAGGTAAAGTCATCAAGATTTTAGAAGAACAAACAGGCAAGGGAAAAAACGGTCCATGGAGGAAACGTGATTTCATTCTCGAAACGGAGGGAGATTACCCGCGCAAAGTTTGCATCACTCAGTGGGGAGATCAAATTGATAAAAATTCTGTAACGAAGGATGAGACTGTGACGGCGTTCATAGATATTCAAAGCAGGGAATACAAGGGAAATTGGTATACCGATGTGAAAGCCTGGAAAATAGAGAAAGGTGCTCCGGCAAAAGGTGAAGGGGCGGCAGACGAAGTGATTATAGATTTTGGATCAGACAGTGACGATGAAAGAGCGCCATTTTAGGGGATAAAAATTTGGGATTTTTTGATCTGTAATCTTTCTGTTTGAGATCATTTAAATCCATCAATGTTGTATAACATTTATTTATCTTATTCGGGATAAAAACATCTACAAATAGCGGGTAAACCATTGCAAAAATTTTCTACAAAAGGATTAGTATCAGCTTTATCCGTTTCACTCGGGCTGGTATTGATATTCTATTTTGGATGGAGAGTTGATCAGAATCAAATCAGGGAAGCAAGAACACAAACTGTAGAGTCTACGGCAAGCCTTCTCACAGAGCTGATAGAGGAAACAGTGAACGAGAACATTCTTCTACTGGCGAATCATAAATCGAGGGTAGAATTTTCGAAGGAGCTCTATTTTGAAAACTTTGAGTTCGAAACAAACCTCCTATTAAATGTAAAACCTGCATTTACCTTTTTTGAATGGATTGATAAAGATGGGGTTGTCCAATTGATTGAACCCTATGAAGAGAATAAGGAAGCGATAGGACTTAACATTCTTGAACTTGATTACCGGCGTGATGACTGGATAGAGATGAAGAGAGATTCAACTATTAATATGACTCCCTGGACTAATCTTGTACAAAGCGGAAGTGCTTTTTTGGTTGATGCTCCACTGTACTACAATAATGAATTTCAAGGATCTTTAACGGTAGGAATGGACTTTACTGATGATTTTAATGACATCATGGCCGGGCGAGACATGTTTAATGTGGAAATTCGTGATGAAAACAATCGGATATTTTATGAATATTCGAAGAATAAC
>Ga0102926_1001011_pt1 | contig 16660 bp, 14 predicted proteins | sample SalPonR1_A_D2_MG_FD_78173 | JGI IMG/M metagenome (GOLD analysis project Ga0102926, IMG submission 78173) | Salt pond soil microbial communities from South San Francisco under conditions of wetland restoration - Salt Pond MetaG R1_A_D2_MG | ecosystem: Environmental > Aquatic > Marine > Intertidal...
AGCCTGCCTTTAAATTCAAATTAAAACAAAAAACGAAATTATTCTTTGGTTTCTTTTTTGGTAGTGACTTCTATGACTCCATAATTAGCTTCTTCACCATATTTCTCTATGGCAACTTCACCTTTAAGCACATTTGTTTTCTCAATATTTTCGGGCTCAATTTTCTTTAAACTTGCTCCATTTGACTTTTTACCATCAATAATTATTATTGGGCCAGTTTTTTCTTCATCATTAATGTAAAAATTAATTTTATCGGCAGGTTCTTTATTCCACTGAAAAGCATTGATATCTTCACCCTTGCGAAAACTAATGCCTTCTCGCTTAATTATTTCATAATCGGTTTTCTTCTCAAATCTTTGAATTCCGAATGAATGCCCTTTTTCTTTTTTGGAATCTTCATTTTTGGATTTTTCCAAAACTTTAGTAGTAATGATCACCGCACCGTCTTTCGCTTCTTCGCCATACATGGAAACAGCACTCTCGCCTTTAAGTACAGTTACACTTTCGATCAAATTTTTATCAATAAGGCTTATAATCTCCTTTTTGCTTCTTTCTCCGTTCAAAATATAAATTGGATCCCCGGGAATTCCTTCCGTGTCTAGAGTAACACTTTTAGCCTTGATACTTTTTTGCTTCTGGGAGGTTTTTTCAACATTAGTTTTGAGGGATATTAAAGTTGGGGTTTTACCCTGTTCTATTTGTAGAAATTCCCTTTTAATCTCGATGTTTTCTTCATCAATTCTTTCTAACTCCTCTTTAAAGACGTCTATAATTTTAGCATTATTTGCAATGATAGCTCCATCCTGAGCATCATTTCCAAATTTTTCTATGGCTTCTTTTGGCAGTGAGATACTAATCCCGTTTTTGGTAATATCCAGGTACCTTCCATTTAACTCTTTACTAGCGTATTTTTTACCGTCTATTACATATAAAGGATTTTTCCCAAGCTCGTTTAAAAGGCTTCCGTTGGAAGAGATAGCACCCTTTCCCATTAGAGCATTTGTCTGTCTAAAACCGGTTTTTTTCTTATTGGTATAAATTTCAAAAGTTTCTATCCCTTCTGAATTACTTGCTGAAAATACCCCTGTTTCGTTAGTTTCCTTATTTAAAAATGAAACTTTAATATTGGTAAGTAATTCTTTGGAATATTCAATTTCTGAAAACTCCAGCTCTACATTATATTTTTTAAAGATTTTAGATAGTCTTTTGAAACCCTCAGGCTTTGAGAATTTAGTAAGAGTAGCTGAAATTTCCTCAGTGTCATTATAAAATTCAACATTACTAACAATATAGTCAGATTTTGTTTGAGCTTCAGTTTTAACGTTAAAGCTTAGCATAAAAACAAGGACTACAGGGAAAACAAGACTTATTTTCCAAAGACCGGAGTTTTGTGTAGATTTTTTATTCAACATAAGAATTCGTTTTTTGATAAATGATTGGTAAAAATGATTGGTGAGTGCGGGTTGTAAATTGCCAATAGAAACTTTTACCAATGCTTGCTGGTACGATTTTTTTGCTCCCGAAATAGCCACTGTCTCCTTATCTGCTATATATTCGAGGTTTTGTTCCAGGCTTTTCTTATATAACCAGCTTAACGGATTGAACCAAAGTAGGGCAGTGGTAAGATTGGCGATTATAATATCTAAAGAATGTTGTTGAGCCGCATGAATTTTTTCATGCTGCAAGATCATTTCGAGATCTTTTTCTGAATGCACAGCCGGATTGTAAACGATAAATTTGAAAAATGAGAAAGGACTTAGCGCAGTATCGGTTTTTATAAACTTAAAAGTATCTTTTTTATAAACTGTACTTTTGGAAATAAGGTTGAAAATGCTGTATAACTGGACAATAATTCTTATTAAAAAGAAGGTGGCGACTAATAGGTATACAATCCCAAGCATTTCCCAAACTCCCCAAGTTGATGCTATCTCTTCTGAAAATTCCTGAGTAGTAACTGGAATTTGATTAGTTGTAAAATTACTAGCTTCAATAATCACTGTTCTTGTAAAATAAATAGAAGGTAAAATGGCCGACGCGATAATACCACCCAGTAAAAATCTACGGTTTACCTGAAAATTAGTTTCATTTTTTAGCAAAACAATATATGCCAGGTAAAAAATAGATAGGAGTCCTGCGCTTTTTAGCAAATAGATTAGTAATGCCTCCATAACCTATTTTTTATCTCCCTTTTCTATAATCTCAAGGATTTCCCGAAGCTCTTCTGCGCTAATTTTGTCTTCTTTTGCGAAGAAGGAAACCATACTTTTATAGGAATTATCAAAAAACCGTTTTGAAGTCAAACTCATAATATGCTTTCTATATTCCTCCTTTGAGATCACCGGGTAATATTGGTGGGTATTACCGTATGCGGTGTGAGATACAAAACCTTTATCTTCTAAATGCCGCACTATAGTAGATACGGTGTTGTAATGCAATTTTTGGTCTTTAATTTTTGGTAAGATCTCCTTTACGAAAGCCTTCTCCAATTGCCAGAGAATACGCATTACCTCTTCCTCTTTATTAGTTAATCGTTTCATCTTAATTTCTTTGCTTGTTTCAAATATAACGAAATAAATAGTTTAAAAACGAATAAAGTAGTTGTTATTTATTAAAATCGGGAGGCAATAAATCTGCTATTCTTTTAGCACCCATACTTCCTTTGAGTAAAATGTTTTGTTGTGGGGTGTAATTTCCTACTGGGTCTATAGAAAATTTTCCTTCTGCCTTCAACACAGATTGCTTAGTTCCTTCATAAATAATATTTAATTTGTTGGCAAGCACATTTACCTTTACAATATTATCATTTCGGTTTAGATCAAAAACCCGGTATGGCTTAATTTCTGAATTCCTGTAAAAAACTTTAAAGCCTTCTGCAGCTAAATTTTGTTTCCTAAGAGCCTTCATAAAATGAAAGATTGAGCCCTCATAGGATTGTAATCTCCTGCGTTTAAACCTATTTTGCATTTTTTTTTTGGATTCTTCAAAGAAACCATAGCCTTCATAATGAATTTTATAGGGCGATATGATACCTGAATTATCCGTTTCATAGGTAACTTTAAAGGAAACTAAATTGTAGGTGATTATATATCCAAGATAGCGGTTAATTACCTTTAAAGGCTCTGATGCGCTAGCAGTTAGTGTATTTTTTGACGGACTATACCTGAGCTTAAGAATATCTTCGTTTTCTATCTCGGTTGAAGAAGCGGCTCGAGTAGTGCCTAAAAATTCTCTTTTGAATTCTGCTAATTTTTTGCTTCTTCTCCAGGGATCGGCTTCTAAGACAACGGTCTCTAATTTTTCTGGATTTTCCTTCAAAAAAATAGGGTTCTCCATACTTATTTTTGATACATCGGAGATCGCTTTAACTTCATAACCTAGAGAACTAATGATGAGCGATGGGCTAAATTGTTCGGGCGCTTTTATGGAGAAAAATCCTTTTGAGTTGGTAGCCACTCCTATAGTGGTGCCGTCAAAGTAAACTGAAGCTGATACAATAGCTGTAGAGTCATTTGCGTCAAATACAAAGCCTTCGAGGACTTTTTGTGCCTGGATATGGAGACCGAATAAACAAAGAAGTATGCTAATACCTATTTTTTTCATACTAGAATATTATGTTTAGTTTAATAAATCTACTAAAAATATAGTTAAAAAACCTGTGTTAGATTTAATTGCTTTGAGACTTTTGTTCATCCTGCTGGTATTATTTTATCTTCGCAAAAAACTTTTAGATGAGTATTGTTTTTATTCTTATTGGGCTTGTTTTATTGGTAGTAGGGGGAGAATTTTTGGTTAGAGCTTCAGTGGCTTTATCTTTTAAACTAAACGTTTCCCGAATGGTAATTGGGCTAACGGTGGTATCATTCGCTACTTCAGCTCCCGAACTTCTGGTGAGTTTACAGGCTGCATTAAGTGGTTTTTCTGACATTTCCCTCGGAAATGTAATAGGTTCCAACATCGCGAATTTAGGATTGGTTCTGGGAATAACTGCAATAATTACCTCTATAGCAGTAGACCGGGAATTTTACCGCTTTAACTGGCCGGCGATGATGATATTTTCTATTGCGCTGTATTACTTTTTAAGCACCGGCGGTAATATATCTCGTTTAGAAGGTATAATCTTAATTGTTGGCCTGGCTCTCTTTTTATTTTTACTGATAAGAAGATCTCGTAGAAAAACCGAAATAGCGGTAGAAGGAATTGATGATTCTTTAAAGGAGACATCCAATTTTAAAATGATTATTTGGTTACTTATTGGAGGTGTTGCGCTTTGGGGAGGATCAGAACTACTTGTAAGTGGTGCGGTAGACCTGGCAACAATGCTTGGTGTGAGCGAAAGAGTAATTTCGGTTACTATGATTGCTATAGGAACCAGTGTTCCTGAACTTGCAGCTTCAGTGATCGCTGCATTAAAAAAGGAAAAAGCACTTTCCCTGGGGAATCTTATAGGATCAAATATCTTTAATATTGCCTCGGTTTTAGGGATCACCGCGATAATTCAACCCATCTATATTCAATCAGATCAGATACTTACAAATGATATTTTTTGGATGATAGGTATTGCCTTCGCTATTGCTCCACTGGCTTTTCTTCCAAAAAAATTCCTTTTCAGCAGGTATAAGGGTGTGATTTTATTCGTGAGCTATGTAATTTTTACCGGTCTTGCATTTTTGGGTTAAATTTAAGGGGGTCTATTAATAAAAACATAAAAATTTAAACGAACCTCAAGTTATTTGGTGGGGTGTCTGTAAAAATACATACATTTGGTTGCTGAAATTTAAAATTATCAAACAACACCAATATGTCAACTTTACGATTTGAAGCTTTAAAAGAAACCTTTAACCGCAAACCGGTTAAAATTAAAGAGCCGGCCAGAAGGTCTGAGCTTTTTGGAACAAATGTGTTTAATGAAGCATCCATGAAGCAATACCTTACCAAGGAAGCTTATGAGAATGTGATGGAAGCTATAAAAACAGGTAAGAAAATTGACCGTAGAGTGTCAGACCATATTTCTACCGGAATGAAAGAATGGGCTATCTCTAAAGGAGCAACCCATTATACACACTGGTTTCAGCCATTAACGGGAGCAACTGCAGAGAAGCATGATGCTTTTTTTGAAACTCAAAGCGATGGTACGGCGATAGAAAAATTTGGTGGAGGGGCTTTGGTGCAACAAGAGCCAGATGCTTCAAGTTTTCCCAGTGGAGGAATTAGAAATACTTTTGAAGCTCGTGGATATACTGCCTGGGATCCTACTTCTCCTGCATTTCTTTGGGGAACAACATTATGTATTCCTACTATTTTTGTTTCTTATACCGGTGAGGCTTTAGATTATAAAACTCCACTTTTAAGAGCTTTGCAGTCTGTAGATCAGGCGGCAACTGCGGTAGCTAAATATTTTGATAAGAATGTTTCTAAAGTAACGGCTACTTTAGGATGGGAGCAGGAATACTTCCTTATTGACTCGGCATTGGCAGCAACTCGCCCAGACCTGTCTCTGGCAGGACGTACTTTGCTGGGACATTCTCCTGCAAAAGGACAACAGTTAGACGATCATTATTTTGGTTCAATCCCATCCAGAGTATTGGCCTACATGCGTGACTTGGAAATTGAGTGTATGAAACTTGGTATCCCGGTTAAAACGCGTCATAACGAAGTAGCGCCAAATCAATTCGAGTTAGCACCAATTTTTGAAGAAGGAAATCTCGCGGTAGACCATAATTCATTGATTATGGATATTATGAGCAAAATTGCCGAAAAACACCATTTTAAAGTAATTCTTCACGAAAAACCATTCGCAGGAATTAATGGTAGTGGGAAGCACAACAACTGGTCTATGGCTACAGATACCGGTACTAATCTTTTAGCTCCGGGTTCTACTCCTATGAAAAACCTCCAGTTTCTTACCTTCTTTATCAACATTCTTAAAGCAGTTCATGATAACGAAGAGCTTCTAAGAGCCGGGATTGCAAGTGCATCTAACGATCACAGATTAGGAGCAAACGAAGCACCACCGGCAATTATTTCAGCATTTATTGGGTCTCAGTTAACCGAAGTGTTGGATGAATTGGAAAAAGTAACCGATGGAAAATTATCTCCTAAGGAAAAAACAGAATTAAAACTTAACGTAGTTGGTAAAATACCAGAGATTTTACTGGATAATACCGATCGTAACCGTACCTCTTCCTTCGCTTTTACAGGTAACAAATTTGAATTTAGAGCAGTAGGTTCTACCGCTAACTGTGGTAATCCAATGACGATTCTAAATTCCATTTTGGCCAAGCAACTTATTGACTTCAAATCAGAAGTAGATGGCTTGATAAAAGGCGAAAAAATGAAGAAAGATGACGCCATCTTTAATGTTCTTAGAGAATATATCAAGCAATCCAAAAACATCCGTTTTGAAGGCGATGGTTATGGCGAAGCCTGGGAAAAGGAAGCTAAAAAGCGTGGACTAAGTAACAATAGGACAACGCCTGAGGCACTTAAAGCACTTGTTTCTGAGAAAACAATGTCACTTTTTAAAGATTTAAAAGTGATGAATAAAGTTGAATTGGAAGCCCGTCACGAAATTCAGCTTGAAGATTACGCGATGCGTATCCAGATTGAAGGTAGAATCCTTGGGGATATCGCCAGAAATCATGTGATCCCAACCGCGGTTCGATACCAAAACATTCTTATTGAGAACGTAGAAGGCCTGAAGCATATTTATAATGAAGACTTCAAGAAGCATTCTAACGAGCAATTAGAAATTATAGAAGAGATTTCCGCGCATATTGCGAAAATAAATAGTGGCGTTAAAGCGATGATAGAGGCTAGAAAAGTTGCCAATAAGATTGATGATGCCGAAAAGCGCGCCTTTGCTTATTGCGATGATGTAAAACCATACTTCGATGAAATAAGATATCACTGCGATAAGTTAGAGCTTGTAGTAGATGATGAGCTTTGGCCATTAACTAAATACAGAGAGTTGCTGTTTACTCGATAATTTTTTGAATTAAATAAGTATAAAAGACCACGTGTATAATGCACGTGGTTTTTTTGTTTACATTTAAAACTGAAAGGCTGCCTTAGATTTTAGTTCTTAATTCCAGGTAATTTAATTGATTTTGCAAATTCCCTGATTTTGGTTCAATATTTTTTTCAGGTTAGACTTAGGCTAAAATTGTAATTTTCGGTTTTTATAAGTTATTTCTTACACATTACTTTTGGAATAAAATCTATGGTTAAGAATTTTTTACGGGAATTCTATTTTGGTTTTAGTTCCACTCAATGAAGCCTTAACAAACTGATTTTAAGTTTTTTAAGATTTTATGCTTTGTCTTCGCTTTATTTTCTCCGTTTTAAAAATATTATACTATAAAATTTACAGGACAGCGATTAATTAAACTTCTTAAGGATTGCTATTTCTCGGTTTTTTTGACTTCAGATTTCTTACAATTTCTTTTTTAGAATTATAGATATGACCTGTATTTGTAGGAATTAATACTTTTATTGGTTGCTTGTAAGTATAATAAAATATCATGCTAAAAAATAAGATAATTCTTACATTTTGAATTAAAATAATGATAGTTTTGTTTCTTATGCCCTTAAATATATGGCGTTTTACTATTCGTCAAATAAAGTGGTTATTCATCGAAAAAAATTATTGGCTAGGTAAAAACCCTCTATATTAGCATCAGAATTGTCACCCCTACTGCCCGGATAATTCACAATAACCTACATTAATTCCCTACTATTTTTAGCCCCCTATACTAAAAGCTAACATACGTTCAAAAGTTTGTTTGTTCGTTTGTTTATTATGTCGTGAGACACTATAAATTCTGCCCCAAAATTAAATTTGAAAGAGAGTTTTATTTAATCAATTTTTTAACCTTTAATTATTTATTATTATGAAAAAAGTGATTTTTTGCGCGTCAGCGCTAATGTTTGGGGCAGTTGCATTTGCTCAAAGTAATTCTAGTGCAGTTGATCAGTCAGGTAATAACAATGCATCTGATGTTGATCAACAAGGTTTAATGAATTCATCTTATGTTGCTCAATCTGGAGATCATAACTCTGCTGATGTAGATCAAAAGGCTCAGGATAATGAAGCTTTTATTATTCAATCTGGAGATCACAACTCTGCTGTAACAGGCCAGAATGATGACGAACTACAAGGACCCGCAGCCAATTTTTCCTGGCAATATCAAAGTGGTAACCACAATGAAGCTGTAATTTCTCAAGATTCTCCTTATACTAACGGAGATGGAAGCGGAACTGTGAATTCTGTAGCAATGCAGGTACAATCTGGAGATGGAAATGAAGCTAGCATTGAACAATTGAATAGCAATCACATTTCTGTTCAAACACAATCTGGTGATAATAACTCTGCGGACGATTTTCAAACTGGTGCGGGTCATGAATCTTATACCACACAAAGCGGAAATCACAATGAGAGTGATGTTTACCAAAACGGATGGGGAAGTGACTCGTTTGTTGTTCAATCCGGTGATCATAACACTAGTGATATAGAGCAAAAAGGGAATAGACATTTTTCTTTATCTCTTCAGTCTGGAAATCATAATACCAACACTGTTACACAAAGCGGTAGCATGCAGATGAGTTTAGTTAATCAGAGTGGAAACGGTAATTCTTCAATGGTTAACCAAGGTAACCTTGTACCATAGTAACCTAATTAATAAATATCCCGGATCCCTCTGTTGGCATCCGGGTTATTTTTATTTAAAAATTTATTTTATGAGAAGTATTGGCTTTAGCATTTTTTTATTTCTGCTTTGTTTTAATTTCCAGTTAACTGCCCAGGAAAATTTAACTCATAATCGAATTCAAAATTTGGTTGGAGTAAATTTTGAGGCAATCATCCGGGACGGAAGTAAGCCGGTAAATAATGAAGTCTTCATAAATCAAATTGGGGATAAAAACCAGGTTTATACTTCGGTAAGAACCCAGGAGAATAAATCTGTTTACATTCAAAATGGAAATTTTAATAGTATTTATTCAGATGTAAGTGCCAAAACCTTTGCATCTTCTATAGTGCAAAATGGGGACAGGCATAAGGCTTTCAATTTTGTGAGCAGTCCTGGAGAAGAAGTCAGTTTAGAGCTTAATCAGCAAGGGAACAGTCATCATTTTGAACAATTTGGTTCTAATTCGATAGGAAATAAGATGAAATTTCAAATGAATGGTGATTCGCGCTCATTAATTATAAGAAATTTTAAATGATTTCCCTGAGAAAAATAATAGCAGGACCATTTAATTTTTTGGTTCTCATATTTTTACTTTCAGTTTCAGCTGAAGCACAAAATTTCAATTCGGAAGTAGAAGCTTCAATTATAACCAATGATAATAAAAACGAAATTCTGGAAATTTCAGGAATTGCGAAAAATTTAACCGAAGCTACATATAGTTTATATTATGAGTTATCAGTAATCACTTCTTCAGGAAATAATAATTCCTCTAAAAATTCTCAAACTGGAAGATTCACTTTAGAACCTTTTGAAACCAGGGAGCTTTCTTCTACTACCATTTCAATTAATCCAAGCCAGCGTACTATCATCCTGTTAATGATTTATAATGATGATGATGAAGTAATGGGTACCGATAGAATTGTATATGATGAACAGGCTGAAGAAAAGAAAGAGGCCAGATTATCTTATGAGAAAAGAAATGAAGGAATTGAATTATCCAGTATGGTGATTCAAAGAACAAAAACAAAACCCGGAAAAGATTTTTATGATTTTTTTTATCAGCAATACAGCTTAAACCCTGTAGAAGGAAATAAAATGATAAAAATAGAAGAAATGATAAGTTTTGGTCGTACTACTAAAATTATGGTGAAAGTAGACGATAGAATTATATATGAGTTTTTTGCCAGACCAAAATTAGATTATCTAAAAGAACAGGCGACTACAGCCTTAAAGCAGGTTAATAGGTATATGGAATATCTAAAAAACCGAAGCGAAAAAATTTCACAGTATTAATTTTTTAAATCCCCCCGATTATGAAAAGATTAGTTTTAATTCTATTGATTTTTTGGTGTATACCAATATCCGCTCAGGAGCTCGTATACACACCGAAGAATCCGGCATTTGGTGGTGACACTTTTAATTACCAATGGCTTTTAAGCAGTGCGCAAGCACAAAACTCTTTTGAGGATCCTAATGCTGCAAACCAGGAGCTCTCAGAAATGGATCAATTTACACAAAGCTTAAATTCCCAACTGCTGGGACAGATAAACCGGCAACTTTTTACTCAAGAATTTGGTGAAGCAGGCCTGGAGGAAGGAAAATATAATTTTGGTAGCCTTGCCATAGATATTTATCCCTCTAATGAAGGTTTGGTGATAAATATTCTAGATACCAATACCGGCGAACAAACCCAAATCGTAGTTCCACAATAAACCTACTATTATGAAATTATTCCAATACTCCGTATTAATGGGGGTAGTGGCACTGTTTAGTTCTTGCGGATCCTATTTTAACCAACCTGTAGATTATCAGGATGCGAGATTAGGGGAGAGTACAAATGCTACAACCGCCTTAAAAAAACTCCCTTTGCCAGAAGAACCTGTAGTGGTAGGAGTTTACAACTTTAGAGATTTAACCGGCCAGTATAAACCTTCAGAAATGGGGAGTACTTTTAGTACCGCTGTTACCCAGGGAGCAACTTCCATCCTTATTAAAGCCCTGGAAGATTCTAAATGGTTTACCGCTATAGAAAGAGAAAATGTAGGTAACCTTTTGAATGAGAGAAATATAATTCGTTCAACCCGTCAGGAATATAGGGCGAATTCTAATCCGAATGAACCACAACTCCCCCCTTTACTATACGCAGGAATTATTCTTGAAGGAGGTATCGTCTCATACGATACTAATATTATTACCGGCGGTTTAGGGGCCAGGTATTTTGGTGTGGGAGGTTCTACGCAATATAGACAGGACAGAGTAACTATTTATTTACGAGCTGTTTCTACTACTAGTGGAAGAATTTTAAAGAATGTATACATCTCTAAAACAATTCTTTCGCAAGCCTTAGATGCAAGCTTATTTAAATATGTAAGCTTCCAGCGTTTAATGGAAGCCGAAACTGGATTTACCCGCAATGAACCTGTTCAATTAGCAGTGACTGAGGCTATAGAAAAAGGAGTCGAAGCTCTTGTTTTAGAGGGAATTCAGGATGATTTGTGGTCACCGCGTGAAGATCAAAAACCTTTAGCCGACGAATTAATTGCAAGCTATAATGCTGAAAAGGAAGACGCTTCAATGGATAGGTTGTATGATAGAGAATTTATAGATAAAAGCGGCAGCTCTTTTGGGATCAATGTGGGAACCTCCTTAATTAGCGGGGATTTCTCCAATGCTGAACCTGGTGGGATGCTTAGACTGGATTATACCAAGAATATATTTCCATCTCTTTCAGTAAACCTTGCCGCCAATGCTTTCGAACTTAAAAACGAGGGAGCATTTTCAGAAAAATTTGTAGGACTGGATGTGAACGGTCAATACAACGTTTTACCTAATGATACTTTCGGACCGTATTTATCAGCTGGAGGTGGTGTTGTTTTTGGTTTAGATAGCGATGAGCTTCCGGAAGGGATGTCTTCTACTCACTTTAAACTTCAATATGGTCTTGGGCTGGAATATATGCTCACAGATAAATTGGGGATTAGAGGATTTGCTGAACATAATATTATGCTCAACGATGAGCTGGACCGGCTGGTTCACGGTAAAAGAAACGACCATTATTTCAATTTTAGCATAGGTCTTAATTTTTATCTGGGAAATTCAAACCGTGAAAAAAATAACAACTTAAACAATCAATAATGAAAAATCTAAAATATATTTTTCCGCTTATATTTATTTTGGTTTCAGCGGGATGTAGCGAAGATACAATAGATGCTTTACAGAGCGGAAGCATCACAGGTACCGTAGTGACAGAAGGTGATTTTGAACCTATCGAAAATGTGCGCATTTCGACCACCCCCGCTACTTCTACTGTTTTTACAGATGAAAACGGAGAATTTATAATTGAAAATGTTCCGGTAAATGAATATTCCGTACAGGCAAGAAAAGAAGGTTTGCTGACTCAGTTTCAGGGAGCTGAAGTTTTTGCAGATGCTGAAATAAACGTGATTTTTGAGATGCAGCCTGAGAATGCAAATAATAGAAAACCTGACGCACCAACATTAATAACTCCGGAAGATAATTCTGAAGGAATTGCAACCGTAGTAGATTTCACCTGGAAGTCTATGGATGCCGACAGTGACACCCTTACTTACGAACTTGAAATAAGAAACGACCGTAATAATGAAGTGATTCGTTACACTGATCTTAGCGATACTGTACAAACTGTAGAAGGATTAAATTATGGATATAAATATTTTTGGCAGGTCAAAGTTTCCGATAGTGTTAACGAACCGGTTTTAAGTGAAATTTATTCCTTTAATACTTTAGAATTTCCTAAAACCAGGTTTATGTATGTACGTGAAATAAATAACAATAATGTGATTTTTGCCCGCGATTTAAATGGTAATGAATATCAGCTTACGTCAGCAGACCACAACAGTTTTAGACCACGAAAAAATCACCGGACCGATAAAATTGCTTTTTTACGAACTGTGGGTAATCAAACCCAATTATTTACCATGAATTTAGATGGGTCCGCACAAACTCAAATTACATCCAATATTCCCGTCAACGGATTTAATCTTGAGAAAGTAGATTTTTCCTGGGCTAACGATGGAGCCAACCTGGTATATCCAAATTTCGAAAAACTTTATAGGGTAAATGCAGCCGGAGGAGGCACAACGCTATTGTATCAAGAACCAAATGGTAAATTTATAACCGAAGTAAAAGTAAGTAACGACAATACAAGAATTGCGTTGCTGGTAAACAATGCAAACGGGTACGAAGCTGAAATCTATACTATAGATATGTCTGGAGCCTTCTTGAATTCCGTGATTTCGGGAGTGGAAGGAGCACTGGGTGGCTTAGATCTATCGGTAGATAATCAAAGAATTTTATATACTCAAGATGTCTCAGGATATCAGAGTGATGATTACCGTCAATTAAATTCTAGAATATTTATCTATAATTTTAGTTCCAATACAAGTGTAGATATTAGTGATAATAAGCCCGACGGCACTAATGATTTGGATCCTAGATTCTCACCCAGCGAAGCAGAGGTTACCTATGTAAATACCTCTAACGATGGAATTTCCGAAATGGTCATAGAAATCACGACTATAGAAAATGAAGGAGAATCAAGCCGTGAGGAGTTGTACTCTAATGCGAAGATGCCTGATTGGGAATGATTTTTTTCGGGGGAAAGCGGTAGCGGATTAATTGCTATCGCTTTTTTTACTTTATAATACTTCAGTGACTAATCTAATCTGTTTATCTTTGGGGCTTCAATACAGGAATTATGAGTCAGGAAGTAAGCAAAAGATACGCCCAGCGCGGAGTTTCAGCAGGAAAAGAAGATGTGCACAATGCCATTAAAAATGTAGATAAAGGTTTATTTCCTAAAGCATTTTGTAAAATCGTGCCCGATTATCTTATCGGTAGCAACGAGCATTGCCTAATTATGCACGCCGATGGCGCAGGCACAAAATCTTCGCTTGCTTACATGTATTGGAAGGAAACCGGAGATCTTTCCGTTTGGAAAGGAATTGCGCAAGATGCTTTGATAATGAATATAGACGACCTGCTTTGTGTAGGCGCTATAGATAATATTATGCTTTCTTCAACCATTGGTCGCAACAAAAATAAAGTTACTGGAGATGTGATTTCAGCTATAATCAATGGGACCGAAGAGTTGATTGCTGAATTAAAAGAATTTGGTGTTGAAATTCATTCTACCGGTGGCGAAACTGCTGATGTTGGCGATTTGGTGAGAACTATTATTGTAGATTCTACCGTAACCGCCAGGATGAAAAAGTCTGAAGTGATCGATAATTCAAATATTAAACCTGGAAATGTAATTGTTGGTTTATCCTCTTTTGGGCAGGCTTCTTATGAAAAGGAATATAACGGTGGAATGGGCAGTAACGGACTTACATCTGCGCGACACGATGTTTTTTCTAAGATCTTAGCCGAAAAATATCCTGAAAGTTTTGATAACGATATTCCTGAAGATTTGATCTATTCGGGAACTAAATCTTTAACCGATAAGGTTGAAAATTCACCTTTAGATGCCGGGAAACTGGTGCTTTCTCCAACCCGCACTTATGCGCCGATTATTAAGAAAATACTTTCTAAGTTCAGCAATAAAGAAATAAACGGGATGGTGCATTGCAGTGGAGGTGCACAAACCAAAATCCTTCATTTCATAGATAATTTGCATATTGTGAAAGACAATATGTTTGATCTGCCACCGCTTTTCAAGCTTATTCAGCAGGAAAGTAAAACCGACTGGAAAGAAATGTACCAGGTTTTTAATATGGGGCATCGAATGGAACTTTATGTAAACCCTGAGATTGCCGATGAGGTTATAGCTATTTCCAAATCTTTTAATGTAGATGCAAAAATTGTGGGTAGGGTAGAAGCTTCAGAAGAAAAGAAACTTACTATAAAAAGTGAGTTCGGGGAGTTTCAGTACTAATTTCTGTTTGTAATACCTGGCTATTCGGGCTGTAAATTTATACAGACTTATGGCTTACTTTTTGTTCCACGGATTATAATCCGTATTTTTTTGAATCAAACTTATTTCGGGTTGTTGGGGCTTAAAACCGGATTATTTAGATGATTTCAAATATTTAAAAAAATATTTGTGCTTCTTAAACTTTAAAAATATATCCTTTTGGCGACTAAACTTAATTTTTTGAGCTCCAAATTCGTTGTTTTTTCAACAGTATTTTGGGTAATATGTAATTTACTCAGCATTTATTTTTTAGGTGAAGAAGATAGTAGATGGTTTAGGGTAGCAAGTTCACTTTACTTTTTAATATGGAGTTTCTCCTTTGGAGTTTTTAATTCCAAGATGCATTTCGTATTACTTTCTTACTTAATTTGCGATATATCGCTGGTATTTTATGAAAGTCAGGCTTTTAACTTTATTACATTCATCTCCAGGTCACTGATTTTTTTACTACTTATCATAATTGTGTTTCCCAGGATACGCTCCGTAAAATTCAGGTTTTTTGAATTAATTATGGGTGCAGCCGTTATACTCGTAAATATTTATTTACTATTTGAATTAATAGGTATGGTTCCCGAAGCCTATTTGTATGATTTCTTTTACCCGGCATATTTGTCCCTTACAACCTTAACAATGCTGTTAGTAGGAGTTGCCTTCACCTATAACAATAGATCTAGCAGTAAAAAAAGCTTTTATTTTTTACTGGCAGCTCTTTTTCTTGCTCTTTCTGATGTTAATTTTTTTATTGCATTTTATTTAGATGTTCCGGTTTTTAATTATCCCGATAGATTTTTTCATGTTCTCGCTTTGGGATTAATTGTACTTTTCTGGATAAAACCTTTAGAAGCTGATTTTAAAAAGTTAGAGCAAAGAGAAGTTTAGTTTAGATCGAGCTTTGTATAAATTTTAAATGGATTCGTTTGAATTAAATTTTAGAGCAAATTTAAAGTCAAAGCGTACCGGTTTTTAGGTAATTGTAATCTTCTAGCTCACTAATTTTTTTGACTAATTTGGTACTGCCATTTTTTAGCAAGTAAAGATCATCACTGGTATCTAAAATGTGTCGATACATATGGTCAGTTAGAATTATGGCTCTTTCTTTTTTTAGGTTGTGAAGTAATCTTTTAATTCTTTCAATATAAAGAGGAGAAAGGTGAGAAAAAGGTTCGTCTAAAAGAATAAGTTTAGCTTTACTATTAAGACAAATGTAGATTTCCACAACACGTTGTTGACCTCCTGACAGCTCTCGCATTCCGGTTTTTTTATAAACTTCAAATTCAGGAAAGTCGTTTAAAAATTTTTTTATATCTACCTGGAAAAGTTGAAAGCAAGTTTCAAGCTTCATTTTGGGCGGAATAAAGTTTTGCTGCGGTAGATATGTTACCATTCCGTATTTAAAAAGTGGCTTTAGGTAAGGTTTTTTATCAATTCTAATCAGTTTGTGTCGTGGTTGTAAACTTCCGAAGAAAATATTGAGCAAGCTGCTTTTTCCACAACCATTAACTCCAAGTATACCGGTAATCTTTCCGGTCTCGGCTTTTAGATATACCCCGTTTAGGATTTGCTTTTCGGCAAAATAAAGCTCAATATTATCAATTTCGAAGATCATAATATTAGAGAATAAATTCCGGCTGAAATTATGATGAAAATAAAATCCAGGATAAAAGTGAAGATAAAAAGCCTTACAATGCTCAGGGAAAGGTTTTGGTAAAAATAAAGCTGGTGTTTATAGGAAGTTTTATATAAATAAAATATTAGTGTGCCAATAGCAAGCTTAAATAACATGATAAATACTACAGGATTTCCGAAAGAAAGAAAGAAAAAGTTCAATAAAATAGATAACAAAATAAATTGTCGGTAGAAATATAAGATCGCCTTTATTTTACTTATCATTTAATATTCTTGGAGATTTCAATTTACAATTCTTTTTTCAATCTTATAAATCAATCAATTTATCGTAAATTTGTGTTCCTAAAAATCAGAGTGATTATATGATCGAGAAGCTTAATATAGTAAAGCAGCG
>Ga0102926_1001012_pt1 | contig 16656 bp, 12 predicted proteins | sample SalPonR1_A_D2_MG_FD_78173 | JGI IMG/M metagenome (GOLD analysis project Ga0102926, IMG submission 78173) | Salt pond soil microbial communities from South San Francisco under conditions of wetland restoration - Salt Pond MetaG R1_A_D2_MG | ecosystem: Environmental > Aquatic > Marine > Intertidal...
GGTTGTCGCCTTGAACTTTATCTTCCTGATTGAACCCCGGAGGTAACGGACCAGCGGTCCGTTATACAGGTTTCTGAACTTAGAACCTGACTTGGCAATTCAGCGCAACTCGGCGGCATACTCTGAGAAACTCAGCGAGAGACAGAGAGGCTTGAATCCTGTATTTCAGACTGAGGTAACGGACCAGCGGTCCGTTGTACAACCCTGAACCCTGGCCCTGATAACCCGACCAGTAGGTCCCTCTAAAACGCATACCCAACACTTAACTGTATCTGAAGATTATAGTTATCGCGTGGGTCATGAGTGGCGATGCTGATGCCGCGGCCAAATACGCCATAGTCGAAGCGGCCGTAATCGAACAGTTGGGTCCAGGACGCTTCACCGGATATCAGAAATGAACGGTATTTGTATAGGCCCCGAAGGCCGAAGGTGATATCCGTGCGGTGTCTCCAGTAATCCCCGAACCCATTACGAAACTCTTCGGGACGGTTCAGGCTGCGGTCAAATTCAAAATGGAAGTGGTTATTGTCGGAAAGCCTCCTCGCAAAAAAGCCAAATCGTCCATTGGGCACATAACCATCGATACTTATAAACTGGCTGTTTGATCCAGGTCCAATCGCTGCACCAAGTAGCTGCCCCCCATTGGTATGGCCCTGCGGAATTTGGGTATCGGTATAGTAGTAGTTTTGAGGACGAACCTCTTCGAGAAAGCCGGGAGTCATATTAGTGAATTCCACGTGCACCTTATAAAAATCTGCCAGGGGCGCATCAAACAGTTTAAGGAGCCCAAAGGCGTACCCGCTGTTGTGACGGGGTTCCATCAGAAGGTCGCGGGAATCCCATGCAAAATCGTCTCTGAAAAATTCTGCAAAAATCTCCATTCGGCTTTCCGGCCAGACCCACCGGCCAAATATAGAGTTGAGATGATTTCGTGGTTTTACGTCTCGCAGCGGTCCCCGTACATCGATGAACTCCTTGAGATAAAAGGGGTCGAAAATCATGCCCAGGTCAGAACCTTTAAGGCCGTCATCATCAATATACGTGTGAACCACCCTTGCAAAGCCAAGATGCAGGTTGGGTGAAAATGCCGGTGAGTAGATGAGGTTCACGCCCGTCATAAACCGGTCTTTCTGAAACTCCTCCTCTAAGTCGAAGTAGTCGGAATCTTCGGGGAAAGCGCCCACCCATTTAAACTCAAATTTGCCCACCCAGGGTATCGTTACCGGGTAGCGCGTTCCCACAAAAAAGTGTTTCATGCCGGGGGCATTGTTGCTCATTAACAGCGGATATTTTGCATTGGCTCCCCACCACATCGGTTCATTACTGAAACCGGCTTCAACCGGCTTATAGTGTACGCGTACGGAGGTGTAGCCCAGGCTTACAGTGCTGAATGGGTCTGGCCCGAACCGAAATGGAGCGTCAATAATTCCTCTTAACGCTTCAGCTGTGTAGCGAATATTGGTATCCTGATTGGGAATAAACCGCGGAACTTCGAAGTCCAGGTTTTGCTGTGTAACAATCTGGGGCCTGAACGTAACCGTGAGGTAGTCGGATGTTACCCAGACTCCACCGCGAAATTCAGTGTTCAGCCCTTTGCCATACCATGCAGCCTCATTGTTTTCGCCGTATGGAAGTCCTGTGTTGGATGTAACACGAAGAGAGGGGAGATAAGCACCGGCTTTAAAAGAGTAACCGAGGTCGTACACAGGAAGTTCAAGTTTTTCTGTCCACAACCCAGAAAAAGCCAGGTCGTCTGTATTCTCCATGTATCGATCGTAAACAAGGTTCCAGACCGGCCGATTTGAAAAAGATGAATATTCGGAACCCTGCAGCAGTTGCTGAATGCGGATTTGCTCCTCTTTTATATCGTCAATGGGAATAACCTGGGCGGAAAGATGAAAAGGATTGCTTAAGACCATCAGAACAAACAGGATACCTGCCGAAACCAGTGATTGAAATGGCATGGATGGTAAAAAAAAGTCACGATAAACTGAGAGGAGATACTTCATTATAGTACGTAGGTTATCCCAATTTGCAGATGGACATTGCTTCGGTCGTTGCGCTCATAATTCTGAATGGTGACCCCGGCAAAGTCACCATAATCAAATCGTCCGTAGTTATAGGCTTTGGTCCATGCCAGGCGCCCGTTTATGTAAAACGGTCCGGGTCCGTACAGAAAATTGAGGCCGAAAGTAAGGTCTACTCGATGCCTGAAATAATCACCGAACTCCCGGGGAGGAGCCAATGATCTTGAACCTCGTTCGAAGTGGAAATTATCATTATTCACGAGCCGCTGTACAAAAAAGCCGGCTTTATAATTGTCTTTATATGCATCTAACGCTAAATATTGACTATTGGAGCCGGGACCGATGGCGGCGCCCATAATTTGTCCGTTATTGGTATGCCCCTGTCTAATACCGCTATGTGTGTAAAAATAGGTTTGCGGACGAACCTGTTCGAGCTGTGAGGTAGTGAGATTCGTGAACTCGAGGTGGGTTTTAACAAAATCGACGTAGGGAGCATCTGAAATTTTCTGGAATCCGAATGCATATCCACTGTTGTGTCCAGGTTCATCTAAAAAATCGCGGGTGTTGAAGCTAAAATCTTCCCTGACAAATTCTGCAAAAATTTCTGCCCTTGCTTCCGGAAACAGGATGTGCACATAGGCGGATGCGAGTTGATCCTGCGCATCACGTCCCTGAAGGTTGGCTGTGTTAGAACTTTCGAAGATATTGAAAAAATCTATGATTTGTGATGCGCTGAAGCCGCCGTTCTGATAGATATAGCTGGCTCGAATTGCGCCCACTGTAAGGTTTGGAAAAAGGGAGGGTGAGTAGGTAACATTCAGCATATTGACAAATCGGGTACGGCCGGCTTCCAATCCTTCATAGTAATCAGACTCCTCAGGGTAACCTCCAATCCACTTGGCTTGCAGGCTTCCAATCCAGGGTAATTTTACCGGCTTTCGGCTGCCGGCAAAAACATGAGTCATACCTGCGGAGTTATTACTCATCATAAGAGGATAACGCTTCATTGGGCCCCACCACAGCGGTTCAGTACTTATACCGACCTCAACTTTGCTGTAGTGCAAAGAAATGGAAGAGTGACCAGTATCAATCGTTGTAAATGAATCGGGACCAAAGCGAAAAGGAACGTCGTACCGAAAGCCAATCCCTTCGGCACCATAGAGAATGTTGCCATCTGAATCTCTGGGAACAAATCGCGGGGTTAAGAAATCTTCGTTCTGTTGATAAATGATGTGTGGTTGAATATTAACTGAAATGTACTCAGATTTCAGGTAGATACCACCGGTAAACTCCAAGGTATATCCGCGCCCGTACCAGGCAGCACCGTTATTTTCACCGAAAGGCAATCTGGTATTTATACTGTTTTGGAGGCTGAAGGGATTGGCTCCCACGGTTATGTATGGATAAATCTCATATTCTGATACCTGAAGAGATCTTTGCCACCATTTTGATTCAGAAGGTCCCCCATCTATGATATTATCATAGAAGTCAATGTTGGATGGGCGATTGATGGCACCGACATTCAGAGAATCCTGCAGAAGTAAATTGAGTTGAAGTTGTTCGTCCTGCAGACTGCCCACGGATATAGTTTGGGCGAGTAATAATGAATGGTTCAGAGAAAAACAAAAAAGTAGTGATAGAATGGTTGTAGCAAAAAATGTCGATTTGAATAATCTGTACATCGATTTCTTAAATAAATAACTCTGTAAAAAATATGGTAAATATGCGAAGTTTTGTTACAGAAAAAGTCAATTTAAAATATAATCATTATTTGAGTTGATTTACGAGATTTTTGAGTGATTTTTTAGAAAAATATTTTTTTAAAAAATATTCAGTTTAATAGCTCTAAAAAAATTGGTATTTTTCGAAGCTGTTGTAAAAACAATTTCCCTTTGAAAATTGTAAGATTAACTTTCAATCGATTAACAATTAGTGTGAATTATGAGCGACGCTTCTACATCTACAGGTTATTCCGTAGAAAAAAAGGTGAACCGGGATGAAACAAATGATCTGAATCTTATTGAAATTGATTTATATGAAAAAGCAAAGCAGCTTTGGGTAGGCCGAAAAGCTATTTTATTGATAACGGCGTTGTTTTTAGGTATAGGTTTATTTCACTATTCATTTGCTCCTGAGGAGTATCAATCGGTTGCGACGTTAATTCAAGAAGGAGAAGGGGGGGGGGCTAGCTTTCAGGGTGGAGGCGGATTGCTTCAAACCTTGGCTGGCGGATTGACTGGACAAAGCAGTTCGAATTCGCTCTCTGCTGCTGCCAAAGGTAGGGCACCTCTGCCAGTAACTTTATATCCTGTGATAGTGAGCAGTACAGATTTTCAAAAAGATCTGATAACTAGAGAAATTCAGTTCTCTGACCCTGATACGACACTGCCACTCTTTGATTATTACCGTGATTATTATGAGGAACCATATAGAGATAGGGTCTATTCGTTTATTGGAGACATGACAATCTTTTTGCCTCTAACAATATTTGATCTGGCCAGAGATTTACTTCGAACAGTAGTGAGCTTTTTTGATGGCAATGAATCTGAAAAAAATACCTCAGAAGAGGCGACTGAGGATCCAATGGATGATTCAGGCATTGGGGAACTGCCTGAGAATAAAATTCAGATTGTCTCTAATGAGGAGAAAGGAGTTATAGAAATATTAAGGACAAAAATTGCATTGACGGCGGAGGGTGGTTTAACGGTAATCACTATAACGTTGCCGGATGGGTTAGCTGCAGCTCATGTTAATGCAATTCTTGTGGAAAAACTCCAAAACTATATAACCGAGTATAGAATTGAGAAAGCAAGACAAAACCTGGAAGCTATCATGGAGCAGGAGAATGAAGCCCGTCTTCGCTATGAAGCTGCGCAAATGGAACTTGCAAGCTTTGAAGATCAGAATATCAATCTATCTACAAATATCGCACAAACACGGGTCGAGCATCTCAGAAACCAGAGAAACCTCCGTTTTCAAGTTTACAACTCAATAGCACAGGAGGTAGAACAAGCCAGAATGTCATTAGAGCAACAAATTCCACTCTTTAATATACTCGAAAAACCAAGTTTGCCAAGCTCGCCAACTTCAGGGTCATCCAATCTACAATTGATATTTTCAGGAATTATAGGTTTTTTTGTCGGCATTTTTTGGGTTCTAATCAGAAACTCTGCATTGTTTAAACTTTAAAAGTCCATTTAAATGATTGAAATTAATATTAAAGCAAGAGTTTAGTTTAGTTAATTAATTATGATAGACTCCTTAAAAAAAATATACGACCTCTTCCCCCCAAAAAAACGTGTCAAATTTTACGTTTTGTTGCTGTTGATGTTTGTTGCTTCTTTGGTTGAACTGATTGGGATTGGAATGATTCCTGTATTTGTGATATCTATAGCTCAACCAGATCGAATTTTAAGTCTGCCTTACATCGGTACAATTCTTACAAACGCCGGTATTGATACTGTAAAGTTGCTTGCTTTAACAGGAGCGATAGCATTAATTGTGATCTATATCTTCAAGAATATTTTTCTTACATATTTCCGTTATTTGAAAAATAAGTTCGTTCAGAACCAATTGATTTATCTTCAGAATAGAATTTTTGAAGCGTATATGACGGCTCCCTATACGTTTTACATAAGTAAAAATTCTGCTGAATTACTAAGGAATGTTAACGGAGAGGTAGGAAAAATTGTCAACGGTACAATTATGCCTTTCCTGGAAATTACTCTCCATATTATCATGTTCTCCTTTATTGTGACAACTCTTTTCATTTTAGAGCCCTTTATTACGCTTATTACCATACTTATGATGGGCGGTGGTGGTTTTCTATTCTTAAGGATTACTCAAAAGAAAACTTTTGATTCAGGAAGGGTTAGCAGGGAGGCCCGTAATGATATGAACCGAATGGTATTGCAGGGGTTAGGAGGGTTCAAAGATGCCCGTGTTTTAAACAGGGAAAAACTATTCCTGGAGCAGTTTCATACGTTCGCGGAATCTAATAAGGATGCTACGATTTACCAATCTGTTGTTAAAAGCCTTCCTAAGCCTATTATAGAGACATTAATGGTTCTGGGTATTCTTACCATAACGCTGATAATGGTCTATGAAGGACGGTCATTTGATCAGATTATTCCTGTTCTGACTCTTTTTGGAGTGGCAGCGGTAAAGTTGATGCCTGTTTTCAGTGTGCTTATCCAGCAGATAACTACTATTCGTTATAGTGCTCCATCTGTGGATGCAGTTTGTGAAGATTTAGATCTTCTTGAGATTAAGTACAAAAAATTCAGAGACCAGATACTCAAAAAGGCAGTAAAAATGCCAGTGAATGAGGGAATTGAATTGAAATCCATTTCATACAAGTATCCAAAATCAGATGAGTATGCTGTGGAAAATATTAATCTAACTATTCCTAAGGGATCTGCTGTAGCCTTTGTTGGTGCATCAGGTGCGGGTAAAACAACACTGGTTGATATTATTTTGGGACTTTTAACGCCAGAGTCGGGTACTATCGAAGTTGATGGCCGGGATATTTATAATAATATCAGAGGCTGGATGAAAAATATTGGGTATATACAGCAATCTGACTACCTGTTTGACGAGAAAATTTTCAGGAATATTGCTTTTGGCATACCCGATGATGAAATAGACTATACAAAACTAAATAGTGCATTAAATGCAGCCCAGCTTGTTGAAGTTGTTGATAGACTGCCCAGAGGCCTGAAAACCAGGGTGGGTGAACGCGGGGTCAGGCTTTCAGGTGGGCAGCGCCAAAGGGTAACTATTGCCAGAGCACTCTATAACAATCCACAGGTTTTGATTATGGATGAAGCAACCTCAGCGCTCGACAATATTACTGAAAAATTTGTGATTGAGGCGATAGAGCGTTTGAGAGGTGACCGAACGATTATTATGATTGCTCACCGTTTGACGACTGTACAAAACTGTGATATGATTTATCTGATGGAAGAAGGTGAAATTGTTGCCAATGGCACTTATGATGAGCTGATTGAGAATAGCAAGCAGTTTAGAAAGATGAGCCTTGTAGAAGACTGATATCTATAAGAGAATTAGAAAAGATAGTTTATGAATTTTAATAAAAAGTCGATACTCATAACCGGTGGAACCGGATCCTTTGGAAAAGCGTTTGTAAAACGAATTCTGAACGACTGGCCTAATGTTGATCGCCTTGTTATCTACTCACGGGATGAGCAAAAGCAGTTTGAGATGGCACAGGAGTATCCTCATTCCGAGTATCCAATGATCCGCTTTTTTATAGGGGATGTTCGCGACTATCCGAGACTCAAGAGAGCCCTGAGCGGCATTGATTACGTAGTGCATGCCGCGGCCATGAAACACGTACATATTGCCGAGTACAATCCCGATGAGTGTGTGAAGACCAACATCGGCGGCGCTGAGAACCTGGTGCAGGCATGTCTGTCGAATGGTGTGCAAAAAGTGGTGGCACTTTCTACCGATAAAGCTGCTGCACCCGTAAATTTATATGGCGCTACAAAATTGGTTTCCGACAAATTGTTTATTGCAGCCAATAATATAAAGGGGGGCAACCCTATTACGTTTTCGGTAGTGCGCTATGGTAATGTGATGGGCTCTAACGGATCCGTGATTCCTTTCTTTATAAAAAAAAGGAAAGAGGGTGTCCTGCCAATTACCAATGAGAAAATGACGCGTTTTACAATTACGCTTGATGACGGAGTGGATATGGTGCTCCACGCACTTGAACACGCATGGGGAGGTGAGTGTTTTATTCCGAAGATACCCTCTTACAAGATTACCGACGTAGCTGAAGCGATAGGGCCGGAATGCAAAAAGAAGATTATTGGACTCCGACCCGGTGAAAAGATTCACGAGGAGATGATTACCTCATCAGACTCATTCTATACGTACGATTTAGGGAAATACTACACCATATTACCTTCCCAGCACAAATGGAAATTACAAGAGTACATTGATCATTTTAATGCGAAGAAAGTCGAACTAGGTTTTCGCTACAATTCCGGTGAAAATGATGACTGGGTAGGGATTGAGGAATTGCGAATACTGATTAAAGAGAATGTAGATTCGTCATTTTCGGTTTGAACCGACTCCCTCCTGAAATAAATAATGAGACAGTTTAATGATGTCTGAGCGCCAACCTATTCCTTACGGAAAGCAGCATATTACCCAGAACGATATTGATGCGGTTACCGAGGTTTTGAAATCCGACTACCTGACCCAGGGACCGAGAATTGAGCAGTTTGAGAAGGCTTTTGCGGAGTATATCGGCTCCCGGTTTGCTGTAGCCGTATCAAACGGAACGGCAGCCCTTCATCTCTGTACCATGGCTTTGGATGTGAACAGTGAGAGTAAAGTGATTACTTCCCCCATCACGTTTTCAGCATCTGCAAACTGCGTGAGATATTGCGGTGGTGAGGTTGTATTTGCCGACATTGACCCTGAAACATACCTGCTGGATATCCGGGCTGTTGAAACTATGCTTTCCGAAGCACCGAAGGGTACCTACCAGGGAATTATTCCGGTTGATTTTGCAGGGCGAGCGGTGGATATGGAGGCTTTTCGTGATCTCACCGACCGCTACGGCCTATGGATTATTGAGGATGCCTGCCATGCTCCCGGAGGGTACTTTACAGACAGCAGCCAGGTTCAGCAGAATTGCGGCAGCGGACGGTACGCTGACCTGGCGATTTTTTCATTTCATCCGGTAAAGCATATTGCCGCTGGTGAAGGCGGAATGATCACCACAAATGATGAAGAACTCTATCAAAAATTATTAAAGCTTAGAACTCACGGGATCACCAAGAATTCAGACGAATTTGAAAATTCAGTTAATCTTGCCATTGGGAAAACTCAAAACTCATCTCTCAAGACACACGACTATCCCAACTGGTACATGGAGATGCAGGAGCTGGGCTACAACTACAGGCTCACCGATTTTCAGGCTGCCCTTGGAATGTCGCAGCTTCAGCGAGCGGATGAGGGAATAAAGCGAAGACGTGATATAGCATCCCGGTATGAATCTGCTTTCGAAGGTTGTGAGTTTGTCAGGGGGCAGTCGGGTGTGGTGGATGGACACGCCTACCACCTGTACGTGATTGAGGCAGACGACAGAAAGGGGCTTTACGGTGAACTGAGAAAACACCGGGTTTATGCTCAGATTCACTATGTTCCGGTACATCTTATGCCCTATTACCAGCAGTTTGGGTGGAAAGAGGGAGACTTCCCACATGCTGAGGCGTACTATTCGGGATGCATCAGCCTGCCGATGTATCCCACGCTGAGTAATGAAGAACAGCAGTTTGTGATAGATACGGTAAAAAACTATTATGCCTGATCTGACCAGCAAAATCGGACTGGGAACCGTTCAGTTTGGCACAGATTATGGTATTTCGAATAGTGGCGGAAAAGTTTCGCTAGAGCAGGTATCAAAGATTATTGATCTATTTAAAAACCATGGGGGACGTATTCTTGATACGGCTTCAGCCTATGGCACCTCCGAAGAGGTTCTGGGCAGATTTGATCTGAGTGGTTTTGATGTGGTTAGCAAGTGTATGCCCCCGACAGAAGGGGAGAGCATGCAAGACCTTCTTAACATGTCGCTGTCGAAACTTAAGATAAAAAAGCTGTACGGCTATCTTGCTCACAGACCTCAATATCTACTTGAAAACCCTGATATATGGCAGCAATTTCTTCAGATGAAAAGGGAAGGAAGGGTTGATAACATTGGCGTTTCACTGAACAAGCCCGAAGAGCTAGAAGCGCTGGCAGATTCAGGCATTGTTCCGGACCTTATCCAGGTACCCTACAACTACTTCGACAGGCGGTTTGAAGAGGCATGCAGGGATTTTAAACAGAAGGGTGGAGAAGTTCATACCCGTTCCGCTTTTTTACAGGGACTGTTTTTTATGCCTTCAGAACAATTATCTTCCCATTTTAATGACGTTAAGCCGTACATCAGCAGCATTCAGAAAACGTATTCGAACCTTGCAGGCGAACTTCTTGGATTTGCACTTCGAAATACCTGGGCAGATTTTGTGATTGTTGGTGTGGAGAATGTACAACAGCTGGCTTTGAATTATAAATCTCAGCTTACAACAGAGGGCCTTCCATCTTTTGATAAAACGATTTCTGAATCTATCTTAAACCCATCCAACTGGAACCTTTAAACCAGAATTTTGTATGGTACAAACGTTTGATCTAAGTGGAAAAACCATTCTCATTACCGGCGGGTACGGGTATCTTGGAAAAGCCGTAACCGAGAGCCTTGTGCACCATGGAGGCACAGTATTTGTGCTGGCCCGCACAGAAGAGAAATATGACAAAGCATTCCATGATCATAAGGAGTATGGGAAATCACTCTTTTTTACAGAATGCGATATTTCCGATACGGAATCGATCAAAAAAGCATTTAAGAACGTGAATAAGCGAGCCGGCGGAATCGATGTGCTTATCAACAATGCGGTCTATTTGTCGGGCCAGGACCCCCTCACTATGAGTGATGAAGAGTGGTATACAGGTATAGACGGAACTCTGAGTTCTGTTTTCCGGTGCATTCGGGAGGTTATACCGTATCTCAGGGAGAGCTCTGCCCCCCGCATTATTAACGTATCATCGATGTATGGGATGGTATCTCCGGACTTTGATGTATATAAGGATCACCCCGAGTTTTTGAATCCCCCCCACTATGGAGCAGCGAAAGCAGGTGTGATACAGCTTTCGAAATACTACGCCGGCTATCTTGGAAATGAAGGGATAACGATTAACTCTGTAACCCCGGGGCCGTTTCCACCGGGTTCTATACAGCAGGAAAGTTCATTTACCAAAAACCTGGCAAATAACACGCTGTTAAAACGAATAGGTAAACCGGAAGAACTGGCAGGAGCCTTTGTGTTTCTGGCCTCGAACGCATCAAGCTATATTACTGGCCAAAATATTGTTGTTGACGGAGGGTGGACAGTTGAGTAAAACGTTAGCAGTGATACAGGCAAGAATGGCATCGGAACGTTTTCCGGGCAAGATATTAGAGCCACTTCCGGCAGACAGCAGTGTGCCCATGATTAAGCGAATAGCGGAGAGTGCAGAGGATGTGCCGGAAATCGACGAGGTACTTGTGGCAACGACTACGGACGCTTCAGACGATCAGCTTGTATCATTTTGTAAGAACGAAAACATTCCCGTTTGGAGAGGCTCGGTAGATAATGTATTAAGCCGGTATTGCAGTGCATCGGAAACATATAGTGCCGAAACGGTTGTACGGTTAACAGGAGACAATCCGCTACTCGATACCGATGTATTGAGTGCTTGTATTCAATATCATCAGGCAGAAGGAAATGATTATACCAATACAAAAGGCCTGCCTATCGGGATGAACTGCGAGGTAATATCTGCCAGCGCACTTAAAAAACTGAGTGATGAAATGGACAGGCTAAGCCGCGAGGAGAAAGAACACGTAACGCTGCGTTTTTTGAATGATAAGCGTTTTAAAAAATCCACGATGAAAGTGGAAGTCCCGAAAGTCTATGCCAACCTCCGGCTAACCGTGGATTACGTTTCTGATTATTTATTGATGAATACGCTTTTTTTGCTTAAAGCAAATTCAGAAAAAAATGGTATGGATTTTATTGAGGAAGTACGAAATACCCGTCCATGGCTATTTGACGCTAACCGGGAAAATATTCAGAAAAAACAGTTTGAATCTTTTTCTGAGGAGAAAGAAGCAGCTATAGATATCTTAGACAGATACGACATGAAACGGATATCCGCATTTTTAAAGAAGACAAATGGGTAGCATAAAAATAAGGGCAGACGGGAGCACAAAGATAGGCCTCGGGCATCTTGTTCGTTCCAAAGCCCTTGCAGATATGCTGAAAGAAGAATTTGATATAAGGTTTTACTCTCTTCAGATCTCTCCCTCACTCCGCGATGAATATGATGAATCGGGTGTTCCGGTAACTGTTATTGATAATGAGGAGGAGTTCCTTTGTTCACTGAACCGTTCTGATATCGCTGTTATTGACGGTTATGGGTTTGATTGTGCCTATCAAAAAGAGATAAAACGTACCGGTGCAAAACTTGTATGTATCGACGATTTAGCCAAAGGGGAGTTCGTGGCAGACTTGATTATCAACCAGTCGCCCGGAGCTAAGATCTCTGATTATAATGCGCTTTCTGAAACACAATTTGCCCTTGGGCCTGATTATGCTCTGCTTCGGCCGTCATTTTTCGGAAGTAATACTGAATTTAGTGAGCCTAACCACAGAAAAAACTTACTTATCTGCTTTGGCGGTTCTGATGTACAGAACATTACAGAGAAAGCAGTAAAGCTCGCAATAGACTTTAAAGAGTTCGATAAAATAACTATTATTACAGGTTCTGCTTACAGTGATGAATTGTCTCTTAAAAAGACTCTGAAAACTTGTAAAAATTGCAATTACCATCATGCCGTAAGTGAGAAGAAAATGGCAGAATTGATGTTTGATGCCGATGCAGCTATTGTGCCGGCCAGTGGTACCCTTTTTGAAGCTTTGGCCACCAAAAATATTGTGGTTTCTGGCATGTATATTGACAACCAGAAAAATAATTATGAAGCGTTTAAAAATATGAATGTTTTTATTGATGCCGGTCGTTTTAGTGAACGTGAGATTGAGACGGCTCTTCGCAATATTAAACATTTTGAGCCAATAGACATTGTGGATGGAAAGAGCCCAGAGCGGCTGGTTTCGGCCCTAAAAAGAGTCGGCCAAACGAATACATAATTTGAAAGAGCTGCCTGCCATGAACACAAAACGCAGGATAAGAACAATTAAAACTAACCCATTTAAGCAGTTGTGAAGTATTTAGAAGAGATAAAACTGTCTTTGCAGATTAGAAAAGTTGAAGAAAAGCTGCTTGAACTTTATGGGGAGGGTAAATTAAACGGAACGGTTCATACATGCATCGGGCAGGAGTTTACGGGCGTAGCTGTTGCCAAATATTTAGACAGCAGGGATTTTGTAGTTTCGAATCACAGAGGGCACGGCCACTATATTTCCCGCACCGGCGATCTCAAAGGTTTGTTTGCTGAAGTAATGGGAAGAACCACTGGCTGCTCCGGAGGTATTGGGGGGAGTCAACATTTTTATAATGACAATTATTATTCAAATGGTATTCAGGGGGGTATGACACCGGTTGCATCGGGGCTGGCACTTGGCTGCAAAATGCGTGGAAATGATGCGATTGTTGTTGCTTTTATTGGAGACGGAACCTTAGGAGAGGGAATTTTATATGAAGTGCTCAATATAGCGAGCTTGTGGGATCTCCCGGTTCTTTTCGTACTTGAAAATAACGGAATAGCTCAGTCAACCAGCATAAAGCAAAACCTGGCAGGAGCGATATCCAAAAGGGCACAGGCCTTTGATATTCACTACGAAAAGGCGGCATCAATACATATTGATGATCTCTTACAAAAATCGGAAAACATTATTTCTTATGTAAGAAGAGAGAATAAACCGGCATTTTTCGAAATTGAAACCAGCAGACTCTACTCTCACTCCAAAAGTGATGATAACCGAAGTGAGGAGCTGCTGAACAAGATAAATGAGGAAGATTATTTAAATTGTTTCATACAGGATCATCCTGAAAAAGCTGATGAAATGTTACGTGAGATTCAGTCTGAAATTGACCAAGTTGTTCGTGAAGTAGAAGAGGATGATCTGCTTAGCTCATTTGATTCACCCAAGCCTTACCTAAACGAGGAGGTTCATTACTCTGCCCTTCAAACATTTGATTACAGAGGAAATGATGCCATTTACAATTCGTTAAAAAAGCTGCTTGCCGACAACGAGAATTCGATGCTGATCGGTGAAGACATAGAAACCCAGAACGAATATAATCCCGGTGAATATGGGGGAGCGTTTAAGGTTTCTAAAGACCTGTCAACCTTATTTCCCGGGCGTGTCAGAAATACACCGATAAGCGAGGCGGCAATCGTGGGGATTGGCACCGGGCTGTCATTGGGAGGGTTTACGGCAGTGGTTGAGATTATGTTTGGTGATTTTCTTACGCTGACGCTGGACCAGTTTTTACAGCACGCTTCAAAGTTTAAATTGATGTATGGCGCAGATATAGATTTGCCGCTGGTAGTGAGAACACCGATGGGCGGATATAGAGGCTATGGGCCAACCCATAGCCAAAGTATAGAGAAACACTTTCTTGGGATACCTGCAGTGGATGTTATCGCTCTAAATCACAGGGTAAACCCCGGGATAATTTATGATGCTCTTTTAAAAAGCGTGAACAGGCCAACTCTTATGATCGAAAATAAAATTGCCTACACGCTGAAGGGACATTCAGACCTTGTAGATGGGTTTACCTATGAAATATCCAATGAAGAGGTTCCGTCTTTGAAAATCTCCACCGAGATTGAGGATATTGATTGTTTAATTGTAGGTTACGGCGGTGCACTGCTGCAAATTGAAAAGGCGATTGGCGTACTCTTTGATGAAGAAGAGATACTCTGTAATGTATTTTGTCCTTCAAAAATAAGCAGTGTGAATATTGCTCCAATTGCAGAAGAGCTAAATAAGACGAAAAATTTGCTTATCGTTGAAGAGGGATCATCTGTAGCATCCTGGGGATCCGAGTTAATTGCAAGGCTGGCAGAATATGGGATCGGAGATTTAAATATTCAGAGACTTTCCAATGACACTGTTATTCCATGTTCTTTACCTGCCGAACTTGATCTTCTGCCCTCTGGTGCCAGAATCATTGAAAAAGTGAAAAAACTTGTGAAAGAATGAAGAAGCACATTCTAGAAACCATTCGTATTGAAAAAGAGACCGTAAGTGATGATGAATATCTCATTACCGAGGTGTATTGCGAAAGCGGCACACAGATTGCAAAAGGGGAACTTCTTTTTTCGTTCGAAACGTCCAAAGCAGATGTGGATGTAGAGTCTAATTACGGGGGATATGTATACCACAATTTGAGCCCGGACATGACTGTAAAAGTGGGTGATGTTGTTGCATATGTTGCTGATAAGAAGATTGCTGATTCGGATGAATTATTCGATAAAGAAACGGGCAGTGAAGGAACTGACGAAGGTAGTGAATGGGAGGGAGTTAGAGTTTCCGAATCTGCCATGAAACTTATTAATCAATATGCTCTCACTCGCAAGGATTTCCCGGAAGCCCGTATTTTGAGAGAGAAAGAGGTATTAAAAGTTGCAAAGGGAAAGAGTTCTGATGCTGAGACTGACTCGGCCCGGCCCTCTGAAAATGTAAATAATGTGATTATTATAGGTGGCAGGGGCGGAGCAAAGATGGTTATTGAAGCCATAAGAAGTACGAACTATGTAGGGATCGAGGGGATCATTGATGATCAGCTCAAAACAGGAGATCAGGTAATGGGCGTTCCGGTATTGGGAGGGGATCAGGATCTTGAAAAACTGAAAGAAAAAGGATTTAAAAATGTGGTTTTGTCGTTCAGTTCGCTCCACGATCTTGCATCTCGCCAGAAGAAATATCAGGACTTAAAAAAGAGAAATTATCAATTCCCAAATGTTATTCATGCCCGGGCAACGGTAGAGCCAAGTGTAACTCTTGGCGAGGGAAATATTATACTCGCAAATGCAATGGTGGGTAGTGAGGTGGCATTAGGCAATATGAACTATGTGAATACAGGAGCCATGATATGTCACGAAAGTGTGGCTCACTCAAATAATCACTTTGCACCCAATTCTGTGATTGCGGGCCGTGTGAGAATTGGAAGTAATAATCTGGTTGGAATGTGTGTTACCACCTATTTTGAAATAGAGATGGGTGACGGCAACATTATAAATAACGGGTGCAATGTCGTTAAGAATGTTAAAAATAATCAGGTTTTAAAGAATGATTGAAAGAAGCAATAATATGAATACTGATTACCTTAACAGAAAATATGAAGATATGGTTAGAACCAGGAATGGTTGAAAAACCAATCGGTTAGGAAATTAATTAAATTATAAAGGCATTAACTTGGGGAAAAGCATGAACTTGTTCATTGGTAATTTTATAGAAGTATTAGAAGAATATCATAAAACCATAGGGGTTGATATAGTAATTTCTGAAAACGGAAAAGCTGATGACTCTATCATTGAATATTGTGAAAGGAATAGCATTTCGCTATACCTTGTTGAATCAAAAGTCCATTTTAAAAGAGTTTCTTCATCTATAACAAAATGTGAACTTTGCATTGTTGCCAGTTTTGGCCTTTTGCTTGACAATACGCTCTTAAGCAAAATAGAATGGGTTGTTAACATTCATCCCGGAGACCTATTAACATGCAGGGGACGACATCCACTACCATTTTCTATTAAACAGGGACTGCCTTTTATGAGTATTACTGCTCACATAATCGAGGATGAAAAAATTGATAATGGCCCGGTTGTTGCAACATTATCTCTGCCAATTGATTACAACCAAACTTACACTTATAATGATAATAAAATTCGCGCAAATCTGTCTTTTATTACGCGTCTTATTATTTTTCAATATAAAAATGAAGGTAGAATTTTAACGGGTAAACTTGAATTAAGTAATGCACCGTATAATAAAAGACTCGACGGAGAGACACTCAGTCAAATAATAGATGCAAAGAA
>Ga0102926_1001015_pt1 | contig 16631 bp, 18 predicted proteins | sample SalPonR1_A_D2_MG_FD_78173 | JGI IMG/M metagenome (GOLD analysis project Ga0102926, IMG submission 78173) | Salt pond soil microbial communities from South San Francisco under conditions of wetland restoration - Salt Pond MetaG R1_A_D2_MG | ecosystem: Environmental > Aquatic > Marine > Intertidal...
AATACTTTGCAAAAATTACTTTGTCACCTTTTTTTATTTCATTTTTTTTCTTATCATCATTTAAGATACCTGAGCCAACTGCAATTACTTTAGCCATTTGTGGCTTTTCTTTTGCTGTTCCGGGTAAAACTATTCCGCTTTTTGTTGTTTCTTCAGCTTCTACAGCCTTTATTAAAACTCTGTCTCCTAATGGTTTAATATTCATATTATTATACCTCCTTAGTCCTTTTTTATTCATTTTGTTAGCACTCATATAATTTGAGTGCTAAAGCTTACAATTTATATAATACTTTAATATTACCTATGAATCAACCGCAACTATAGTTGATTAGAGCTATATATGTCTAAATATCTCTATTTATCTTTATATATCTCTTATATACGGCTAATTACGGTGTTATTCCTTTAATTTCCCCTGTGAAGCATAGTAAAAAAGATACTGCTGTGCAAATCCTGAATACTGACCAAAAATAGTTTCTGATTTTTTTCTAATTTCTTCTGGTTTACCATTTATATTATACACCTGTTCCATAATTCTTTTCATCCAAATATCTACTGGGAAAGCCTCATGTTTTTTCATGGAAAATAGAAGTATGCAGTTTCCTACTTTATCTCCAACTCCTTTTATTTTTTTTATTTCTTCTAGAGCTTGATCATATGACATATCTTTCAAATTGTACAACCACTCTTTATCCTTTGAGACTCTTTCAGCCGCGTCTTTGATATACTTAGCTCTAAATCCAGTTTTCATAAGTCGAAGATCCTTCTCACTTAGTTGATTAATTTTATCTGCTGTCGGAAAACTGTAATATTCTTTTCCTCTATAATGTCCAATAAAATGCCCGTGATTTTTAGATAAGTTATAAATAACTCTTTTAATCATTAAAATTCTATTATTAGCAGAGATTATAAAAGAAACCAGTGTTTCCCATTCATCTTGATTTAGTATTCTAATTCCTTTTCCAAACTCTACTATATTTTTTAAATTGCTATCAGATAGTCTTGTTTTTATTTTTGAATAATTTCTATTTAAATCAAAATAATCAATCCAAATACTCTCAAAATCTTTTTTGTTGGTATTGTTTAAAATAATCAAATCACCTGATTTTTTTACATTTAAAACCTTATTCTGAACTACTCCCGTGTAGCTTCCATCTTCTTCTCTGTTCCATCTAAAGCATTGGCCACACTCAAATATATGCTTTGGTTCAAATTCTTCGGATAATTCTCTAATTTCCACCTTGTTTTTATAAAAGCTAACTTTCACTTCATCATCTCCATAAATTAATAAAAAAGACTTTCTATTGAAAGCCTCTCTTAAAATTAATTATAATACCATTTAATAAAATTATTCTTCTGAATTCCCATTACTTGTTGTTAAATAGTATGTAAGAATGTATAAACTTTCATTAAGCCTTACATCTTCAATAGATACTCCTTCTGGAACTTTTATATCTGAGGGAGCAAAATTCCAGATAGCTTTTATACCGTTTTCCGTTAGTATATCTGCCATGTTTTGACTTGATTCTTTAGGTGTACATATAACACCAAACTGTATTTCGTTATTTTTTATGAAATCTCCTAAATCGTCAATATCCTTTATTTCAATATCTCTAATCTTTAATCCAATTAATTTAGGGTTCTTGTCAAACAATGCTAAAACTTCAAAGCCTTCTTCATAAAATCCTGCATAGTTTGCTATTGCTTGTCCTATGTTTCCAGCTCCTACTATTACAACCTTATATTTTTTATTTAATCCTAATATTTTTCCTATCTCTTGATGTAATCTTTTAGTATCATACCCGTATCCCTGCTGTCCAAAACCACCAAAATTATTAAGGTCTTGTCTTATCTGTGAAGCCGTAAAGCCGGTCAATTTACTTAATTCGCTAGAAGAAATTCTGTTAATTTCACTACTTATTAAATCACCTAAATACCTATAGTATTTTGGTAATCTTCTAATAACTGCATCTGATATTTTTTTTCCTTTTTTCATAACACACCTCCATTATTAATATTTTAACAATAATTCTTATCAATTTCAACAAAAAGTTGTTGTCATATGACCAAAATTTTGGTAAATGTGTACAAATTGTTTAAATTTAGCCAATTATAAATTTACAATTTATTATATTTATAAAAATCAGATATCGAATTTTATATATTATTAAATATAAAATGAGTAAGTCTATAAGCCGAGTTCTGTTTTGACAGTCATCTATCTAGACTTTTTGTTGCCAAAAAGTTCATGCGACCTACCACGGGATATGACGAGCAGCCATTCCACGTCCCTACTTGGTCTTGCTTTGAGTGGGGTTTACATAGCCAGTTAGTCACCTAACTGCTGGTGAGCTCTTACCTCACCTTTCCACCCTTACCTTATAAAAGGCGGTATATCTCTGTTGCACTATCCTTGAGGTCACCCTCACTGGCCGTTAGCCAGCACTCTGCTCTATAAAGCTCGGACTTTCCTCATTTAATTTTAAATGCGACTGTCCAACTTACTCATTTTAACCTATATAATTATACTCTTAAAAATATTTCTGTCAAATGTTTCTATATTTATGTTAATGTTTTTCGTTTTTATTATATCTGAGACATATTCTATAAAAAATCTTTCAGAATTATAATGGCCTATATCTATGATATCCAATCCTAGTTCATAGGCTTTTTGATAATCATGATGTTTGATATCTCCTGTGACATAAATATCTGATACCTTCGCCGCTTCTTTAATAAAATCTCCACCGCTTCCTCCACAAAAGGAAAGCTTTCTATAATTTTTTTTCCCTGTTGAAAAAAAATTAAGGTCTTTGATTTCAAATTTTTCTTTTATAAGATTTATTAAATCATTCTTCTCAAAATCTTTTCCTAAATCTAAAACACCACCATATCCAATACCTTTATCATCTTGGGCTTTCAAAACATCAAAATAGTCGTAGCCAAGTTTTTTTGTTATAAGTTTTGTCATTCCTTGAGAAGCCATATCGAAATTCGTATGCATTGAATAAATATTAATTTCATTATCTATTATTTTTTTTATCATTTTGCCCTTATATGTGTTTACATCTATACTATCCAATCCTCCAAAAAACATAGGGTGATGACTTATTATTAGGTCTGCATTGTTTTTTATTGAAAATTCTATTAGTTTATCGGTTATATCTAAAGAAACAACTATATTTTCGATATCTTTTTCAAAATTTATAATCTGTCCACCAGAGTTGTCCCAGTCGTCGGAATAATTTTTTGGATAAAGTTCTTCCAGTAATTTAACTATATAACTTAAATTCATATTTTATTAACAACTCCTTAAATTTCTTATTAATATTTTCTAATTTTCTTATTTTGCTTTTGTTTGAGCTATTTTTCTTTATATTATCTATGATTATATTATTTTTTTTAATTTTTATATTTATATATTCTTCAATATGCTTATCTCTTTTTTTGAATAATATTTCGTTAGTAATATAGTCTAAATTATTTTTTTTAAAAGTATGTTTTCTGCTAAATCTTGATTTTAAAACCGTATAATAATGATAATCTTCTTTGCATAAAATTTCATCTATTATTTCAAATTTATTTTTATCTAAAAACATTCTAGTCTTGTCAACTGCATTCATCGGTTGCAAAATTAAAATGTCTCCCTCGGAAAATTTAAAAATATTTTCATTGATTATCTTATTTATTAACAGTCCTCCCATTCCAGCGATTACAGTTACCTTTAACTCCTCTGGATTTATTATATTTAATCCATCACCTTTTCTAATTTCAATAGATTCATCTAATGATTTATTCTCTATGTAATCCTTAGCTTTTAAATAGGGTTGATGATTTATTTCTGTGCCAATTACTTTTTTAGCAATATTTCTTTTTATTATTGCTTCAGGTATATAAGCATGATCAGTACCAATATCTACAACTATCTCGCTTTTAGGTATAAGTTTTAATATACCTTCCATTCTTTCGCTATTCATAAAAATCTCCTAAAAGAAAAAGATTCGAAACCGAATCTTTATTCTAAGTAATCTTTTAATTTTTTGCTTCTACTAGGATGTCTTAATTTTCTAAGAGCCTTAGCTTCTATCTGACGAATTCTTTCTCGAGTCACATCAAATTCTTTTCCTACTTCTTCTAAGGTTCTTGCTCTACCATCATCAAGTCCAAATCTTAATCTTAATACTTTTTGTTCTCTCTCTGTTAAGGTATCAAGAACATCAACAAGCTGCTCTTTAAGCAATATAAAAGTTGCTGCATCTGATGGTGCTAAAACATCCTCATCAGGTATAAAGTCTCCAAGATGGCTGTCTTCTTCCTCTCCAATAGGTGTTTCTAATGAAACAGGCTCTTGTGCTATTTTTAGTATCTCTCTTACCTTATCAGGTTCTATATCCATTTCATCTGCAATTTCTTCAGGGGTTGCTTCCCTTCCAAGTTCTTGAAGAAGCTGTCTTTTAACTCTTATTAGTTTATTTATTGTTTCAACCATGTGTACAGGTATTCTTATAGTTCTTGCCTGGTCAGCTATAGCTCTAGTTATAGCCTGTCTAATCCACCATGTAGCATATGTACTAAATTTATATCCTTTTCTGTAATCAAATTTTTCAACTGCTTTAATTAGACCAAGATTTCCTTCTTGAATTAGGTCTAAAAATAACATCCCTCTACCTACGTATCTTTTAGCTATACTTACTACAAGTCTTAAGTTAGCTTCAGCTAATTTACTCTTTGCTTCTAAGTCATTTTGTTCCATTCTTTTTGCTAACTCTATTTCTTCTTCGGCAGTTAATAGTGGGACTTTTCCTATTTCCTTTAAATACATTCTTACAGGGTCGTTAACATTAACACCTTTTAAAAGTGCTTCATCCGAAGCTGATTCTTTTTTTGCTTTTTCAACATCATCTTCATCGTCATCAGATGTCAAATCTATATCATCAGGTAATCCTCCAATTTCAATATCATTTTCATCTAACTCTTTATAAAAATCATCAATTGCATCCGGGTCAATATCTTCAAGTTTTTCAAGCTCTTTTTCTATAGCTTTATATTGAACTATACCCTCTTTTTTTCCTTTTTTTATAAACTTATTTTTTACTTTTTCAAATTTTTTATCCATTAACTAATTGATACCCCCTTGTCTTAATATTTTTATTTCCTTATATATTTTACTTATTTCTGTAAGTATTTCTTCATTGTTGGGGTTGTTATTTAATTTATGTCTTAACTCTGACAATTGTTTTTCTTGATATTTTATCAAAATTTTATTGACCATAAAATCAATTTCATCCGTACTTAATGAGTTTTCAAAACTGTAATCTTTGGTTAGTTTAAAATTATAATCCTCAAAAAAGTTGTTTCCGAATATTTTTTTGAAAGTTTCACTGTACTTGTTTACTGTGTATTCATATAGTTCTTCATTTTTTGATACTTTTTCAGCTAATGTTGTAAAGTAATTTTCTATATTAATACCTTTAACCTCTTTTTTCTTCTTTTTGAAATCGCTTTTAAATTTTTTCTTGTTTAAATATTTCTTGCTAAATTCTTTAAGTAAATTTTCCTTTGATATTTGAGTTTTTTCAGATATTTTTTCTATTATCAATTCTCTTTCTATTGAATTAGAAACATTATTAATATTTCCAAAAAATTCTTCAATATACTTTACTTTACCTTTATTTGTATTGATATCATATTTACTGCTGTAGTAACTATGTAAAAATTCAAAGTAATCAAGATTCTCATTTAACCTTTCTCTGAATTTGCTTTTTCCGTATTTAGAAATATAATCATCAGGATCCATATTATTAGGAAAAACAATTACTTTTGCCTCTAAATTTTGATTTTTAAATAAATTCAAGGCTTTTATTGCAGCTTTTTTACCAGATTCATCAGAATCATATGCTATATAAAATACATCATAATATTTCTTTAAAAGTCTGATTTGATGTTTTGTTAATGCTGTCCCTAAAGATGCTACAGTATTATTATACCCATTTATTGAGAGTTTTATAACATCCATATAACCTTCTGTCAAAATTATGTAGTTTGTTTCTTTATTTTTTATTGAATTATTTAAATTATATAAATATTTTCCCTTTGAAAATATCTCTGAATCCGGGGAATTTAGGTATTTTGGAAGAGAATCATCAAGGACTCTACCACCAAAGCCAATAACCTGTTTTTTAGTATTTATTATAGGAAAAATAATTCTATTTCTGAACCTATCGTAATATCCTTCACTTTTATTTCTTTCGATTACTAATCCGGTATCAGCAATATCTTTATCTTTGTAGTTTTTTGATTTTAGATGATCAAGTAAACCATTCCAACTATCTAAAGCATATCCTATACCGAATTTTTTTATAGATTTGCTATCTATTCCTCTTCTTCTTAAGTAGTTAATACTTTCTTTGCTTTTTTTTAAATTTCCATAGAAATATATAGCAGCCTCTCTATTTATTTTATATAGTAATTCTTTCTTCTCTGAGTTTTTTTCTGAAACCTGTTCAAGCTTTATACCTACTTTATCTGCTAAATATTCAACAGCTTCCATAAAAGTATAATTGTTGTATTTCATCAAAAAAGAAAAGACATCTCCTCCTTCTCCGCAGCCAAAACAATGATATATTTGTTTATCTGGAGATACTACAAAAGATGGAGTCTTTTCATTGTGAAAAGGACATAAAGCTTTGTAATTAGTCCCGGCTCTTTTAAGTTCAATAAACTCTCCTAATACATCTACAATATCATTAAGGTCTTTTATTTCTTCTAATTTTTCATCACTCACTGCATATGGCATATTACCACCATTCTATCAAACATTGATGTTATATTATATATCAATAAAATATCTATGTCAAATTACTTATCCCACGGCAAAGGCACAAAAATATCTTTGAACTTTTTTATTGCATATCTGTCTGTCATGCCGGCGATATAATCTTTAACTCTAATTTCTTTATCTTCTTTTATTAAAAATGTGTCTTTTGGTATTTTATTTGTATTTTCTAAATAATAAGCAAATAAATCTTTTAAAATTTTTTCGGCCTTATAGTTTTCACTTTTTGCTTTTTTATTCAAGTATATATTCTCAAACATGAAGTTTCTTAATTTATCTGTTGCAAATTGTACTTTATCACTCACCATAATATCATTTTTATCAGTACTATTTACAACTATATTTGTAATCATATTATTAATACGCTCTCCATGATCGGAACCTAAAATTTTAACTACATCAGAAGGTATATCATCTTTTTTTATCACTTTTGCTCTAATAGCATCATCAATATCATGATTCAAATAAGCTATTCTGTCGGCTATTTTTACAATTCTTCCTTCTAATGTTTCCGGACTATTTTCACCTCTGTGATTTAGAATCCCATCTCTAACTTCATATGTTAGATTCAGACCTTGTTTATCCTTATGTTTTTCCAATATATCAACTACTCTTAAACTTTGAATATTATGTTGAAAACCAGAGGAAGTTATGCTATTTAAAATTTTTTCACCATTATGCCCAAATGGCGTATGTCCTAAATCATGACCTAGAGATATAGCTTCGGTAAGATCTTCATTTAATCTTAAAGCTCTAGCTATAGTTCTTGAAATTTGACTAACTTCTAAGGTATGAGTTAAGCGGGTTCTATAATGGTCTCCTTCAGGAGCTAGAAAAACTTGAGTTTTGTGCTTTAATCTTCTAAAAGCTTTTGAGTGTATTATCCTATCTCTATCTCTTTGAAATTTTGTTCTTATATCACATTCAACTTCATATTCTCTTCTGCCTCTGGAGTCAATTGATTTACAAGCATATTTTGAGAGTCTTATATCTTCATATTTTTCATACTCTTCTCTAATTCCCAAATCCTCACCTTCTATTTATATTTATTTTCCTTATACCAATTTAATATAATACCAGCTGTTTCTTCTATTGCCTTATTTGATATATCTATTGTTTTACATCCTATTCTTTTCATTATTTTTATTGAATATTCTAATTCTTCTATTATTCTATTAAGATCTGCATAACTAGCATTATCTTTTAAGCCCAATGCTTTTAATCTTTCTTTTCTAATTTTATTTAAATGCTCCGGTTCAGCAGTTAAACCTACTATTTTTTTATGATCAATTTTAAATATTTCTTCTGGAGGTTCTACTTCCGGAACGAGTGGAAAATTAGCGACTTTTATATTTTTATTTGCTAAATACATACTAAGTGGAGTTTTAGATGTCCTGGATATACCTATTAATACTAAATCCGCTTCTTTAATTCCTTTTGTGCTTTTTCCATCATCGTATTTAACGGCAAATTCAATAGCTTCAACTCTTCTGAAATATTTTTCATCCATCTGTCTTAATAAGCCGGGTTCTTCCTTGGATTTAAGACCAAAGTGCTCTATTAAAGGATTCATAAGAGGAGTTATAACATCAATAGCAATAACGTTGTTTTCCTTAGCTTTTTTTATTAAATGTGTTTTTAAATCATTAGTTACAATTGTAAAAACTATCACCGAGTTAGTTTCTTGTGCCTCATTAACAATACTATTGATTTTTTTGATATCGTCTACAAATGAATATCTAATGATATTTTTATTCTCTATATCAAATTGCTTTAGGACGGCTTTTGAAATTTGTTCAGCTGTTTCACCAACAGAGTCTGAAACGGCTAAAATCGTTAAGTTTTTCATTTTTTCTCCCTTTTTATCTTATTATTTCATATATATATGAAATAATGTTGGTCTTTGAAACTCTTCCTACAACTTTTAAGCCTTCATGATTGTTTTCAACTATAGGTATACAGTCTATTTCATATTCTACAATATTACTAATTGCATCCAGTAAGTTTTCATCAGGATAACAGTATATTATTTGAGGTAGTCTAGTCATAACAACACTTACTGGAATATCTGTAGGCTTTCCTCCACCCAAAGAAGCTTTTAACAAATCTTTTCTTGATATAATTCCAGTGAGTAAGTTATTTTTTACAACAAACAATGTTCCAACGTTTTCTACAAACATAGTTACAGATGCATCATATATAGTTGTATCACTTGTAACTACTACAGGAAGTGATTTGATATCTTCAAGCTTTATATCAGTTAATTTATTTCTGTTGTTATTTTTATAATTCCCATTATAAAAATAACCAATCTTAGGTTTAGCTTCTAAAATATTTAGCATTGTAAGTATAGATAAATCCGGTCTTAAAGCTCCTCTTGTAAGGTTTAATCTGCTTGCTATGTTCTCCCCCGTTATAGGTTCGTTGCTCTTTACAATATCAATGATTTTTTCTTGCCTATCAGAAAATTCTATTTCAATCACTTCCTAATTATTTATAATTTAATTCTTTTTTCTATGTAATTTTTTAACTCATCTATTTTTATTCTTTTTTGCTCCATTGTATCTCTATCTCTAACTGTAACACACTTATCTTCTAAAGAATCAAAGTCATAGGTTATACAATATGGTGTCCCAATTTCATCATGTCTTCTGTATCTTTTTCCTATACTACCAGAATCATCATAATCAATATTAAAATATTTAGAAATGTCATGAAATACTTCTTCAGCTTGTTCATTTAATTTTTTCGTGAGTGGAAATACAGCCGCTTTGAAGGGAGCCACTGAAGCATGAAGTTGTAAAACTACTCTTTCTTTTCCATCTTCTAATTCTTCTTCTTTATAAGCATCCAATAACATAGCCAACATCAATCTATCTACACCTAAGGATGGCTCTATACAATAAGGTATATATTTATTACCATTGTATGGATCAGTATAATTCATATCCTGTCCCGAATGTTCTTGATGCATTTTAAGGTCATAATCTGTTCTATCAGCTATTCCCCATAATTCTCCCCATCCAAAAGGAAATCTATATTCGATATCTGCTGTTGCATTACTGTAATGGGATAATTCGTCTTCCTTGTGATCTCTAAACCTTAGGTTATCTTTGCTTATATCTAGTTCAAATAGCCAATTCATGCAGTATTCTTTCCAATGCTTAAACCACTTTATATCTTCCCCCGGTTCACAAAAAAATTCTAACTCCATTTGTTCAAATTCTCTTGTTCTAAAAATGAAATTACCTGGTGTGATTTCATTTCTAAAGGATTTACCAATCTGTCCTATTCCAAAAGGAATTTTTTTTCTTGAAGTTCTTGCAATATTTTTAAAGTTAACGAAAATTCCCTGTGCTGTTTCAGGTCTTAGAAAAATTTCTGATTGAGAATCCTCTGTTACACCTTGAAAAGTTTTAAACATTAAATTAAACTCTCTTATATCAGTAAAGTCTTTGCTGCCACAGTTTGGACAGGATATTTCTTTTTCTTCTATATATTTTGTGAGTTTTTCATTACTCCATCCATCAACCGCTTCTACCTCAAGATCATTTTTTTTCATATAATCTTCTATTAAATTATCCGCTCTGAATCTTGTTTTACAGTTTTTACAATCCATTAAGGGATCATTAAAGCCTTCTAAATGTCCTGAAGCTTCCCAAGTTTTTGGATTCATTAATATTGAAGAATCCAGTCCAACATTATGAGTGTTTTCTTGAATAAATTTCTTCCACCATAAGTTTTTTATGTTGTTTTTTATTTCAACTCCAACTGGACCATAATCCCAAGTATTGGCTAATCCTCCATATATTTCAGATCCTGGAAAAATAATACCTCTACTTTTTGATAGTGCTACTAATTTTTCTAATTTATCTTTTTCTTTTTTTGCCATGATTATCTCCTTTCAAAAAATAAAAAACTTCCCTCCCTATATAGGGACGAAAGTTGTATTCCGCGGTTCCACCCTATTTGGTGTAAAAACACCCACTTTAAATCATAAATGCTAAAAGCTCCTTCATCAATTCTCAAAACCAGTTTTCCACCAAACCCCGGCTCTCTATTTTATATTGAATTAACTAATACTCTTTATTTTCGCAATATTATAATCAAGTAATTTTGTACTTAATAATTTAACATCAAAAGCTCAAAAAGTCAATTTATTTACTGTCATTGTATTTCTTTTTTGATTCTTCAAATTTTTTATTTAGGTTATATTTCTCGCCATCTTTTGATATTATTGTAATTTCATACTTTGAAAGCATAGCTACTGTAAGACCACCAATACTTAATAGTGGAGCTAATACAAGTCCTATAGCTCCAGCTGTAACCGGTAGGTTTAGTACAGTTTCTTCACCCTTTTTTACAATTATTTTAGTTCCATTTACGTCCTTAACTAGACTTTTCAATTCTTCAAGAACATCATCATCTTTTAAAGTTTTTTTACCTTTTTTTTCTTCTAAATATATTATAGCATTTAATAAATCCTCATCGGATTTCTCATATGCTTCTTTCGCTTCTTTGTAAGAAGCATCTGTTCTTTTAACTATTTCATCTATAATATCCATTTTTTTATCCATTATAAATCCTCCAGTAGATTAAGACTTTTAAAATCATATTTATCAATATAATACATCAAATAATTTCTTACTAATTTTTTTATATGTATAGATATACCCATATCTTGAATATCCTCAAGTTTTGATTTTAATAACTTATTTAAAGTATTAATATCTTTATTGTTTATTTTTATTAAATAATCATTATCTCTTTGGCATTTTGAACATATCAGTCCACCTTGATTTATACTAAAATTTTTATATGATTTTTTATGACATGAAACACAGTAAGATAATTGAGGTCTAAATCCTAGTATACTGATTATTTTTAATTCAAAACCTGTCACCATATTGCTTACATTTTTATACTTTTCCATTAAAGTAAAAAACTTTAAAGTCATTTCAAATATTTTTTCATTAGGTTCTTCTATAGTTATATTATTTAAGAGCTCAGCTATATAGCAAGCATATACATATTTATTGTAATCATCGTTAATCTTATAAAAATTGTTGATTATTTCGGAATTATTGAGAATTGGTAAGCCTTTTCCTTTATATAAAACAATATCAACATGAGAGAAAATTTTTAATATACTTATATTTTTATTTCTTTGTTTTTTTGCATTTCTTGCTAAAAAACTTATTTTTCCGTTATTTCTACTAAAACCATGGATAATCTTATGATAATTTTTGTATTCAACTTCTTTTAGTATTATAACCTGGTCTTTTACAATCAACTATATCACCAATCTCTATAACCCAGTTCTTTAAGAATTTTATCATCGTCTCTCCAGTCTTTTTTTACCTTGACCCATAAGTCTAAATAGGTCTTGCTTCCTAAGAGCGTATTAATTTCTTTTCTAGATCCTTTTCCTATTTTTTTTAGCATAGATCCTTGTTTGCCTATTATAATGCCTTTATGTGATTTTTTTTCGCACATAATCGTAGCATCAATATTTATAACATTATCATCTTCACTACCTTCGATTTTATCAATGTAGACACCTACTCCGTGAGGTACTTCCTGCTTAAGGTATTTAAGCGCTTTTTCCCTAATCAGTTCTGCAATGATAAATCTTTCAGGTTTATCTGTAATATAATCATCAGGATAGTATTTTGGCCCTTCCGGTATTATAGTTTTTACCTCTTCTATTAGTTTATTGACGTTAATCCCTTGAGTAGCTGATATTTGAAATACTTTATGAAAAACTTTACTTTCACTTAATTCTGATTCGATATTTTTAGCATTTTTATTTATATCTATTTTGTTAACAACACCTATTACAGGGGTTTTTAACTCTTTGATTTTTTCAATAATAAATTTATCTCCAGGTCCTAATGATTTTCTCTCATCAGTCATAAATATTACCAAATCCATGCCTTCTAATGAACTGTCAATTTCTTCTCCCATATACTCTCCCAGTTTATTCTTAGGTTTATGAATGCCGGGTGTATCTATAAAAATAATTTGACTATCATCATCTGTATAAACTGCTTGTATTTTATTTCTTGTGGTTTGAGGTTTATCCGATATAATTGAAATCTTTTCACCGATTATATTATTTATAATTGTTGATTTGCCTACATTAGGCCTTCCTATAATAGTTACAAAGCCCGATTTAAACATCTTTGATATCCTCTGGACCGAAACTATGAGGTAATAAGTCGCTAATTTTATAAACTTTATAATCTTCAGTGTTTTTTGCAACAATAACTTCTATATCTTTTCCAAACTCTACAATAAACTGTCGGCAAACTCCACAAGGAAATGTATAATCATCAAAGCTTCCAACTACTGCTATCGCTTCTATATCTTTGTACCCTTCTGAAATTGCTTTTGATATAGCTGTTCTTTCAGCACATATAGTTGGACTAAAAGATGCTGATTCTATATTACATCCAGTAAAGTACTTTCCTTCTTTAGTTTTAACTGCTGCTCCAACAAGAAAATTAGAATAAGGAACATATGCATTTTCTCTCGCTCTAATTGCTTTTTCTATTATTTCTTTATACATTTAATCACTCCTCTTTATAGTTTATGGATGTATTTTGGGTTGTAACCTCAATCCAAGTTTGTCCAGGATTCAAAACAATTTCCTGTCCATTTTCATAATAAAAATAAGTTTTTGATTTATAATCATTCTTTTCCCATGTTATATCTGTTTTAAGTCCACGGCTAATATAAGTGCCTGTTCCCTCGCCAACAGTATTAATTGATAGTCTCCCCACATCATCTAAAACAGTTTTGGTTGTTTTTAAAACTATAATATTAACTACCTCAATCTCATCATCATAATATTCATCTACGTGTTTCTCTCCATTGACAAACCTTTTGTATGAAGCATTTTCTTTATTATATATAAAATCTATTTCATAATGTTGATTGAAAACAATATTTATTTCCGTGCAATTTTCAGGCTCTAAATTTTCATCAATTGTTTCTATTAAGTCGTTAAATTTGTATCCTACAAATTCACCATTTGACCTGTATCCGTAAAAGTTTTGAGCTTCTCTTAAGTTTTCCATATCCGTATACATATTGTTAGGAATTGACTTTCCCGTATCATAATATCTCCAAAAGTTACCGCTGGATAATCCGTCAACATCTGCCATATAGTAATCTTGTATTTTTGCCATAGCATCGTTGCTTCCCCCAACATGTACGTAAACCGAGTCGTATTCTAAAGCATACCTTAAATAATATGGTCGGGCACTTCTTACAGGACCTATATGCTCAACATCTTCATCTTGAAAAACAGCCATATATCGAGTAAAAGGAAATTCTACTTCACATTCATAAACTATATCAGCTAAAACTAAACCTGCCTGCCATCTGGCGTAAGGATGGTTATCATACATTACTGTAATCGGTCTAAGATTATATAATTCTTCTTTTATGTAAACACCATCTAATTTAGATTGTTTATATCCTTTATCCTTCAAGTCTTCTATGATTCTCATAGTCTCTTCTTTCGGATTTATTACTTCTGGTTCTTCAATTGGTTCTTCTTCTATTGAATCTTCTTCTAATTGCTCTTGAACTTCTTCCTCTGGCTCTAAATTTTCTTCAACATCAACTTCTTCTCCGTTACATGCTGTTGTAAAGATTAATGCCGCTATGAGTAAAATAAAATATACTGATTTTTTCATATAGTCTCCTGTTTATCTATATAGTTCTAGTTTTTTTGTTATTTTTTTCTCTTTTAATCTCATTATTTTTTTATCTTCTTCTTTTATATGATCATATCCTAATAAATGAAACATACCGTGTATTATTAAATATATTAATTCTCTTTCAAAAGTATGATTATATTCTTCAGCTTGTTCAATTACTTTATCTACTGAAACAACAATGTCACCTAGTATTATTATATCATCTATTTCCTCGTCAAGTGGAAAGGAAAGCACATCTGTTGAATAATCTTTTCCTCTATATTTTTTATTTAACTCTCTGATTTCGTTATTATTAACGAAAGAAAGGCTTATTTCTGCATTCAACCCTTTTCCTTCTTCTATCATACAGGCCTTTATAGCACTTTTTATTAAAGTAATATTATCTTTATTTATTTCTTTAGTTTTTTGTCTGTTATCAATTAGTAGTTCCATCAGTTTTTTTACCACCTTCGTATTTCTCATAGGCGCTTATTATATTTTGAACAAGATTATGTCTCACTACATCTTTTTTATCGAAATACATAAAACCTATGCCTGGAATATTTTTTAAGATTTTTTCAACTTGTTTAAGTCCAGATTTTTTGCCTCGAGGTAAATCAACCTGCGTTACGTCTCCTGTAACTATAGCTTTTGAACCATAACCTAATCTAGTTAAAAACATCTTCATCTGCTCTTTTGTGGTGTTTTGAGCTTCATCTAGTATTATAAAAGCAGAATCAATAGTTCTTCCTCTCATATATGCTAATGGAGCTATCTCTATTAATCCTTTTTCTAAATTATTCATGTAGTTATCAGGTCCCATTATATCAAATAATGCATCATAAAGTGGCCTCAAGTAAGGATCAACTTTATCCTGCATGTCACCAGGTAAGAACCCTAATTTTTCTCCTGCCTCTACAGCAGGTCTTGTTAGTATAATTCTTTCTACTTCTTTTCTTCTAAAAGCACTTACAGCCATTGCAACAGCAAGATAAGTTTTTCCAGTACCAGCCGGACCTATACCAAAAACAATGTCATTTTGTCTTATATTATCAATATATCTTTTTTGCCCTAATGTTTTTGGCTTAATTGTTCTTCCATTTGCTGTTAATGCAACTATATCATTTAATAATCTATCTAAATTACCTTTGTATTTATCTATATATAAATCTAAAAGATAATTTAATTTCTGCTGATTAATAGATCCTTCTTTTTTTATAGTTTTTATCATTTCTTTAATTATATTAAAAGAGCTTTCAACATCTTCTTTTTTCCCCATTATTTTTAATTTACTATCTCTAAAAACAATGTCTACATCATAAGCTTTTGATATTTCTCCAAAATTTTTGTCCATGTTGCCAGCAAGTTCTCTATATATATTATTCGATTCTAAGTCTATTGTTTTTTCTTCTATATTCATTAATCCTCCTCAATTTTACTATTTATATAATAACATATCTTAAGAGCTTATACTACTCTATTTGAATTAAATTAAGACCCCAAATGGGGTCTTATTTTAAATCAAATATTTCATGACAATTTTATTTACTTTGCTCCCGTCAGCTCTCCCTTTGATTTGTGGCATTACTTTGCTCATAACTTTTCCAATATCTTTTTTGCTTTCAGCCTTTGTTTCATCAATAGCTTTTTTAATGATATCTTCAAGTTCTTCTTCAGAAAGCTGTTCCGGCATATAGTTCCTTAAGATTGAAATTTCTTGATTTGTTAATTCTATTAGGTCTTCTCTATTTCCTTTTTTAAAATCATCTATACTATTTTTCTTTTGCTTAATTTGTTTTGATATAATATCTATTATATCCTCATCCTTAAGCTCTTTTCTTTCGTCAACTTCCTGCTGCTTAATAGCCGATCTTATTAAGGTAATAGCATTTTTTTTAGTCTTGTCTTTGGTTTTCATAGAAGTTTTTAAATCTTCCATTAGTCTTTGTTTCAAAGACATGCATTATACACCTCGATTATCTTGTTTTCTTTTTAAGTTTTCTTCTTGCTGCTTCAGCTTTCTTTTTTCTTTTTACACTTGGCTTCTCATAATGTTCTCTTTTTCTAGCTTCTGTAAGAACGCCAGT
>Ga0102926_1001018_pt1 | contig 16621 bp, 15 predicted proteins | sample SalPonR1_A_D2_MG_FD_78173 | JGI IMG/M metagenome (GOLD analysis project Ga0102926, IMG submission 78173) | Salt pond soil microbial communities from South San Francisco under conditions of wetland restoration - Salt Pond MetaG R1_A_D2_MG | ecosystem: Environmental > Aquatic > Marine > Intertidal...
ATTTCGCTTCGAAGAGATGCCGCTTGTTCGAAAGCTGATTGACTCATTATGTGTCATTTTATTAAAAGTGAGATAAAGGTACGATATTCGTATTTCTTTCGTATAATCTACTATGGAAAGTCAGCAATTTGCCTTTCGGGGGTGGTCTAACCATAAGAACTGGATCCTATTTTTTGGAGTGGTGGTTATTAGCTCCTTGTTCTATTCACGGTACGTATTGTCGATAGGGATGTTCGGTTGGCTGGCTCTGTCTTTTTTTGAGCAGGACAGTAATGGTAAATGGCATTTTAGGTGGTGGTGGAATTGGACAGGCTCAAATCGTCCGGAGCAGGCTATGGCTGCTCTGCCTGGTATTTTTATTTTTGTATTACTTTCTTTGCTTTGGAGCGATTTGAGTTCGTTTGGGCCTGGGCGGGTTATTTTTTTGCCATGTATATGCTTTAATGAGCATATCAACGTACCGATTCAGCTCAATTTATGATACTCTTTCTCCTTTGACCGATTTTTTTTCACTACCTTCAAAGCGCATCATCGAGTCAGAGGTACATATCTCGATTTCATTTCCGTTTTTAATCTCAGACGTTAAAGCGTGTCCTTTTAGTTATTTATAAGACAATAAAAAGTCGGTACAATCACTCTTCAATTATTTGACTGGTTTATTTCGACGTTTGATAAAGGAGAGCAGTTCTCAATTATATAAATCATGAATTAGGTGCTTAATGATTAAGTCACAATAGCCGGCGAGTCTTTGCGTATATGAGTGGGAATTGTGTACAAGAAAATCAGTATCGGTTATGTGTACCTAGGATAGACTTTACCCTATAGACATAACAAATCTTTCAGGAAACCTACATTAATCTTGTGAATTTTATTATCAATTCGTATCATAATTTTCTTTATCTTCTTTGGTGCTAAAAATTCGCTTTTTCCTCGTCAGCTTTTTATATAGATGGAAAATTTTCATTTTCTCCATTTATTATTTGATTTTATCTAACTTTATATTTGGAAGAGTAAATCTGTGAAGAACGGCTTCTCAGGTATATACACTTGTCTGGAAGGTGTATGTTGCCTATTCGCAAACAGATTATGTAATTTTAAGGTATAATGAGAAAATCTGCACGCATTACCGAAAATTTGTTCTCAGTTATTGATTTAATCGATGACAATGAGCTGCAAGAGATTCAATTCTTCGATAATCAGCAAGAAACTCTATACGATATTATTAGAATTGATTGTGAATTTTTTAATAACCACAAAGATGAGATCAAGAAAAAACTATCTCCCTACTCTTTTGCGAAAAGACAAAAAGAGGACTACATAGAGAGATCCGTTGCGAATCATTATTGGATCATTCTTAAAGGTAACGAGGACAAAGTAAAAAAAGCAAAAGAACATATTTACAGCAACTGGAGCCCTATAATCGATAATATTGTAATTTATAGTCAAGATGATGAAAACGTACATAATACGATCTACGAAGATATGTTAAATACCTGTTTTCCATATAAAAAGAGCATAGCAAAAGATTACTTAGAGGATATAATTAACGGCATCAGTAATAACTATGAAGATTCTGGAATGAATCTTAAAATATTACGTCATCTATCTTGGGTAACTGCTATTTTTGCAAATAAGTTTGAATTACAGCATGATAGCGAAAAGGGAAGTTCAATATCTAAAGAATTACTAAAAGATTTGAATCAAAGAAAAATTGATTATACTATTCTTAGTTACTTTCGAGATCTATTATATCGGCTTGCGTTCGAGAGGTATCCACATGAGTACATTTTGATTGAGGCTAATAAATTAAAATCTGTTATTAATCAAAATAATTATTTTGAAGATGAGTAATATGCAATTCTTTTCTCTTGAAGAGCATGATAAAGGAACGCAATCACTCATATACAATTGGGAGGCTTGTAGATATATTAATAATGGGTTGGAAGTTAAAGTAGTAATAAACCCCTATGAACTGTCCTTTCTGGAATACATAAAAAATAAAAATGATAACAACCAAAATAAAAGAGAGAGAATCCTTTCCATTTCCTTCACTAGAACGGATGATTCAGAGTTAAAGACAAAAGTAATACTAGAGGATCTGATCAAAAACGAAACAAAAAGAGGTTATTTTGAAGAGTTGTTTAAAGATTTCATTTGGGACCTAAAAGTGAACGAGGGTTTTCAGGAGGATAACATTAACCATAAACTATCAAGTCTATTTGAGCAATATAACTTCATCTATGGGATCAGTTGTAAGCTGAAATTCGATGTTTTTTGCACTAATCCTGAGACCTCTGATAGCGAAGATGATAAAACGCTCCAATCGCTAAAAACAAGATATTGGCCTCTAAGTGGTGGCAGGGATGATGATACCAATAGTCATTTTGCGACAGAAAGTTTTGAAGATTGGTTGTACTATTTATGTAATGCTCAACATGAAGTATTCTTTACAGATGAGAGGTACTACAAAGGCAAGAATCATTGGTTTTTAACACTCGATGAAGAACTAGACGGTGTTTTAAAGCTCTTGGATGAATTTAAGGACCAAGTTCGTGAGCCTGAAATACTTGCAAATATTTCTTCTAACTTCTTAATGCAAAGGTATGCCGTAGACAAAGTCATCAAGTATTATTCCTTTAAAAAAAGCAACAATTCGATTCCTGGAATGAGTAATATTTCTCTCATTTTATCGATACTATGTATTTTTCTTACCTATCATTTTTTTTGGCTTGGTTCAAATGAGTGGAGCCGCCCCTTTTTTTTTCTAGGATCAGCATTTTTTTTGTTACCTGCAACCTTTTTCGTCTTTAACGCTTTATCTCACCTTTTGAGGAGAAAACAGATAAATACCCAATATTCGAAAAATACCATCTGGAAAAACGCAGTTAGTTTTAAAATATTTTTGCCTCGGTTATTTGTCGGTATTCTTTCGGGTTGGTTGGTGTTCATAACTACTGAAGAAATCTTTAAAATGGATATCAGCATTACTAACAGAATGACTCTCACTATTTTTATCATTATTATTTTGATACTAGGGATGTACATGTATTATGAAATAAGGAATATTGCTATAAGCGCCAAGCGAGATCTTATTTTTAAACGGGTCTTTAAAATTTTAGGGCTCGGGTTTAGTATTTCCTTTATCATCGGTGTGGTGCTGTCTTTATTCTATTTCAACAAAATGCTTGAGAATGAAAGTGTTATAAAAGGTTTTTATAAACTAGAATTGAAAGCTGATAAATTAGATACGTTATCATCAATAGATGAAGTTATATCTATAAGTGAAGAAGGCTTGGAAATAATGGATAAGTTGTTTTCGACGAACGAAGTACTTGAAAATATGGAAAAATTTTGGGAACAAGTCATCGATAATCAAACACGTCAAATCAGCAGATATGAAGTATCTAAAAAACCTATCATTCTAAAAACGGTTAAACAGTATAGACAGATAAATAAAAATTTATACCGGCAGCTGACCTCAGTGTTGCACGTATTAAAGCTCAGCACCGAAAGCCGTACTGCTGAAGATGCTATATCAGTATTAGAAAGAAGTGCGAACGATGATAATGGAGGAACCGTCAATTTACGGTACTTTTATAATTCAAATGTTGATTTATTTAAGCACAACAACTCAATCTTTATAGGACTATTAAAAAACCATGAAAAATTAGTTCAAGAGCGAAATGATTATGCGAAAAACATAAAAGATGAGTTTTCTTATACCAATCTTTACAAAGCATTTTTAAGTGACAGTAAGTATGTCTTGAGGATATCAGACAGTCATTACCTTATCCCCAATTCCCTTTTATTTAGGTCTTGTATGGCTATGTTTATTGGTATTTTCTTGCAGCTTATAATTCAAGACCGAACACTCACTGAAAGTGTTTAAAATTAGATAATGGGGCCAATCACGGCCATCTTGCAATCTAGTTACACTAAATAACAGGTACCCGAACCAATATGCTTTACTAATTATTTTATAAAGTTTTCTGGCAAGTAGGTAATTTTCATTAATCATTATTGCTTCCATAGGTATGTTTTGGCATAAACTTAGTAAAGGAAATTTTTTTTACAGGACTAATAAATTATATTAAACGGATAATATCCATTTTAGGTGCTGAAAAAAATACCGTGAAAAAAACAAGATTTTTAGTCATAAAGTTTGATCGGCCTATTATGGCTTGGGAAGTTGAATACTTCAGAGCCTCCGTAATCGAAAATACCAAGCGACAATCTGATCTGTTTCATAATCATAAGAGTGATACAGCATACCATTATCGATATCCCCTGATACAATATAAAATTATCGATAAAAAGCCCGCAATCATTTGCATCAATGCCGGGACCAACGACATTTACTATTTACTGGAGAATCGAGAATTTTTCTTTGACATCAAGGGCAAAGTAGATAAGTACGAGGTGGAAGAGGTGGTTTTTAAGAATGTACCCATACAAACATGGCAGGATAGTTTTCGGTATAATGTGCACAACTATATGCCTTTCAATCAAGAGAATTATGCCTTTTTTCAAAAATTGGGATCCATGAAGCAGCAGCTTCAATTCATTCAAGAATTGCTAAACAAGCACATCAGCATCATACTAGAAGAATTGGAGGAGTCTGGGCAAACAAACCTACCCTTAGAAGTGGAAATCGAAAAGATGAAATCCGATCGGTTTATCCAATATAAGGGTATTCACCATTTGACCTACTGCTTGAATATAAAGACCAACGTCTCATTACCAAATTATATCGGCATAGGTAAAGGAGTGAGTTTGGGATTTGGAATTGTGAAAAAGTTATCGGATGGAAAGAAATAATAGCAAGTTAATACTGTATTTTCTAGGGCTTCTCCCCGCCTTACTCTTTTCTCAAAGAGAGCGGGATTATAAGGAAGTTATTCACAACATGTTGAACGTAAAATTAAGTATTGAATCATACTATGGTAGACCATAGACTGCGCAAGAACTAAGGATATTATCAGGATATGGTTTTATCCGTAGGATTTTTAAAAAAATATAAGATTGATAAAACGAAATATATGCATGCATTAAAACTTGAAACCGCTGGTATACAGCGATACATTTTTTCCAGTAATAAGCTCAAAGTGAATCTGGGCGCCAGTTATATTATTGAGCATTTACTTTTTAAAGAGCTGTTAGTACAAGTATTAAAAGATAAATGTACTGAACAAGCGGCCAAAGATACTGCTGAATGGTTTGACGCCAAAAGTGTAGAAAACGTTCCTAAAGGCAATGCTAGTTTTAAGGTAGGATATATTGGAGGCGGTAATGCGGTGCTTTATTTTGGCAAAAAGGAAACACTTCAAGCAGTCGAATCTGAATTTAAACGGCAAGTATTGCAGTATTTTCCGGGACTAGAGGTGTATTCTGGCTGTTTTGACAATGCTGATCCGAATGCGACTGAGCAGAATTTTAAGGGTTTTGGTAAAGATCTTAATGAGGCGGTAACCAAAAACAGATCCAGTTCGCCCTTTCTGAATAAAACCCTCAACCATGGCTTTTATAATTCTTGTGCTATTAGTGGAGGCGTAGCAGCTAAGTATTGGAAAATTGAAAAACAATGGGTCTCCGATGAGGTGTATTCAAAGGTGCAATACACAGAAGCTGTTAATGCTGCCAATGATAAACATAAACTAGATTTATTGGATGAGGGTAGTAGTTATTCATTCCCCATGAATTTTGAGAACCTATCAAAAGATAAAGAAAAAGCTTACATCGCTGTTGTACATATAGATGGAAATAATTTGGGGAGTGCTTTTATAGATTCAGGTCAGTTACATGATACTCAGGAGTTATCCATGAAAGTCAGAGAAATTGGAACTGAATCATTGCGTCAAACGATAACAGATGGTATTTTGGAAAAGGAGCTGTATATGGAGAATAAGGCTCTCCCTATCCGTCCCATTATCACCGGAGGCGACGACATCACTTTTGTTTGTGAGGGAAGTTTAGGCGTGCCTCTAGCGAAGCTCTTTTTAGAAAAGTTTCATCAACTAGGAAAAGAGAAGGAACTGTTGGATGGCAATGTACATGCTTGTGCGGGTGTTGCTATAGTCAAACAAAAATATCCATTCTACAAAGCCTATCACTTGAGTGAAGAATTGATTGGTGAAGCCAAAAGAGCATCAAGAGGAAAGGATAATAATGGGAGCTACCTGTCCTTTATGATTGCTGGTTATGGCACGGGTAGTTCGCTTTCAGACCTCAAGGCAAAGTATGCCCAACCGGAGTTATTTGCGCAGACCTATCGTGTGCTAGGTGATAAGACTGATTTAGAAAAAGGTGTTTTTGAATTCTCTGCGCTTGACGATCATTTGAAGCTATTCAAAAAAGAAGAGGATGGGCAGAAAAGCATACCACGAAACAAACTAATGGAAGTGCGACAAGCTCTTGTGACCAATCAAATCGAGCAAGTATGGCCGGTGGTCAATAGTAGACTAAAAGTGAAAAAAGATGATTGGAATCCTTTAGGCAATAAAATCCTCTCTTTCGAAGCCATAGAACTCATGGATTTTTACAATGATGCCTTTATTGATGACAAAAAAAATGAAGCCAACGATGAATAGATATACAATCACTATTACAACCTTATCGGATACGCTATTTGCTGCCTCAGAGGGTTCTGCAGCGGTAGATAGCACCACGCGCTATCATAAAAATGGGCTCCCCTATATTCCTGCCAAAACTTTTAAAGGTTTGCTCAAAGAAAGTGCAATAGAGTGTCTGGAAATCATGGATGAGTCATTGAAAGAAAATTATTCGAAGGATATAATCAGTCAAATCTTCGGGCAAGAAGGGGCTGGAAATGAAGGGAATCTGCGTTTTTCAGATGGTGAGGTTCAAAATAAGAAAAGTTTTGAAGAACAGATTGAAAAATATGACCTAAAGTCTCTAGAAGTATTGGAATATTTTACCCATATCCGATATCAAACCGCGATGAAAGATGGCGTAGCCAAAGAAGGAAGTTTGCGATCTTCAAGGGTACTTAAACCCAGTAACTCCTTTGAGCTCTATATAGATGGGGAACTCAATAAAAATCAGAAAGATTTACTTGATAAAGCCTGTCTGAATCTACGGCGTGTAGGAACTAATCGGAATAGAGGTTTTGGTAGAGTAAAAGTAGAACTATTAGATTTTAATAATGCCCCAAGTAACCCTAAATCACTTACGGGCAAGAGATTTAAAATTACCCTTCAAACACCTGCCTTACTTCCTACCTCTGGCACGGATGCCAGCACAGTGAGTTCGGAAATGGTGATTTCTGGTAGGAAGATATTGGGGATGTTGGCTGCTGCTTATTTAAAACAGAACTCCCTACAAGGTGAGGCACATGATGATGAAGACTTCGAACGTATGTTTTTATCGGGTGAAGTCAAATTCTCTGATGCCTATCCCGTGGAGGATGATAAAGTATGTTATCCTTTAGGAAGGCATTGGGTGAGAACGAAAGGAGGTACAGAAGCCTTCAATGATTACGCTGAAAATGAAGCAGCAAATTACCAAGCCATTGGGGGCTATTACAGTGCAGATGGCGATGCTAAAGTATCGGTCTCCACCCTACTTGACTTCCATAATTCAAGGAATAAAGTCAATCAGGATGATGAAAAGATAAACACCCGCATTTTAGGTAGCAATCAAGGTGCAGGAATCTACTACTATGAAAAGCTAGCTGCGGATCAATCTTTTGCTTTTGAAGTAGAAGGCAAGGAGGAAGATTTAGAAATAATTCGTGGCCTATTAAAAGATAACGAACAACTGAGGCTTGGAAAAGCTAGTTCTACCAATTTAGGTAGGATAAGTGTAGTAGATTATGCGGGTCCATTTTTTTCATTCAAATCAGATGACCTCAATGAAGGCGAAGAGTTCGTTCTGACATTTGTGTCTCCTACCTTGCTTAAAAATGAAAATGGCGATTATGAAATATCGGATCGCATCCTTAAAGATTATTTAGGCGTTAGCGCCATCCAAGACATGCGTGTCCGCACTACTCAAGTCCAAGTCTTTCAAGGAAAGATAAATATGCAACTACCCGAAGCTATAGCTATTGCTCCCGGATCATCCATCAAGGTAAAGATGACTAAGGAGTTAATAGAAACTTTAAAGGAAGGCAAGATCGGAGAATTTACGCATGAAGGCTATGGAGCATTTATTGTTGAGAAATATCATGGTGGTTCTAATGACACGAAACAATCTAATCTTTCTAGTTTATTAGCTTCAAAAAAAGATACGAATGGCAACTCGAAAAAGCAAGCTGTCGAGAGTTTGGAGGATTACCAAAATGAAAAATTAGCGCAATTCGTCGATATCCAAAGAGAATGTGTAGAGGCGACCAAGGCAGGGCAAGATGACGCTGGAAGTATTCGCGGTCATCGCAATACCGTCATGCGAATGATTGATTTATGCAAAGAAATAGCGTTTAATCTGAGAGGTGGAGAATCGGACTTCGACAAAGCTGTGGCAAATGCTGTAAAAAAAGAAGAAGGCAAAGCTTCCTACTCCAAAAAAGTACTGGAAAATATGGAAACCGTTTTTGGTAAAAAGAAAGGAGAAACATGGATTATGGACGGGTTAAACGCTAAAACCTCTTCATATACCAGTGCCGTGGCCAAAGTTGCTTACTGGATGACTTACTTCAATACCTTAAAAGTGAATAATAGATCATAAAGCAATAATAATGAGTGAATCAGATTTAAAAATAAAACCACAATTGAAAGGGCGTATATTTCTAAAAGCTACGCTCAAAAACGTAAGTCCTTTAGCCTTGTCCGATGGGCAGGCGGTATTTTCGGATGCCGATATTTTCCGAGATCATGAGGGCAAGCCGATGATACCAGGCACTTCCTTCATGGGGGCTTTGAAATCCTATTTGGAACAGTATTCGAAATTAAAGAAGAACAAAGCCTGGAACTATCTCTTTGGGGAAGCTGAAAAATTCCAGTCGCATTTGATTTTTGATGATTTAAAATGCACTTCGGAAAAAGTATACACCTCTGTCCGGGATGGTGTCAAAATAGATGGCAAAACCAACCTGGCTGAAGATCAAGGTAAATACGATTATGAACTGTTGGAGCCGGAGCATGGTTTCTTCCTTACTGGTGAAATTACAATAAGAGAAGCGGGTGGTTCCTTGCAGTCAGAAATAGATATTCTGCTAGGAGCTATTAGTTATGTCTTATCTAAAGGTAAGCTACAAGTGGGATCTTTGACTTCTTTTGGTTTTGGACAGCTTCAAGGGCAGATCACGAAGACTGAACTTTTACAAGGTAATGACTACTTTGACTTTTTAGAGAATGGATCAAGCTATTCAGATGATAAAGAAGATGATAAAGAAGATGTTAAAGAAGATGATAAAAATCTTCAAGAAAGTCATTGTTTAGCCATCAATATGAAGCTAAAACCTACCACACCTTTCTTCATCGGAGGTGGTACTCCTAAAGCAGATGCTGACGATGCCTCCTTACAATCAAGAGGCCACTATATAGTCTCTGCCAAGTCGATGAAAGGAGCGCTGCGTCATCATGCCTATCGGATTGCCAATACGGTACATGATGAAACCATAGCAAATGAGCTCTGTAATGCTATTTTTGGGAATCGTGATAGCAAGATATTAACCAAATCAAAATTTTGGACAACGGATGCGCAGCTTAAGAATCCAGATGTTAAAAAAGAACAAATGCAGGTCAAGATAGATCGATTTACCGGAGGGGCGATAGATTCCGCCTTGTTTTCTACAGAGCCGGTATGGCCAAAAGACGATTCTTCAGTAAAAGTCAAGTGGAAACTAGCGGTTATGGATGAGAAGTACAAAAAAGCCGCCATCGGATTACTGCTGCTCGTTGCGAGAGACCTGATGAGGGAACTATTGCCCGTCGGTGGAAACAAAGCCATAGGTCGAGGTCGATTTGAAAATAAGGAATGCTCTATTGAAATTAATGGTCAATCCCATTCATTCAAGATTAAAGGAAATAGACTTACTACGGATAATGAAGAGCAATTGAATAGCTATGTAACCGCATTTTTGGATTATAAAAATGAAGCAAGCGAATGAAAAAAATATATGATACAATAGAAACTGAACAGGCTGAAATTAAAACAGAACCATATACTTCACTTCCTGATGATTTGTCTGCCTACAAAATCGCTTATGTTGGTAAGCACAAAGCAATTCAACCGAATTCAGGAAATAAAGATCTTACAGAAAAAGATATGGATCCGAATCTCTTGATCGAATGTCGATTATTCAATGAGAATGAGAATGAGGAAATCTACATTTTTCCAAGAAAAGGAAAACTCCGGCAACGAACAATCAAACTAAAAAGTGGCGAGGAGAAATACTATATCGAAAAAAAGATTCAACTCAGAAATCCACAAGGAAGCTCTGGAACAACAAACGATACCCTTATCGTCCATCATTACATCAAACAGGACGGCGGGTATGATTTTATGAGATATGTAAAAATTGAAGAAATAAAAAACAACAGATGATGAGTAAGCAAAAGTTAGTATATAAAACTGAAAAAGATGGATGGTATGTATTAAACGAAAATGGCGACAACGACTTCAAATTAAGTAGAAAAATGATAAGCGCCTTGGACAGTCATTTGGATCCATCCAGTGAGAATGAAGTTGAAGTAAATAACGACAAGAGTATCATAAAACTGGTCGGCACTCAATATTATATTGAAAAAAGCGATGATCAAGGTGGTTATACCTTGAAGAAAGAAGAGTTTGAGATGAGAAATAATCGGGCTCATGCTCCATACAATTTTGTGGATATTGGGAATAGGCCTTTGTTTTTTGAGAAGACCGGAAAAAAGCACGATTCATTGAGTGGCTACTCAGGTTATATTGATATAGAAATAGAAACGCTGACTCCCACATTTATTGGATACCAACCATCTGCAGAAAACAGTAACCATATACTTCCATTTGAGATAAATGGGAAACCAGCTATTCCTGGTTCTTCTATACGGGGTATGTTAAGAGCGTTAATGCAAGTTTTGACTTATAGTGAGTTCAAACTGTTTGATATGGATCGAAAGCTGTTCTTTAGATCCGTGGCTACAGATAGAAACCATAGCTTTTTAAACGATCAATACGATAAGGAAGGTATAGCTGCTTCTAAGGTTGGTATTATGGTTAAGAGAAATAACAAATATTTCATTCATCCTGTTGTTATTCCAGATGATTGTACTTATGAGATCAAATTGGGAGATAGGTCAAGATATGTAAGAGAGTGGGACGAAAGCAATGAAAGAAGTTATGAAACCCTGCAGCAAGAAGCTCAAGATTCAAGGGATAAAAAAGAAGCTTTTAAAAGAGCAAAGAATGAGATTGCTAATAATTTAGAGCGAGAAGTTAAACCGGAATATCATCCTTTTCAATACGAAGTAAATGATGATAAAATTACTTGGTTTTCTGGCTGGATGAAGCATAAAAGAGTAAAGTATGTTATCCAAAAGGATTGGATAAATACAGATCATTTACTAGAAATTCCAGAAAAATTGATAAAATCTTATCAACAAGACAGTCAGATTTTTAATGGAGAGCTGAATAAAAAAGAAGAGGAAAGAAACGGAGAGAAACATATTGACTTACTTCAAAAGTGTGAAAACCTTAATATTGATGAAGACTTAATTGGTGTACCCGTTTTCTATTTACTTGATGAGGACCAGATTTCTCATTTTGGCCATACAAAGTACAGTCGTAGACCTTACAAAAACTCCGTTGGAGATCTTGTCCCTAAAGCACGTTCATTTGATGAAAAGGTGTATGACTTAGATACACTGCTTTTCGGGGATACCGAGAATTGGGCGTCAAGACTTTCATTTACAGATGCTAAATATTCTGAGGAGAATAAAGATAAGTCCTACATGGAGGCTATTAATCTCAAACCACTTTTAGCTCCGAAACCGACTTCCTTCCAATTATACTTAAAACAACAAAATTCTAGAGGTGGTTATACAGAGCATGCATCTAAATCATATGACTCCTCTGATGCCGAGCTACGGGGATATAAATTTTATTTCCATCGCCCATATGTTAATGATGTAAGCGGTCAAAATGAAATTACTGCTAACAACTTTAATGAATCAATTAATAAGACCATTCAGCCTATATCCATAGGCAAGAAATTTAATTCGCGTATATATTTCCAGAATTTAAGAAAATTCGAATTAGGCGCATTATTGTTTGCTTTAAAGCTACCTGAGGGGGGCGCTTATAAAATTGGGATGGCAAAGCCCTTTGGATTTGGCTCAATTAATATTAAGCCAAAATTAAAAGTACATGCAACGTATTCAAAAAACGTATCTTTTCATTTTAAGAAAATTGTAAAAAATGACATGTTATACAGCGGTAAACCTAAGTTTAAGGAAGATGACTTTTTGAGTTGTTATGTGAACGGAATGAACAAAGAACTGAAAAGGCAGCATAACCAGCCTTATGCCATTTATAATTGGTCTGAAAATGAAAGACTTTCTTCCCTAAAGCATCTTCTACAATACGAAGAAAGGGGGACTCAAGAATGGTATGATATAACTAATTACATGGGAAATGCAGAGGAAGGAAGATTACAAGGAACGGCATTAGACGCCTATAAAAATAGGTGGGTGTTGCCTGAGGCAAAAGAAGTTAGTATTGAGTTCTATACAAAGTAAAAAACCACACTATGAAAGAAAGCGAAACCCTCTTACTCAACCTCTCCAATCATCCATTTGATAAATGGCTTCCCAAGCAAAAGGAAATGGCTATGAAGCGCTGGGGGAGAGTGGAAGACATTGCCTTCCCCCACATTCCACCAGCTGCAAGTGAGGAAGAATTAGATGAATTAGTAGAGGTGTATACACAAAAAATTCTTAACTTAAAGCCAACAGCTGCACATGTCATGGGTGAAATGACTTTTGTCTATCGGATGGTGAATCGGCTACAAAAGCTGGGAATATCTTGTGTGGCAAGCACCACCAACCGTAAAGTAGAATTTCTACCTGATGGCACAAAAAAATCAATTTTCGAATTTGTTAACTTTAGAAAATATTAATGTATGGGTACTTTTTGGGAAACACCAATTAAAAAATGGAAACAGCTGCACAAAAAAGTTTCTCACGGACCAGTAGCCAAAAATTGGAAACAGCTATCAGCTGTTGGATTAGTCATTTTAGGTTTAGGTTATATGTATGTAGGTTATGAATGCGATCCTACTAAATCGTTAGCGCATAATATTTGGGCGACTATTGATCCGATAGCGGGTATAGGCGCTTTTATTTTTACATTAATTGTACTATATAATCAAGGAATGGATAGGTATTTAAATAGTCTTGAAAAACGATTGTCAGTAGATTATTATTTGTTATCAAATAACGATGATCCGAAACTCATTATGAAAATCGAACAAGCTTATTTAGCTGGAGATGCCGATATTCGTCAATGGGCACAGTCATTGGGAGGGCAGCAGCTTACAGGTGATCACTTGTCATTTGATATGCATTTTGAAACAGTCTTTGAGCGTAAAAAGGAAAGAGATAAAAATGGAACACCTTTCTTACATTATAAAATAAATATGTATCTAGATAAGGATCCGAGACAAAGGGTAAAATTGGTTGAAGACAAAAATGATCCAGAATCACAAGAAAGTAAACTGTTAACTGAAGAGACCTATAAATTTTCAATTTTACTTAGACCTGCAAAGGATAAAATCTGGACCTGGAAACGGAAGTCTGAATAATTATGCCTGCCTCTCGTAGATATTTACATCGGCAGGCCAAAAAATTGATGAAAATCCATGATATCAATCAATTGGCAAAATTGCTTCAGGTTTCTGTTTTTCATCTCATAGGGGTGGCCAATAAATCCACTGCTTATGATATTTTTCGTATCCATAAAAAAGGAGGGGGTAAAAGACTGATTGAAGCTCCCCACAAGGAACTGAAGGGGATTCAGCGCAAGCTGGCCTTTTATTTTGGGGCTTTATATCATATGATTATGCCCCATTGTAGTTTTGGATATATTTTTAATACCAAGCAGGATAAACTCAAGCGAAACATTGTCACCAATGCGCAACAACACCTCAATGCTGCATATATGATTAATGCGGATCTGGAAGATTTTTTTCATCAGATCAAATCATCTCAAATTCATCAATTCCTTTCAAGACCTATGTTTTCATTTGATGAGCGAACGAAAGAAATCTTGATAAACTTAGTCACCTTAGATGATAGATTACCCATGGGAGCACCAAGCTCTCCGTCCTTGTCCAATTTATGTCTATTGGATTTAGACAAACATATTTCTCAATATTGTAGATGGGCAGGTATTACCTATACCCGATTTGTAGATGATTTCACTTTTTCACATCCTAAAGACCCACTAGATGCTCATTTTACACACCTGAGCCAGTATGTCCAAGAGGCGAATTTTGCTTTTAATCTAAGTAAAACCAAAGTATATGGCAAAAAAGATGATAAAATAGTTACGGGCATTGTAATTAAGGAGCAGCAATTGACATTGGATCAAAGTTATTTTGAAGGTGTGAAAGAGGCTATCAGCTATTTATCAGGAGCGATTAAAGTGTCTAATTATTATCAGCAAAAGGAAATATGGATAGAGGAGTATAAACAAAAAATCAATGGCTTACTCCTATTTGGAGAACAGGTGCTGGGAGACCAATCAGAAGAAATGATTTCCCTCTATAATTTGTACGACGAAGCTGTATATCCCATGGATGTTGGCAGTCAATCTTGGTTAGATTTCTCATACTTATAATGATGCAAGTAGTCTTAGACCACAATGGAATACTCCTTAAGAAGAAAAACAAGTGTTTTTATCTCGTACACAAAAGGTTAGGTCAACGACAAATCAGTCCTAAAAAAGTTAGTTCCATTCTTATTCCGTCAGAGTGTTTAATAAGCACAGCAGCTATTAAATTAGCAGTAGAACATCAGGTTCCAATTTTCATTGCTACGCACAGTGGTAAAAGCATTGCCACCATAAGAAGCGTTGGGTATCAGAACCATACAAGCTTGCTAAGAAACCAGGTCTTGTTGCAACTTGAATCCAGAGGTTTGCAAGAGGTCCTACAATGGCTCGGCCTAAAAATTCATGGACAATATGAAAATATACTACGCTTTATCTCCAACGGAGAAGCGCTCTACCAGACTTATCAAGATGCATTAGAAAAATTCAATCAACTTAGCTTAAGCGACCCAACAGCGCACATCAATTACCGCCATCGAATCATGGGTATAGAAGGCAGTTTTACAAAGCTCTATTGGCAGGTCATTCGAGACTCCATTCCAAAGCTAAAAAACATATTTCCTAAGCGAAGTAAACGACCTGCCTTAGATCGTGGCAATTGTATGCTCAATTACCTCTATGGAATGACCTACAATTTGGTAGAGAATGCCATACGAGATGCAGGCTTAAATCCTTATATTGGGTATTATCATGTCGATGGCCACCAACGGAAAAGTTTAGTATTTGATATGATAGAGGTATTTCGTCCTTGGATAGACGCATTATTGGTAAAAATAGTTATGGATGAATCCCTATATAATAAATACTTTACCATCAAGAAAACAGCGGTGTATTTATCCAAAGCAGGCAGAAAATGGCTCATCCCATTATATAATGTATATATTCAAGAAAACCTAAGTTGGCAAGACTATAGGACAAGTCGAAAGAACCATATGCATCGATTTGCCACAGAGTTTGCGCAAAAAGTAAAAAAGTATTAAATGGGCTATATAGTATGTTCCTATGATATCAGTTCAAATAAAGATCGGCGGAAGATTTCAAACCATTTAATCTATTGGGGGTGCATAAGAATACAAAAATCTGTATTTATAGGCCATATAAAACATGTTCGTGAAAATACATTCATGAGTCAAGTAAAGAATTGTGTAAAGGCGGTTGATAAAGTCTGCTTCTTTAGAGTCTGGAAAGAAGATTTGTCCTCATTTACGATTCCATTGTGCGACGATGAAGACAGAAAAATCTTAATAGAACTTATTACTCCCCCTAGCACCATTTATTTTGGTTAGATTTTTATTATTTAGATAAAAAGTATTATTTTTAGAGGAATAAAAAGAACAAATGAAAAACACTTTTTACAAAATATTTTTGGTTTGACCTTTGCAACTTATTGATTATCAACCCAAATAAAATTTGGTATCAGAACCACTGTCCAGCCATTAGAGGATTAAGACCTTCTTGAGGGTCGTCGTCATCTGGATCTTGATTTATCAGAACCACTGTCCAGCCATTAGAGGATTAAGACTTCCATCGCAGTCGATGTTAGACTTGTGCTTATCAGAACCACTGTCCAGCCATTAGAGGATTAAGACGCGATCTTGCGCACCTTGGATAAAGAGTATCAATCAGAACCACTGTCCAGCCATTAGAGGATTAAGACGTTTTCGGGATTTTTAAACACAACTTTGTCTCCCTATCAGAACCACTGTCCAGCCATTAGAGGATTAAGACATTAAACTCAAAGCGTTTTGTACGGGTTTCGTTATCAGAACCACTGTCCAGCCATTAGAGGATTAAGACTCCCATTAGCAGATAATTGACTTTTATTTAAAGATCAGAACCACTGTCCAGC
>Ga0102926_1001022_pt1 | contig 16601 bp, 18 predicted proteins | sample SalPonR1_A_D2_MG_FD_78173 | JGI IMG/M metagenome (GOLD analysis project Ga0102926, IMG submission 78173) | Salt pond soil microbial communities from South San Francisco under conditions of wetland restoration - Salt Pond MetaG R1_A_D2_MG | ecosystem: Environmental > Aquatic > Marine > Intertidal...
CGCGGACAAGCTATGGCGGCACCGCGCCCGATCAGGTGCGCGCGCAGGTGGCGCGGTGGAAGGAGCGTTTGGCATGAGACGGATCGTGGTCTTCCTGACGGCCCTGTCGGCCCTGGCTGCCTGCGGCGCGGACGGCCCGCCGGTGCGCCCGACGCTCACCACGGTGGTGAGCGCGGGCTCTCACGGGGTGAGCGGCGGCGTGCGCACGGGCGTGCGCATCGGCGGCGTCAATATCGGCGTGGGGACAGGGCTGTGAGGTGGCTGTGGCTCGCGCTCGCGATCTGGGGGGCGGTGCACCCGATGTCGTGGTTTCTCGCGTGGTTCAACGCCAACGGCTACGACCTGATGGCGATGGTCGACGCCTGGCACGCCAACGCGGCCACATCCGGGCTGGTCTGGGATCTGACCATCGCCGCCGTGGCGCTGACCGTGTGGGTGATCGCCGAGAGCGTGGCCGAGCGGCGCTGGCTGGGCCTGCTGGCCATTCCGGCCACGTTCGGGATCGGGGTGAGCTGCGGGCTGCCGCTCTACCTGTTCCTGCGGACGCTGCGCGGGCGGTGAGCGGGCAGGGTATTTTTGCCAGGAAGAAACCGGCTTGTATTGGGATAGGCGCGCCGAATGGATCATTTTCTTTACCGTGACGGCGTGTTGCATGCCGAGGACGTCTCCCTGACGGAGATCGCGGCAGAAGTGGGCACGCCGTTCTACTGCTATTCCACCGCGACGCTGGCGCGGCATTTCCGGCTGTTCGACGAGGCGCTCGACGGGGTGGATCACCTCGTGTGCTATGCCATGAAGGCGGCGAGCAACCAGGCGATCCTGCGCACGCTGGCGGACCTGGGCGCGGGTATGGACGTGGTCTCGGGCGGCGAATACCTGCGCGCGCGGGCGGCGGGCGTGCCGGGCGAGCGGATCGTGTTCTCGGGCGTGGGCAAGACCCGCGACGAGATGCGCCTGGCGCTGGAGGGCGGAGTCCGGCAGGTCAATGTCGAGAGCGAGCCGGAATTGCGCGCGCTGAGCGAGGTGGCGGCAAACCTCGGGACGGTGGTCCCGATCACCGTGCGCGTCAACCCGGACGTGGACGCAAAGACCCACGCCAAGATCGCCACTGGCAAGAGCGAGAACAAGTTCGGCATTCCCATATCCCGCGCCCGCGCGGTTTATGCCGAGGCGGCAGCGCTGCCAGGGATCGAGGTGGTGGGTATCGACGTGCATATCGGCAGCCAGCTCACCGAGCTGGAGCCGTTCCGGCTGGCCTATCGCAAGGTGGCGGAGTTGACGGAGGCCCTGCGCGCCGACGGCCATGATATCCGCCGGCTCGATCTGGGCGGGGGGTTGGGCATTCCCTACATGCGCTCCAACGAGGTGCCGCCGCTGCCGGTGGAATACGGCGCGATGATCCGCGAGGAACTGGGGCATCTGGGCTGCGAGATCGAGATCGAGCCGGGGCGGCTCATCGTCGGCAATGCCGGGATACTGGTCAGCCGCGTGATCTACCTCAAGCAGGGGGAGGGGCGCGATTTCCTTATCCTCGACGCGGCGATGAACGATCTGATCCGGCCTGCCATGTATGACGCGCATCACGATATCGTGCCGGTGACCGAGCCTGCGCCGGGCACCGAGCAGGTGCCCCATGACGTGGTCGGTCCGGTCTGCGAATCGGGGGATACCTTCGCACGCGGGCGGATGCTTCCGCCGCTGGCCGAGGGCGATCTGGTGGCGTTCCGCAGCGCCGGGGCCTATGGCGCGGTGATGTCGAGCGAGTACAACACGCGCCCCCTGATCCCGGAAGTCCTTGTCAATGAGCGTGACTTTGCCGTGATCCGCGCGCGCCCGACCTTTGACGAAATGATAAATCGCGATACCATCCCCGAATGGCTGTGACGCGGTGGGCGCGTCAGGGCCGGACGAGGAGCAGCTGCGCGAATGTCCCGACCCGGCGATCCACTGGCTAAGACGATGGCGCGGCTGCGCCTGGCCCTCGCGCTGACATGGGCGGGCCTCGTGGCCGAACGGGTCGCGCGGGCTTTCTGGCCGCTTCTGAGCCTGCTGGCCCTTGCGGCGGGGGCGGTGTTCCTCGGGCTTCACGAACATGCCTCGCCCGTCGGGTTCAGAGTGGTGGTCGCCGGGCTGGCTCTGGCTGCGCTGGCGTTGGGGCTTCGCGGGCTGGTGCGGCTGCGCTGGCCGCGCCGCGCCGACGCGGTGAACCGGCTCGACGCCTCGCTCGCCGGGCGGCCCCTCGCGGCGCTCGGCGATGCGCAGGCGGTCGGTGCCGATGACGATGCCTCTGCCGCGCTGTGGCGGGCCCATCAGTCGCGCATGGCCGCCCGGGCGGCGGGTGCGCGGCATGTCCCGCCCGACCTGCGGCTGGCGCGGTTCGACCCTTACGGGCTGCGGCATGTCGCGCTGCTGGTGCTGGTGATCGGGCTTGTCTTCGGCTCGGTCTGGCGCGCGGGGACGGTGGCGCAGATGGGCCCCGGCAGCAGCGGGGCGGCTCTGGCGCAGGGCCCTGCGTGGGAAGGCTGGATCGAACCGCCGCGCCACACCGGCCTGCCGAGCCTCTACCTCGCCGATCAGGATGAGGTGATCCGTGCCCCTGTGGGCAGCGAGGTGACTCTGCGCTTCTACGGTGCCGAGGGCGCGCTCAGCCTGCATGAAACCGCCTCGGGCGGTGACGAGGCCGCAAAGCCCGCCACGGCCCCGGAGCAGAGCTTCGACATCGCCCACGACGGCGTGCTGCGCATCGACGGTCCCGGCGGGCGCGGCTGGCAGGTGGAGGCCATTGCCGATGCAGCGCCGGATGTGGCGGTGCTCGACGCGGAGGCGCGGACCAGCTTCGAAGGCCAGATGAGCCAGCCCTTCGAGGCGCGTGACGACCACGGCGTGACGGGTGGCCGCGCGGTCATCGCGCTCGACATGGAGCGCATCGCGCGCCGTCATGGCCTTGCGACCGAGCCCGAGCCGCGCGCGCCCATCCGGCTCGACCTGCCGCTGCCGATGATGGGGGATCGCGCCGCGTTCACCGAGACGCTGATCGCCGACCTGTCGCAGCATCCCTGGGCGCATCTGCCGGTGACGCTGCGGATGACGGTGACGGATGCGGTCGGGCAGGAGGGGCAGTCCGAGCCGGTGGCGATGAGGCTGCCCGCGCGGCGCTTCTTCGATCCGCTTGCGGCGGCGGTGATCGAGCAGCGGCGCGATCTCTTGTGGAGCCGGGAGAACGCGCCGCGCGTGACGCAGGTGCTTCGCGCGATTTCCTACGAGCCGTCCGAGGGACTCTTCCGGTCGAGCGCGACCTACCTGCGCCTGCGGGCCATCCTGCGGCGGCTGGAGACGATGATCGCGGCGGGCGGCCCGGATGACGCGGGCCGCGAAGAGATCGCGCAGGCGCTGTGGGACCTTGGGGTGCTGATCGAGGATGGCGATATCGGCGACGCGCTGGAGCGGATGCGCGCGGCGCAGGAGCGGCTGAGCGAGGCGATGAAGAACGGTGCCAGCGAAGAAGAGATCGCCCGCCTGATGCAGGAACTGCGCGACGCCACGCAGGATTACCTGCGCCAGAAGATGCAGCAGGCGCAGCGCGAGGACGAAAGCGGCGGCGACCAGCAGAGCGCCGAGAATTCCATGCGCATGTCGCAGCAGGACCTGCAGGACATGATGGACCGCATCCAGGAATTGATGGAGCAGGGCCGGTTCGCCGAGGCGCAACAGGCGCTGGAGGAATTCCAGCGCATGATGGAGAACATGCAGGTCACCGAAGGACAGCAGGGCGGCTCGGAGGGCCAGCAGGCGATGGAAGGGCTCGCCGACACGCTGCGCGACCAGCAGGGCCTGTCGGATCAGGCGTTCCGCGACCTGCAGGAACAGTTCAGCCCCAATGCGCAATCCGGCCAATCGCAACAGAACGAGGGCAGTTCGGGCGGCGAGGGCCGCGGCGAAAGTCATGACGGTCAGCAGGGACAGGGCGGCGGTGAGGGTGGCGCGCGCCCCGGCGGTCAGGGCTCTGAGGGGCGCGAGCGGGCCGGAGAGGGCGAGGGCGGATCGCTCGCCGAGCGGCAGGAGGCGCTGCGTCGCCAGCTCGAACAGCAGCGCGGCGGCCTTCCGCAGCTTGGCGGCGAGGCCGGCGACGCGGCGCGCGGTGCGCTCGAACGCGCCGAGCGGTCGATGGAAGGTGCTGAGGAGGCGCTGCGCAATGACGATCTCGCCGGGGCGCTAGAGGATCAGGCCGACGCAATGGAGGCGCTGCGCGAGGGGATGCGCAGCATGGGCGAGGCCATGGCGCGCGACATGGGGCCCGGCGGCCCCGGCGACGCTCAGGGTGATCCCGGCCGCGCGCAGGCCGATCCGTTGGGGCGGCAATCCGGCCAGGGCCGCCAGGCGGGCACCCAGGACAGTCTGCTGCAGGGTGAAGATGTCTATCGCCGCGCGCGCGACCTGCTCGACGAGATCCGCCGCCGCTCGGGCGAGGGCGCGCGCCCGGATATCGAGCTCGATTACCTGCGCCGTCTGCTCGACCGGTTCTGAGACGGAGTCAGAGGCGCGCGAGCAGGTCCGCGACCGTTGCCGAAAGCATCGCCCGCGCCTCGTCCACCGCCTGCACGTATTGTGCAAGCGGGTCCGCGGCGGCGGGCCAGAGCCCCGCGATCCGCTGTGCCATGAGGTAGACCACGAGCGCCGCCACGCAGACCACGACGGCAAGTCGGAAACCGGCGCGGAAACCACCGCCGCGGCGCACGGGCTCCGACTCGTCCGACATTGACGGGGCGAGCGAGCCGGTGATCTCGCCGGACGCGCTCAGCGAGGAATTGATCTCGTCGATATTGGGAAAGAGGTTGCGCCGTGATCGCGGGTCGAGCCGGTCGTCGTCCTCGTCATCGTCGAATATCTCGTCGGGATCATCGTCATCGGTGCCGCGCTGTTGCGCCTCGGCGGGGCGGTCTCCGCGCAGGCGCTGCATCCGGTCGCGCGCCTCGCGGGCGCGTTTCGCCCGGTCGGGTTCCGGCTCGCCCAGGCCGAGATCGGGTTGCGTCTCGATCCGGCCATCGGCTTCGGCGGCGCGGTCGGCGCGCTCGCGGTCGGCTTCTTCGCGCAGGATGTCCGCAACCGAAGGATCAAGCCGCCGCCCCGCTTCCGGGGCTGGTTGTGTCTCGGTCTCCGTCTCCGGCCCGGTTTCGCGCTGCGGATCGATCGTCGCGTCGAGGTCCGCGTCGGGATCATCAGGCTCAGCCGGGACGTGATCGGGGTGATGCTGAAACCACGTCGTGCCGCAATTGGAGCATTGCACATCCCGGCCCGAGACCGGGATCACCGCGTCCGGCACCTCGTACTGCGCTCCGCAGTTCGGACATGTCAGCCTCATGGTTCCACCCGCTGCCTGCTGCTTGCCGCCGTTTTCCGGCTCTTTCGACCATGGCGAAGCATAGGCGCTTATCCGCGAGGCGAAAAGAGCAAAGCGAATCATGCGGGCAGCGATTGCACAAGTGTGACCTCTGGGGCATGAAGGGGGCCGCGGCAGAAAAGGGCGCTAGCGGTGATCGAGCTCGAGGGCGTGGGGTATTCCTATGGTGGCGGGGAGTTGCTGAACGACGTGTCGCTCAGCCTCGCGCCGGGGTCGTTCCATTTTCTCACCGGTCCTTCGGGCGCGGGCAAGACGACACTTCTCAAGCTGTGCTATGGCGCGCTCGTGCCCACGGCGGGGCACGTGCGGCTCTTTGGTCAGGACCGGCGCGAGATGAGCCGCGACGACATCGCGATGGCGCGGCGTCGCATCGGTGTCGTGCACCAGGATTGCCAGTTTCTCGACCATCTGGACGTGGCCGCCAACATTGCCTTGCCGCTCTCGGTATCGGGGCGTGACCTTCTGGCCGAGGAGGCCAACCTGCGCGAACTGATCGGCTGGGTGGGACTGCGCGCGCGGGCGCAGGCAAGGCCGCCCGAGCTTTCGGGCGGCGAGCGGCAGCGCGCGGCGCTGGCGCGCGCGGTCATCATGTCGCCCGACGCGGTGCTGGCGGACGAGCCCACCGGCAATATCGACTGGGAGATGTCCGAGCGCCTGATGCGCCTGCTGATCGAGCTCAACCGCATGGGCAAGACGATCCTCATCGCAACCCATGATCTTGCCCTCATCCGGGCTGCCAAGGCGCATGTGCAGGCGCGCGTGCTGCGCATCGCCGGGCGGCGTCTGCAGCTTGCGGGGGCGGACCTGTGACGGTGTTCTCCGGTTTCCTCTCGCAGTTTCTGCCCGGCGACAGCCATGCCGACCGTGTCGTGCCGCCGAGCGGGTTCACCGCCACGCTGACGCTGTTCACCGCCGCCGCGATGGCGTTTCTCGCGGTGTTCGCGCTGGCGCTGTCGCTGGCCACCGGGCGGCTGGCGGATCGCTGGGGCAACGAGCTCGCGCGCACGGCGACGGTGCGCATCTCGGCCCCCGAGGCGCAGATGACGGCGCAGACCGGGGCGGCGCTCAGGGTGCTCGAGACCACGGCGGGTGTGGCAGGCGCGCGGGCCCTCGACGATACCGAGCAGGCGGCGCTGCTTGCGCCCTGGTTCGGCCCGGACCTGCCGCTCGATCAGCTGCCCATCCCGCGGCTGATCGAGGTGACCGAGACCGAAGACGGCTTCGACGCGCAGGGGCTACGCCTGCGGCTGGCCGCCGAGGTGCCCGGTGCGGTGCTCGACGATCATACGCGATGGCGCAGGCCGCTGGTCGAGGCCGCGTCGCGGCTGCGGCTGCTGGGCTGGCTGTCGCTGGCGCTGATCGGGGCGGCGATGGCGGCGATGATCACGCTGGCGGCGCAGGCGGCGCTGGCGGCCAACGCGCAGGTCATCACCGTGCTTCGCCTCGTCGGCGCGCAGGACGGTTTCATCGCGCGTGCTTTCGTGCGCCGCTTTGCCGCGCGGGGGCTGGGGGGCGCGGCCATCGGCACGGTGCTGGGATGCCTCGCCATCCTTGCCCTGCCTCAGGCGCGGATCGAGGGCGGGTTCCTGACCGGGCTGGGCTTTCAGGGCTGGCACTGGCTGTTGCCGCTGCTGATTCCGCCGCTGGCAGGGCTGGTGGCCTATGCCGCCACCCGTGCCGCCGCGCGCCGCTGCCTGGAGAAGATGCCATGAAACACGCCCTGCAATGGCTGCGCTCGCTCGTTTTCGTGGTCCAGATGTACCTTGCGATGGCGGTGCTGGGGGTCGTGTTCCTGCCTTGGGCGCTGTTCAGCCCGCGCGGCGCGCGCACCGCCTGCAAGAGTTATTGCCGCTGGGTGCGCTGGACAGCCCGCTGGATGGTGGGCCTGCGCAGCGAGGTGCGCGGCACGCCGCCCGCGGACGAGGTGCTGATCGCGTCGAAGCACCAGAGCTTTCTCGATATCATCCTGATCTTCGGCAGCGTCCCGGCGGGCAAGTTCATCATGAAACGGGAATTGATGTGGGCACCGGTGATCGGGCAATACGCACTTCGCATCGGCTGCGTTCCCGTGGATCGCGGCAAGCGCAGCCAGGCCATCGGCAAGATGGTCGAGGATGTGGCCAAGGGGCGACAGGAGCCGGGGCAGCTCATCATCTATGCACAGGGCACGCGCGTCGCGCCCGGGGTGAGGAAGCCCTACAAGGTCGGGGCCGCCGTGCTCTACGAGGAACTGGGCCAGACCTGCGTGCCCGCGGCCACGAATGTCGGTGTTTTCTGGCCGCGCAAGGGTATCTATCGCAAGCCGGGCCTTGCGGTTGTGGAATTCCTGCCAGAGATCGAGCCGGGCCTGCCGAGGGAGGCGTTCATGCAGCGGCTGGAGGCCGAGGTCGAGGACGCGTCCGACAGGCTGATGTGCGAGGCGGGGTTCGACCCGGGCGGGCGCTGAGGCGGCTTCGGTCGCGTGGTTTGCGCCGCTCGTCCGGACAACGCCCCGGTCTTGCCCCGATATTTGCCTTTTCCGTCAAAACTTGGCCGCAAACCCCGCGCATCGTCGTGGGCGAAGCAACACTGCCGCCAGGCGGCGCAGGCAAGAGGATGGGAAGATGAAGGCACGCTGGATGAAATCCGTGGTCGAACACAGCAAGGAGGCCGCGCCCGCGCTGCCCTTTCACCGGCAGGTTCGGCGGTCCGGGCAACGTGCGGACATGCGCGCGATGTCGCGCGCCCGCAAGACTGCCTGACCGAATCGCGCCGCCGCCCGCGGATAAAGACCGAAGAGCAGGCAGAGGCCGCCGCCGGGCGGCCCTTTTGCGTCCTGACCGGTGGCCGTGGGTGCGTCGCGAAACAATGATCCCGGTCGGAGAAGATTGCGTCTTTACCGGGGCCAGTGACACGAAAAATCTGGCGCGAGAGCGCATAATTGCCCGAATTCCAGGCCACACAGGTCACCGATTGTCCGCCCGTCGTCCCCGGCGAAGACCCGGGTCCATCGCGACGGCTCTGATTATGAGGTGACACACCATGACGATACCCGGCTTTGGTCTCGAACTGCCGCCCGCGGTTCCGGCGAACCGGACGCAAGGTGCCAGCCGCACGTATTCCTGCCTGTGGCGCGATGCCGAGGGACGGTCCATGGCGCAGGAGCGTACCTTGCCGACGCTGCCGCTGCTCGATGCGGCCCATGCCGCCTTCGCACGCGGCGCGCTCGTCTCGACGCCGCGCGGCCCCGTCCCGTTCGAGGACCTGACGCCGGGCGACATGATCGCCACGGCCTCGGGGGGCGCGGTCCCTGTGCTGTGGATCGGTTCGGTGACCATCCGGCCCGACCCCTCGGGCGACGGCGCGCCGCTCACACGGGTGATGGCCGATGCCTTCGGCCTCGGGCGTCCGCTCGCCGATCTCGTTGCGGGGCCGGGCGCGCGGCTCCTGAGCCGTCCGCGCCGGTTGCGCGCGCGGATCGGGGCCGACGGGGTGCTGTCGCCGGTGCACGCGATGGCTGACGGGGTTCACGCGATCCGCATGATGTCGCGCCAGCCGGTGACCTTCTACCATGTTGCTTTGCGCCGGCATGCGGTGATCGTGGTGAACGGGTTGCAGAGCGAGAGCTTTCATCCCGGTGCCGGATTCGAGCGCGACCTCGATGACGGCACTTTGCGCCAGGTCATGTCCGCCTTCCCCCATCTCCGCGCACCGGACGATTTCGGCCCTCTGGCGCAGATGCGCCTGCCGCTCGACGCCCCGGAGACGCTCGACCTCGTCTGAATCCGTTGCGCCGATCAGGCGGGCCGTTCGAGGCGTTCCTCCAGGATGTCGAAGGGCACGCCGGGCTGGTCCTTGGCCCCGCGGATCACCAGCGAGGTCTTGACGCTGCCCACGTTCTCCGCCGAGGTCAGCTCCTCGGTCAGGAAGCGTTGAAAGGTCGAGAGGTCGGGTGCCACGCATTTGAGGATGAAATCCACCTCGCCGTTGAGCATGTGGCATTCGCGCACCAGCGGCCAGGCCCGGCAGCGGGCCTCGAAGGCCGACAGGTCCGCCTCGGCCTGGCTTTGCAGGCCCACCATGGCAAAGACCTGCACCTCGAAGCCCAACTCGCGCGCGTCGATATCGGCGTGATAGCCCCGGATATAGCCCTGTTCCTCGAGCGCACGCACCCGCCGCAGGCAGGGCGGTGCGGAAATGCCGACGCGCTTGGCCAGTTCGACATTGGTCATCCGCCCGTCGGCCTGCAATTCCGCCAGTATCCTTCGGTCGATCGGATCGAGACGCGTGCCCGCCATCGCACTCTCCTGTTGATTTTCGCGGATGTTATAGCAACCCTGCGGGCGCGCGCAATAATCTTTCGCATCTGCGCATGATAATTTCGAATATGCTGTCCTGACGGTGACGCATTGCCGCCTTGCAAGGGGTTACATGCCCGGTCCCGCGCCGTTATATCTCCGCGCGATACGAGGTCCAACGCGAAAGAGCAGCCCATGTCCCAGACCACCCATACCAAGTGCCTCATCATCGGGTCCGGCCCCGCGGGCTATACCGCCGCGGTCTATGCCGCGCGCGCCATGCTCGAGCCCGTGCTCGTGCAGGGGATCGAGCCGGGCGGGCAGCTCACGACCACCACCGAGGTGGAGAACTGGCCCGGCGATACCGAGGTGCAGGGCCCCGACCTGATGGTGCGGATGGAGGCGCATGCCAAGGCCATGGGCTGTGCCATCGTGGGTGATATCATCACCGAGCTCGACACGGAAAGCCGCCCCTTCGTGGCGAAAGGCGACAGCGGCGCGACCTACACCGCGGATGCCGTGATCCTCGCCACCGGGGCGCGGGCAAAATGGCTGGGGCTGGACAGTGAGGAGACGTTCAAGGGCTTTGGCGTCTCGGCCTGCGCCACCTGCGACGGCTTCTTCTATCGCGGGGAGGAGATCGTGGTGGTGGGCGGCGGCAACACCGCCGTCGAGGAGGCGCTGTTCCTGACGAATTTCGCCTCCAAGGTCACGCTCATCCACCGCCGCGACGAGCTTCGGGCCGAGAAGATCCTGCAGGACAGGCTGTTCAAGAACCCCAAGATCGAGCCGCTTTGGTTCCACACGCTCGACGAGGTCACGGGCACCGACAACCCAAAGGGCGTCGAGGCTGTGCGCGTGCGCCACGTCGGGACCGGCGAGATCACCGAAATCCCCTGCAAGGGCGTGTTCATCGCCATCGGCCACGCCCCCGCGAGCGAGCTGGTCAAGGGCAAGGTGGAAATGCACCACGGCGATTACGTGCATGTCGAGCTGGGCAGCACGCGCACATCGGTGCCGGGGCTGTTCGCGGCGGGGGACCTGACCGATCACATCTACCGTCAGGCCGTGACGAGCGCGGGAATGGGCTGCATGGCCGCGCTCGATGCCGAGAAATTCCTCGCCGAGCAGGAGGGCTGACGCCGGGCGGGGGCACTGCCCCCGTCGCCCTTGCGGGCGACTCCCCCGGGGTATTTGAGCCAAGAAGAAACCTAGGCCGCGTTCAGGCTTTGTTGACGGATCGTGCCCTATGGTCGTTCGAGGATTGGGGCCACCGGGGCAGAGACATGAACGCACCACCCGCACGGATCGAGGCACCGCGCGCGCGGGGTGCGTCGGCGCACCTGACGCGCGCGCAAAAGGCGGCGATCATCGTGCGCTTCCTGATGAACGAGGGGGCGGATGTCTCGCTCTCGGAGCTGCCGGATGAACTGCAGGCGCGGCTGACCACGCAGATGGGCTCGATGCGCTATGTCGATCGCGGCACGCTGGCCGAGGTGGTGGCCGAATTCGCCAATGAACTCGAGGGTATGGGCCTGACCTTTCCGCGCGGCCTGCCTGGCGCGCTGTCGGCGCTGGACGGGAGGATCAGCCCGCAGACCGCCGCCCGCCTGCGCAAGGAGGCGGGCGTGCGCCAGTACGGCGATCCTTGGGAGATGGTCAAGGCCACCGACCCGGTCGTGCTCGCCTCCATCCTCGAAGAGGAAAGTGCAGAAATCGCGGCCGTGATCCTCTCCAAGCTGGATGTCGCGCGTGCCGCCGAGTTGCTCGGGCGGCTGCCCGGCGCGGTGGCGCGGCGCATCACCTACGCCATTTCGCAGACCGGCGCGGTCTCGCCCGAGGCGGTGGACCGGATCGGCCTCGCGCTTGCCGCGCAGATACAGGACGTGCCGCAGACCGCCTTTGCCGATGACGCGGTGGAGCGGGTCGGGGCGATCCTGAACTATTCCGCCGCCGCCATCCGCGACGAGGTACTGGTGGGGTTGGACGAGACCGACGAGGATTTCGCGGCGCTGGTGCGGCGGGCGATCTTTACCTTCGTTCATTTGCCCGACCGCGTGAGGCCGACCGACATCCCGCGCATCCTGCGCGAGGTGGAGCGGACTGTGCAGGTCGATGCGCTGGCCGGCGCGCTGGAGGGAGAGCTTGCGCCGGTGGCAGAGTTCCTTTTATCCCACATCTCCAAACGGATGGCCGATGCGCTGCGCGAGGAGATCGCCGAACGGGGGCGCGTGCGCGCCCGCGAGGCCGAGGCCGCGCAGACCGAGATCGTGAATGCCGTGCGGCGGCTCGAAGCGGCGGGCGAAATCAGCCTCGTGCAGCCGGAAGAGGAGGGCGACGGCGTCTAGGGGCCTCGACCGCGATGGCCGCGCGTGCCATCCTCGCCACCGGGAAAGACAGGGACACACGGGGCGGCGTGGCACCATGGATTATCCCGAGCTTGGTCATCTTGCGGCCCCGGGCCTCGCGCGCGCGCATCGTGGCCGAGGGGGATATCCTGCGCGTCTACGTCATCGCGCCGCCCGAGGCGGGCAAGGCCAATGACGCGGTTCGGACGCTGTTGGCAAAGGCACTCGGCGCGCCCAAGATGCGGCTCAGGCTGCTGCGCGGACAGGGCGCGCGCGACAAGATATTCGAGGTTTCATAAGTAAATTCAGGGCGTTCAGCCCTCGGCCATCCAGCGGACATGCCGCTCGCCCCGGGCTTCGGCGAGGGCGATCTGCCGCTGGCGCTCGCGAAAGCGCGCCTTGTCTTCGACACTCGTCTCGTGGGCGCAGTGATGGCAGGCGACGCCGGCCTCGTATTCGGGGCGGGCGCGGTTCGCGGGCAGGATCGGGCGGCGGCAGGCGTGGCAGAGTACGTGCGGCCCGGCGCGCAGCCCGTGCCCCACCGACACGCGACCGTCGAAGACGAAGCAGGCACCGCGCCAGAGGCTCTCTTGCTCGGGCACCTCTTCGAGGTATTTCAGGATGCCGCCCTTGAGGTGATAGACCTCTTCCACCCCTTCGCCGAGGAGGTAATTTGTTGATTTTTCGCACCGAATCCCACCGGTGCAGAACATCGCCACGCGCTTGTTGTGAAACCGCTCCCTGTTGGCCTGCCACCACGCGGGGAAATCGCGGAAGCTGTCGGTGCCGGGATCGACCGCGCCTTCGAAGCTGCCGATCGCCACCTCGTAGGCGTTGCGGGTGTCGATCACGGCGACGTCGGGTGCCGAGATCAGCGCGTTCCACTCGGCGGGGGCGACGTAATGGGCGGTGGCGGCACGCGGATCGACGTCCGTGACGCCCATGGTGACGATCTCGCGCTTGAGGCGCACTTTCATGCGGCCGAAGGGGGGCGTGGTGCTGTGGCTGTCCTTCCACCCGAGACCGGCACAGCCGGGCAGTGCGCGGATATGGTCGAGCACACGGGAAACCCCGTCGTAACCCCCTGCAACCGTTCCGTTTATTCCCTCGCGCGCAAGCAGGAGCGTGCCCCGCACGCCTTCGGCCTCGCACCGTGCGAGAAGCGGCGCGCGCAGGGCGGCGGGGTCGTCAAACCGGGTGAAATGGTAGAGGGCAGCGATGCGGTACATGCAGGGCATTTACGCGCGCAGGCGCGTGCGGGCAAGGGCCGGGATTGACGCGGAGGGGCGTGCGTCCTAGCCATGTGGCCAAAGGAGACGGGCATGACGGCTGCATTGCTGGTGATCGACGTTCAGAACGATTTCTGCCCGGGCGGCGCGCTGGCGGTGCCGGGGGGCAACGAGATCGTGCCGGGGATCAACAATTTGATGAGCGAGTTCAACGACATAATCCTGACGCAGGATTGGCATCCTGCAGGCCATTCCTCCTTTGCCTCGGGGCATCCGGGCAAGGATGCGTTCGACACGGTGGAGATGGATTACGGTGAGCAGGTGCTGTGGCCGGATCACTGCGTGCAGGGAAGCCACGGCGGGGCGTTTCATCCGGGGCTCGACACGACCCCCGCGCATCTCATCATCCGCAAGGGTATGTCATTGAATATAGACAGCTATTCGGCGTTTTTCGAGAATGACCGGTCGACCCATACGGGGCTCGATGGCTATTTGCAGACCCGCGGGATCACCGAGCTGGTGATGGTGGGGCTCGCCACGGATTTTTGCGTGCAATTCTCGGCACTTGACGCCGCAAAACTCGGCTACAAGGCTACCGTTCGGCGCGATCTGTGCCGCGCGATCGACCTTGACGGATCGCGCGCGGCGGCAGAGGCGGCGATGGCCGAGGCGGGGGTCGTGCTTGCGTGAACCTGCAGGTTCAGCGCGCGAACCGCACGGTTCGCCGCAAATGGCGCTCGGTGCCGAAATCCGATGCTGTCGCCTCTGTGCCGACCGATTCGCCGCGACGCAGACGGCGCACGCGCCGCGCCCGGTGGTCTGGTTCCGCCCCCCGGCGCGCATCCTGATCGCGGGGCAGGCACCGGGGCTGCGGGTGCATCGCTCGGGGCGGCCCTTCGACGATCCGTCGGGCGACCGGCTGCGCGACTGGTTGGGGATGGACGCGGCGGAGTTCTATGATCGTGACCGGGTGGCCATCGTGCCGATGGCGTTCTGCTTCCCGGGCTATGACGCGAAGGGGTCGGACCTGCCGCCGCCCGCGATCTGCGGGCGGACGTGGCACGACCGGGTGATGGCGGAGTTGCCCGACGTGGCGCTGACGGTTGTGGTGGGCGGGCACGCGCATCGCTATCATCTGGGCACGCGCAGGGGCGTGACGGAGGTGGTGCGCGGATGGCGCGATCATGCGCCGCGGCTGTTCCCCTTGCCGCACCCGTCGTGGCGCAATACCGCGTGGCTGACGCGCAACCCGTGGTTCGCTGGCGAGGTGCTGCCGGCGCTGCGGGGTGCGGTGAGAGAGGTGCTGGATGGCTGACATGACCCCGCTCGATGCCGCGCACGCGGCGATGGAGGCCGCGCCGGAGGACGAGGCCGCGCGGCTGTGTTTCTACGAGCGGCTGGCGGCGAGCGAGTTGTGCCTGCTTTTGCGGGAGGAGCCGGAGGGCGAGCGCATCGACCCGGTGGTGATCGCCCCGGAGGACGGCGACTGTGTGCTGGCCTTCGATGGCGAAGCACGGCTGGCGGCGTTCTCGCAAGGGCCCGCGCCCTATGCCGCGCTGTCGGGGCGGGCGCTGGCCGGGATGCTGGCCGGGCAGGGAATGGGTCTGGGCCTCAACCTCGGGGTCGCGCCCTCGGCGATCCTGCTGCCCGCCGGGGCGATCGACTGGCTGGCCGGGATGCTGGCGGAGGCACCCGAGGAACTAGCCGCGCGCCCGGTGGAGTTCCGCCTGCCCACCGGGCTGCCCGAGGCGATGCTGCACGCGCTCGACGCGCGGCTGGCGGGCATGACGGGGATGGCGCGGGCCGCTTGGCTGGTGGCGGTGCGCTACGAGGACGGGGCGCAGGGGCACCTGCTGGGCTTTGTCGGGGCCGCGCCGGGCATGGAGGGCGCGCTGGCGCGGGCGGTGTCGGAGGTGCTGGTCTTTTCCGGGCTGGAGGCGGCGGCGCTCGACGTCGGATTTTTCGAGGCGAGCGACCCGGTGCTGGCGCGGATGGCGGCCTGCGGGCTGCGGTTTGACCTGCCGGAGCGGCAGGCGCGGGCCGCCCCGGCGGCGCCGGGGTCGGATCCGGAGCGGCCGCCCCGGTTGCGGTAGGGGGGCGGTGCGCGAGAGCGTATGGCCTGGAGCGGACCCTCACAGGTTGGTGCCAATGCGCGGAATCGAGGCGCGCTCTGCGCGCCGCCGCGCATCGCCGGGCCGCCCCCACGGCACGGCGATTTGGCTTCAACCTGCTCCCCGCTAGAGCCTTTTTCGGATTTGGCTGCCATAAAGAGCCGCAGAACCAGCGTTGGATCGCCGCGCCGCGGCCCGTCGATGCGCGGCTCACTCCAAGGTTCCCTCCCGGCCATTCCCGCCCCGTCGCCTGCGTCAATACCCCGCGTCGCGATCCACGAGGTGCAAGAGCGGCTTGCCCGCCTCGCCGCGGCTGATGTTCTCGGCGATGACCTGCGCCGCCGTCTCCGATCGCGTCTCGGAGGCGATGTGCGGCGTCACCGTCACGCGGGAATGTGCCCAGAAGGGATGCGCGGGCGGTAGCGGTTCCTCGCGGAAGACGTCGAGCGTGGCGTGGCCGATTTTCCCCGCGTCGAGCGCCGCCAGCAGCGCGTCGTCGTCGATCAGCGGCCCGCGCCCGGGGTTGAGGATCACCGTGTCCGCGGGCAGCAGCGCGAGGCGCGCGGCGTCGAGCAGGCTCTCGGTGTCTGGCGTGAGGGGCAGGAGCAGGACGAGGATATCTGCCTCCTCAAGGGCGGTGTGCAGTCCGGCCTCGCCCGACAGGCAGCGCAGGGTGTCGATATCCTTGGGGCTGCGGCTCCAGCCGGTGACGGGGAAGCCGAGATGGCTCAGCATCCGTGCGCAGGCCGCGCCCAGCGCGCCGAGACCCAGCACGCTGACCCGCCGGTCCGAGGCCAGGGGGGGCGCGTCGGGTCGCCACACGCCGTCCTGGTGCAGGATATGGGTATCCATCCCCAGATGGTGGCGCAGAACGTGGCCGGTGACCCATTCCACCATGCCTTGTGTCAGCCCGTGATCGACCATGCGCGCAAGCGGGATGTGCAGCGTCGGGTTGGTCACGATCTTCTCCACCCCGGCCCAGAGGTTGAGCACCGCGCGGGCGCGGATGAAGGGGGTGAAATCCTGCACCGCGCTGTCGGGGGCGTAGACGATGTAATCCACCTCTGCGGGCGGCAGATCGGTGGCGAGCCGCGCGTCCACGCCCTTGTTGTCGAGCGCGCGGCGCAACGGGGCCTCGTAGACGCGCCATCGCGTGTCGCCGGCGGCGAAGAGAATGTTTGCGGTCATGGATTACCTCGGTCTGTGGACATGCGCGCTCTGGACGAGGCCGAAGCCCA